>Ga0209573_1000195_pt1 | contig 151376 bp, 139 predicted proteins | sample TNRBio252014_DNA_FD_185870 | JGI IMG/M metagenome (GOLD analysis project Ga0209573, IMG submission 185870) | Wastewater treatment Type I Accumulibacter community from EBPR Bioreactor in Madison, WI, USA - TNR Reactor_6/25/2014_ DNA (SPAdes)... | ecosystem: Engineered > Bioreactor > EBPR >...
AAAATCGGGCGGCAGTATAGGGGCTTCGCCTGAAAAGCGCGGGTTGGACGAAACAAAAACAAATATCAGCCCATGCTTTTCATAAGTTGGGTAGTGGCGCACTTTAACCTTAGTCGCATCAATTGGGCTGTCGTCAGTCAGGCTTGGCATGTGTTTGCAGCCGCCATCAGTGCCAAAACGCCAGCCATGATAGGGGCATTCAACCACGATTTCGCCCTCATGCTCCATTTGTTTGCCTTCGGATAGTGGCACAAGGCGATGCGGGCAAATATCGCGCATTGCAAATGGCTTGCCGCACTTGGTTCGACCAATCAAAACTGGCTCACCAAGTATCATGCGGCGAATATGTTTGGCTGGCTTTAATTCAGCCGAAGCCGCACCAAAATACCAACAGTCTCGCAACAACCCATCATCACCTTTTGGGTGTTCGGTAGGAAATGTTGTTGGTTCTGTGGTTTTAATTTCTATGCCCATGTGCGGGTTATAGCGGGTTTGGGCTGGCTTGGGAATAATGCCAAGTGCGGCGAATTAACGTGGATAATAGTAGTCGCCAATTGGCAAAATTTCTTCACCAATGGGGAATTGTGGACTTTCTTCCAAACTATTGGCATAACGCAGAAGACCATCCTTACTCAGCTTGCCCCTGTTGTTGCCACCAATGTTTTCTATGAGTTGGGCCAATTCACGGCAAGCACTCGCAATTCTGCCAGAATTGCATGCGTCCTCCAATAAGTTCGAGCGCCCCGTATATTGGGGTGGCAGTGATTTAGCTAAATCGTAGCATGCTGCGCCAATACCAGAAGCGCATGTCAAATAAATTAGTTGGTTCGCTCGCTGAGAATTTGCCACGCCCAAAGAATTATCTTGCATTGCGATAGCTAATGCATAACACGAATTCGCCAAAACTGCAGTGCAACCTCGTCGATAAAGTTCAATGGCCCGATTTTTGTCTTGAGGAATGCCCAATCCTCGCCAGTTAAGTGTCGCTAAATGGTGACACGCGACATCATTGTTATGGCTGCATGCGACTGAAAATAATGACGCAGCTCGCGCATAATCCAAAGCCCCGATTCTAACGTTGGAAAATAGCTCACCGAGCGCAAAGCACGCAGGAATGTAATTGTTGGCGCAGGCGTGGTCTGTGCGCTCAATTGCAAGTATCGCGCTTTCACTTTCAATTGAGTAGTTCGCGCAACAAAATTGCGATCTGTCATGTGCCAAACATATCTGATATTGGTTCGCGGCGCATGCCCGCGCGAAAACAGTGTCGGCATACTCGATGGCAGGTGATTTTTCTCTTTCAAGGAATTCGAATAGATTAGTATTCGAAACATATAGCATCCTACACGCGGACCAAACATCTGCCGTACATGCTTTATAAAACGCCTTGGCGGCAGCTGCAAGCCGAGCGCGGTCATTATCGTTGGGACTCATAAATATGTAATTGAGGCAATCGGAATAGTTTGAAGCTTGGCAAGACCGCCCGAAATCGCGTACCATTTTTCTGAATGAAAAAGGAAGCGAAGTGCTGTTGGTTTGCATTATTTGGTCGCAATATGCAACATTGCTGTTGTCACACTCAAGAGTTGGCGGGTCCTCTTTAGGAGCGAAAATCCAATACAATGATACCGAAGTATAGCTTTGTCTGCCCAATACCATACAAGATTGTAATATGTTGTTAGCGCAAGCCTTTTCAAACAACTCTTTGCGCAAAGGCACACTTTCTACTGCACGTTCTTGTTGGAGGGAAGCGGCGAGATTGTGGCATGCGATGCCCTCATTGTTATTGCAAGCCAAAGTGAATAATTCATGGGCTCGTAATTTGTTCCTTGATACTCCGTTTCCGTCATAATACATCTGCCCCAAAAAGGTGCAGGCTATTGCAACATTGATGTCGCATTCGCTTTGAAAAAGTGGAAGGGCTTCGCGAAAACGATTTTCTCGGAATTTGCCAAGGGCTTCGCGAAAGTTGGCGCTAGCATTTTGCGGAACTTCATATTGAATTGACTCTAATCTGTCGGCAAGAACGGCCGATGGAATAAATATAACAGCTATCAACAACGAAATAAGAAAACGCATGTTACGATCCAATATTCAAAGTACCAACTTGAAGTTGGCATTCCGAATTTATCCTCGCTATTTGTCCAAGTGATGGATAATTTGCAAGGATAAATTTGCTTGCAAACAATTTTTTACTCGCTCGCAACACCATCCCAATGTTCATGGGCGGCTTCTGCATCGGCTTTGGTTTTGGCAACAAATCCGTCCATATGTTCTGGTGGGCCATAAATTGTGTATAATTTTAATGGCGTGCTACCAGTGTTGATAACATTATGCTTGGCGCCTTGCGGAACGACGATTCCATCGGCATCCTTTATTTTATGGCACACCCCATCAATCCAAACCTCGCCAGCGCCAGATTCAACGCGGAAGAATTGATCCGTATCTTCATGCACTTCTTCGCCAATATCATCGCCGGCCTGAATAGTCATCAAAACCAATTGAATTTGATTGCCTGTATAAAGCACTTGGCGGAAGTTTTCGTTGCCAAGGGTTTTGGCTTCGATATTATCTACATAACCTTTTTTCATAATTTCACCTTCTATTTGAACTGATTTCAACTTATTTGTTGAGCATAGGCCAAAATGAAGCGTAAAGATAATCAATAATGATGCGGGTTAGTATAGGGAAAAACTATTAAAAAGTTCCATACAATGTGATTCCAGAAGGAAACTCATTGGGGATAGATGAAATGTACTCGCAACAAGTAATTTGCATGGCATTCACTTGGGTAATTTGGAGTGAAATTATAACGCCAAGTTAAAACTGCCTCCTTCGCATTATCACTAAAAGATTCATTTGGAACCACGCCAAGAATATCAACCTTCTCAACTTTTCCATCGTCAGCAATTTTTAGGCGAGCCAAAACGCCTGCTACCGACCCGCTACTCTGTATATTGGTTGGGAATACGATTTCCCTTCCAAAAGTTTCATCTCGTTGGAAACTTATTCCGCGGCAATATTCTGGCATTACCTCTTCAACTGCTCGCCTCTCTTCTGTCGTCATAACTCGAAGGGCAGTTCGGCTTGCCGGAACACCAGTGATGTTGGTACCAGTAGGGTTACGCGGCATAAAAGTGTCAGATCTTGCTAAGGAAATAGCAGCTGCCTCCCACGCCGCTAATTGCCCCCATGTCTTGTCAGTTTCACTCCGAGCTAGGCCATATGCAATTCTAGCTTCAATTAAGTCAGAGACTGCTTCGCGATAATTGCGCAAATACAACTGGGCACGACCCCGATTGAAGAGTGCCGTTGCTTTCGCAAGCGGCAAGTCAAGCTCTAACCGAATAAGTTGAGCAAGTGCCTGATCCGCATATTCGCGCGCTTCCCTTTTATATTCTTTTAGCAATAGTGTATTTGATGCACTATTAAGTGCATTGACAATCAAGAAATCTCCCCAATTCGCTCCAACTTTTTCAATCTTATTAACAAACTGATTTACCAATCGCTCACGTTGCTCCGGCGTTGTTACTTGAAATTCAGCATAGGCAAGCAGGAATTCAGCCTCTTCTATTTTGTATGCGGCTTCGGGGATTGTTGCCATTGCCACGGCTCGCCTTGCAGGTTCTATTGCGTCTTGGGCACGGTTCATTAACAATGCCGTCCACGCCGCATTATATGCAAGGCCGCCAGTATTGGGGTTGCTGGCGCCCCAAGTGGTTTCGGCGGCGCGCCACGCTGTCATTGCGTGGGCTGCGGCATCGGCAAGATTTCCGGCTTCAATTGCTGCATTATAGGCGGCATAAGCGACCATTGGATCCGTTGGAGTAGCTTGTGTAGTTGGAACTGGTGCGTTTTGCGCAAAAACGCTGACTGGCAAAGCAAAACCAAGCAACCCAGCAATAATCACCGCGCGTATTTTCATGCATTTCCCCATTTTCGTTTGGTAAAGCTATAAACAACACACCCTTTAGTCAACCCGCCGTTATCCCAACAAATCCTCAAGGAAAAAGGCAGCCAAATCAGCGCGGCCCGAGAGCCCAGATTTTTGATAAATGCTGGTTGCTTGCGCCCTTGTAGTCTTTTCATTCGTACCGCGAATTGCCGCTATTTCCTTGAGGCTAAGCCCCTTCAATAGCATAAATGCAATTTCAGTTTCCGAACTTGTTAGTTTCCAATCTGATAATTGCGCGGCAATTGCTTGACTTAATCCTTCAATATAGGTTTTGGCTTTGTCGCGCCAAATCGCGGCCTCTGCCTTGTGTTCGCGAATGCTACAATTAGCAATAGTGAGGTCTTCTCTAAGCCGCAAAGCGCCAAGCAATAGCAAAAACACTCCTACAAGGGCACCAATCGCAATTGCAAGTTCGAAAGCCAAGTGCCACCAAGCCGCACCTTGGCTAGCATCTGTCAACAAATCAACACCAATGAATGCGGCAATTGCAATCAATATTGCGCCAATTATTATGCGCTCATTATTGTTCATAATTTATTCAATCCCTATCTTCGTCGCTTTCATTTTCTTGTTCGGCTTCACCATGTTCATTGCCTTCAGCGCCTTCATTTTCACCTAATTGTAGGGATTGTCCAAACAAATTCAGTTTGCGGTTTTGGGCATCATAATTATTTGCCAATGCAAATGTACTGCCGCCCATAAGTATCAAAAATAATATTCCGATGATTGAGTGGTTATTGCCAATGCCAGTTTCACCCGCAACCGCTGACTTTTCACCAGTAATCATAGAAAGGCCAATTGGGTCTTTTTGTTTGATTGTGTGAATTATGATGCCAATAATATGCGCAATTACAATTACAAGGAACAATATTGCAATTACTTCATGGACTTCCTTAATGTCGTGCATCTGACTTTCGTTTGAAGAAGTGGCCATCAAATAGCCGCTTATTCCAAGCGCGATGACTAGTGCAAACATTGCAAAAGCGGCAAAACTGGATGCAGGGTTTCTCTCTAATGTCGGCTTCTTATTGCCCGCAAAGACCGATTTGAAATAATCCAGCAATGCCATTGGATTAAGTTTGAATGATGAAAATCGCGCATACTTGGTGCCAAATACACCCCATATTATGCGTAATCCAAGCGCGAATATTGCTAAGATTCCCATCATCATATGGTAAGGGTAAATTGCTGCTTCATCGTCCACAAATTTGCCAATTGCAAAAGCGCCAATAAAAAGTGCTGCAAATACCCAATGGAAAAGACGGGTTGGTAAATCAAAGACTTTGGTTTGCGTGTTATTGGTATTCATATTTGTTCTCCTTGGTTTCAGGGAAAACAATTATTCCTTGCCGTAGGATTATCAATTGGGCAGATGCCGCAAAGTGCGCTCAGTTCTGAGGGTTTTTTGGTTTGGATTGCCGCATAACCCAAACCGCCAGGCCAAAAGTTGTCAGAATTACTAATCCAAGGAAACCAATTGCAATTATTGCGAGACTATCCATTTGTGCAAGTTTTAGTAAAATCATTGTTTAACTCCTAATTTGCGCTAGTTTCTCACTTTTTCATGTCTTTTAGTATTAGGCCCAAAGTCGCGCGACATCGTGCCGCAATTCTGCCGTTACGGAATTAACATTACAAAAAGTTATGCCTCCAGATGCTTGCAAAACTTACAAAAAAGATATTTAGTTCCATTATTGTTAAACAATAAAGTTCTAGGGGTAATATGATGCATAGACGTTCATTTTTGTCATTGAGTGGTAGTGGTCTTGGCTTGGCAGTTGCAACCAATGCTGGCCTTGCCAGCGAAGTATTTGCGGCTAGAGGCCGTGCGACCTTTGGCCGTTTTGGTCTTGACTTGGCTGGTCGTGATTTGAATGTAAAACCCGGCGATGACTTTTTCCGCCATGGCGGCGGCAATTGGATGCGCACCAACCAAATCCCAAACGATAGAACGCGCTGGGGGGTTTTTGATCAATTACGGGCAAAATCTGAAGAAGACGTCAAGGCGATAATTTTGGAATTGTCTGCGAAAACCAATGCCCCAGGGTCGGTTGAACAAAAAATTGCAGATTTCTACAATTCCTATATGGATACTGCCGCGATAGACGCTAAAGGCATGGCACCGCTGGCATCAGAACTGGCGTTGATTTCTGCGGCTCAGTCACATGATGATATTGCGGTCATTTTTGGCCGTCCTGACCTACCAACACCATCGCCGATTGGGTGGAATGTGGGTTTGGATAGTGGCAATCCAGACAGATATTTGGTCAATATTGGGCAAGGCGGGCTTGGTCTGCCGGAACGTGATTATTACCTTAAAGACGATGCAAGAATGGCAGACTTGCGCACCAAATATCCTCAGCATATTGCAAGGTTATTAACGCTTGCAGGCATTAGTGATGGCGATGCAAAGGCTGCACGGATTATGGCGCTTGAAACTGCAATTGCAGGGCATCATTGGCCGATTGAAGATAGGCGTGATGCTGTAAAGACTTACAATCTGAAGACGCGTGCTGGGCTTGACGAAATGGCGCCAGATTTTCCGTGGGCAAAGGCGCTTACGGCTTCTGGCTTTAATGATATTGGGGAATGTGTAGTTGCCGAATTGAGCGCAATGGCACCATTGGCAACTTTGTTTAAGAACACACCGGTTTCAACGTGGAAAGAGTATCTAACTTATCATTTGATTGCCAATTCGGCGGGCCTGTTGCCAAAGGCAATTGATGATGAGAGATTTGATTTCTTCGGTAAGACCCTAAATGGCCAAAGAGAGCAGCGCGCAAGGTGGAAGCGGGCGACGCAGTCGATAGATGGCGCGTTGGGCGAAGCAATTGGCCAAGTTTATGTGCGCAAGCATTTTTCTGCCAATGCTAAAAGAATGATGGTTACTTTGGTTGAAAATTTGCGGCGTGCATTTTCTGCCCGCATCAATGGTTTGCCGTGGATGAGTGCTGAAACCAAAGCGGTGGCTCAGCGCAAATTGGCAACTTTTAATCCCAAAATTGGGTATCCTGACAAATGGCTGGATTACTCTTTGCTCGAAATCAGAGCAGGTGATGCTTTGGGCAATGCGCGTCGTGCACAAATTTTCCAGACCAATCGGGATCGCGCAAGGTTAGGCACAAAAACCGATAAGGGCGAATGGTTTATGACCCCGCAAACCGTAAATGCCTATTACAACCCTATATTCAATGAAATCGTTTTCCCAGCGGCAATTTTGCAACCACCATTCTTTGATGAATTCGCTGATGCGGCTGTAAATTATGGCGCGATTGGTGCCGTTATTGGCCATGAAATGGGTCACGGGTTTGATGACCAAGGTGCCAAATATGATGAAAATGGGGTTTTGCGCGAATGGTGGAAAGACACGGACGTTGCCGCATTTGATGCATTGGGTGACAAAATGGTGGCGCAATATGGCGAATTTTCACCACTTCCAGGGGTTAAGCTTAATGGTCGTTTGACCTTGGGTGAAAATATCGGGGATCATTGTGGTGTTGTTATGGGGCTTGCTGCGTATAATTTATCACTTGGCCGCCGCCGCTCGCCGGTGCTTGAAGGATATACCGGCGAACAGCGTTTCTTTATGTCTTGGTCGCAAGTTTGGCGCGCTTTGATACGCGATGAAGCGTTGCGCAATCAAGTGCAGGCAGATCCACATTCACCGGCTGAATATCGCGTTAATGGAACCGTGCAGAATGTTGATGCATGGTATTCAGCGTTTAATGTTGTGCCGGGCGACAAATTATATGTTGCGCCCGCCAATCGAGTGAAAATTTGGTAGCCATTTTATGGGAATTAAATGGGCGGCGAAAGTTGCCCATTTTTTGCATGGTGCAAATTCGTGCCTACTGGAAAGTATTTGCTAGATTCTTTTACTTGCCACAAATTCGGACGTAGGAATAAAAACAACTGAAAATAATGACTCGACTCTTTTTTGTTTGTGAAATAGAACAAAACATGAACATAATTCAGAGTCAAAAATGAGAACGCAGACGGTTATAGAATTGCAAAAATCCATCAATTCTATTGAAGGATATAAAAATGGCCATAGTGATAGCTACGCCAATAATGATGGTAACTTTATACCAAGTGGTGCGCCGCGCTTTGATGCGGCTCTATTTGGCGGTATTGCCTTGGGAAAAATCACTGAATTAAAGCCTGATGCTTATTTATCCGAAGTATCGATGTTAAGTTTTGCAATCGCACTTTGCGGAGCTTTGTTGCAAAAAAGGTCGGGGGATTTGGTGATTATTAGCGACCCGTATTTCACCCAAGAATGGGGTGAGGTTTATGCGGCGGGCTTGCAAGGATTTGGTATTTTGCCGCACCGCATTTTACTTGTTACCCCACAATCCCGCGAACATTTTCAATCTTGCATACGTGAGGTTGCTGGCACCAATGGCCTTGGTGCTGTGCTTGGTATGGTTTCGGCAAAAAATGGGTTTGATCTTACTGCCGCGCGAAAATTACAATTTGCAGCAAGCCAAGGCGGTGCACCATGCATCTTGGCATCGGCCCATAGGGCGGTTGGGTTTTGCTGCGCGCATTTGCGGCTGAAAATTGGCCCACGCCAAGCCCGCCTGCCAGATTGGGCGCAAACCACCCAAGAAAACGTGCTCATGCCTTTGGGTTTTGCAAGGTGGAACATTGACATTGAAAAATCACGCCAAGGGTCAATTGGCCATTTTGAATTGGAGTTTTCAAATGAGACGTATAATTTGTGTGAGCCTCCCTTTTTGGCCAACCGATCGGCTTTATTTCAAGACTGGGCCAAAAGCGCATAATCCCGCCGAAGGCGGCAAGGGCGACCGCCCGTCGGCGCTCGTGCGCCGCACCCGCGTAGGCATGAGCGTCAGCGAATTAGCCGTGAGCGATAAAAACCGCGAAGGCGGCAAGGGCGACCGCCCGTCGGCGCTGTTTCAGGTGCCGTTCGTTTCATCCGAAAAGTCTGCAACTTTTCGGCACTCACTAGTGCGCCGCACCCGCGCAGGCATGAGCGTCAGCGAATTAGCCGTGAGCGATAAAAACCGCGTGACGGAAGGGGGTTTACACCCACTTATCCTTACTAAATCGGTTAAAGGCGCTAAGCGAATAAGTGCGGTTAATTTGCCTGCCCATAAATTGGGTTTGGCTATGGGGCAAACCCTTACCCATGCGCGCGCACTTTTCCCTGATATAAAAACTATTGAGGCCGATGAAAAAGCTGATGAGCAAGATTTAACAAAACTGGCGCATTGGATGATACGTTTCAGCCCACATTGTGCGCCATATATTTTTGGCTCAAAATACGCAATTTTGCTTGATATAACTGGTTGCGAACATCTTTTTGGTGGTGAGGCGCAATTATTGGCCGCAATTTCGCAATGCTTTGCACGCTTTGGCATTTACGCACGCATTGCCTGTGCACCTAATAAAGGCTCGGCTTGGGCTATGGCGTTTTATGATAGGCGCGCAAAAACTGGCATAAGCATAGGGGTTGATGATTTATCACTAATTGATGATTTACCAATTGAAGCCATGCGTATGGATGGCAAGACCAACGATAATTTGCATGCTTTGGGATTAAACAAAATCGGTAAAGTGGCGCAAATTGCCCCCAATTCCGTTGTGCGCCGTTTTGGGCCAGAAACCTTGCAGGCGCTAAACCGGGTGCGTGGCCGCGAAGCTGAAGCGATAAATCCTTTACGCGAAATCAGCCCTAATAAAATCACGCATCAAATCCCACATTCAATTTTGACCCAAGAAGGCCTAGAGCCGGCTATGCAAGTTGCGATACGTAAACTTTGCCGCGAATTAGTGCAAAAAGGGCAGGGCGCAAAAATTATGCGGATTAGCTTCTTTCGGGTTGATGGCGTGGTTTTCGAAATAAAGGCAACGGCTAGTTTAGTTAATAATAAGCCAGAAACTTGGTTTATGCTGTTAAAGGAGCGCCTTGATATAGAGGCTGATAAAATGGATTTGGGTTTTGGGGTCGATTTAATATGCGCAGAAGCGCAATTGACCGAAAGACTACAGGCCCAGGTGGTCGATTTAGATCCTCTCTCAGCCGCCGCAATTCAAAGTGCGGAAGCAGTTCACATGCTCGCAGAACGTCTTAGCGCACGAATTGGCGCCAAAAATATTATAAGGTTAAGACCGCAAGAAAACTGGGTTCCCGAACACGCACAAACGAGGATTCCAGCAATTGATAGTGCAGGTGAAAACAAATCAATTCCAGAATTTATTGCAAAACGTCGGCCACCATTTTTATTAAATCGCCCAGAAAATATACAAGCAATTGCCGAGGTTCCAGACGGCCCTCCACGTCAATTTTTGTTTCGCAGCCTGAGCTTTAAGGTAAAAAGCTTCGTGGGACCAGAGCGAATAATAGAACCACTATTGAGTAAAAGCCCGAATGCCGAGATGCCAATTAATAGCCACAAGATAAGGGATTATTATCAAGTGGAAACTCAAAGCGGTGCCCGGTTTTTTCTATTTCGATCTGGTTTTTATGGCGGCGATATCGCCCCTAAATGGTATGTTCATGGCGGTGGATAGGGAAAATCTCATGCATCTCCTTCCCCTTGTGGGGAAGGTGGCGCGGGCGAAGCCCGTGACGGAAGGGGGTGAGTGGTGCGGCCGCAACCCCTTCAGTCTTGCTACGCAATCCAGCTTCCCCAAGCTTGGGGAAGCAGAAAAGTGTTCTTTTGAAAAAGCAAAACAATTTTTCGGCGACTTGAGCGAGCGGAGCAAGCCGTGAGCGATATCTCCGCCAAAGGCGGCAAGGGCGACCGCCCGCCGTGCCAAGTGGCACGCGCCCGCGCAGGCATTGCGGAGCAAGCCGTGAGCGATATTCCCGCCAAAGGCGGCAAGGGCGACCGCCCGCCGTGCCAAGTGGCACGCGCCCGCGCAGGCATTGCGGAGCAAGCCGTGAGCGATATCTCCGCCAAAGGCGGCAAGGGCGACCGCCCGCCGTGCCAAGTGGCACGCGCCCGCGCAGGCATTGCGGAGCAATTGCCGTGAGCGATATATTCGAACCCATCGCTGCGACCAATTTTTCATTTTTGCATGGTGCATCGCATCCGCGCGAAATAGTGGAACAAGCGCATAAACTGGGCCTAGCTGGAATTGGCATCGCTGATAAAAATACATTGGCTGGTGTTGTGCGCGCCCATACCGCAGCTCGTGAATTGGGAATGCGGCTTATTGTGGGCGCGCGCCTTGTTGAAGCAAATGGCTTTGAAACCGTTATTTATCCCAAAGATAGAGTGGCTTGGGGCAATTTATGCCGCATACTGACGAATGGTAACCGCCGCTCAAAAAAGGGAAGCTGCAATTTGACCCAAGATGATGTCAATGAAGCTATGGCTAGCGCGTGCGCAATAATAATTCCACCCGCCACATTAACCGAACAATGGTTTGAATTGGCGCTCGCCCGTATTAAAAATTCACCTGAAAATTGTGACGTATTTATCGCCATTACCCGCCCTTATGATGGCACGGATTTTGAGCGCATTTCGCGGATTAGTGCTTTTTGTATAGCCACAAAGGCCCAACTAATAGCCACGAATGATGCAATAATGCATGCGCCAAATCGCCGAGTTGTCGCCGATGTTTTGGCATGTATTCGCGAAAAAACGACTCTTGACCATGCCGGCTATTTGCTATTGCAAAATGCTGAACGCCATTTGAAAGAGCCCCAAGAAATTCTAAGAATTTTCGCAAAGCATAATGATGCGATTAAGGCTCAGAAAACCTTATTTGATTTGGTCAATTTTTCACTTGATGAGTTAAAATATGAATTTCCAGATGTGGTGGTGGGGCGAGCAAGTCCGAATTTATTCATAGATGATAAAGCGGCAGAGTTAACCCCTTCCGTCACCTCGCGTCGCCTATGGCCATGCGGGGCGCCACCTTCCCCAAAATTGGGGAAGGAGAAAAAATCGTCAATTTCGCTTATCGAATATCTAATTCAACTCACCGAGCAAGGTGCGTTGCGGCGCTATCCTGACGGCATACCAACCAAAGTCCGGGAAACCATAGATCATGAATATAAATTAATAGCGGAGCTTGATTACGCGCGCTATTTTCTCACGGTCTATGACATAGTTTCATTTGCGCGCTCAAATGGTATTTTGTGCCAAGGACGAGGGTCAGCAGCTAATAGTGCGGTTTGTTTTTGCCTAGGCATAACCAGCGTTGATCCTGATAAAATTGATTTATTGTTCGAGCGTTTTGTGTCTCCAGAAAGGCGTGAGCCGCCCGATATTGATGTTGATTTTCAAAATGATCGCCGCGAAGAAGTTATTCAATATATTTATGAAAAATATGGTCGCGCGCATGCTGGGATAACTGGCGTAGTTGTAACTTATCGCGGGCGCTCGGCGCTGCGTGAAGTTGCCAAAGTTCTGTCCTTGCCCAATGACATAATTGATGCCTTGTCAAAGTCGGTTTCAGGCTGGGGGCGCGGCTCGGTTGATAAGGCGATAATTGCCCAAATGACGGGGCTAAATATAGATGCGCCGCGCATAAAAGAAACGGTGGAAATCGCGCGTATTTTACACGGTTTCCCGCGCCATTTATCGCAGCATGTCGGCGGGTTTGTAATCACGAAATCGCGGCTTGATGAAGTCGTGCCAATATCAAATGCGGCAATGGATAATCGTACATTTATTGAATGGGATAAGGATGATTTGGATACGCTTGGCATCTTGAAAATTGATGTGCTGGCGTTGGGAATGTTGACCTGTGTATCCAAATGTTTCGAGACATTGGCTGATAAATATGGCATTGATTATGACATGGCGACCATTCCAGCCGAAGATGAAGCAACTTATGATATGATCTGCAAAGCCGATACTGTGGGGGTTTTCCAAATTGAAAGCCGCGCGCAAATGTCAATGCTGCCGCGCCTAAAACCGCGTGAGTTTTATGATTTAGTTATAGAAGTTGCAATCGTGCGCCCTGGCCCAATTCAAGGTGATATGGTGCACCCATATTTGCGAAGGCGGCAGGGGTTCGAAAAGGTGGTATTTCCATCAAAGGCGCTAGAGCAAGTTTTGGGCAAAACCCTTGGTGTGCCCCTGTTTCAAGAACAAGCAATGAAAATTGCAATTGTAGCGGCTGGCTTTAGCGCAGGTGAAGCTGATAGGTTGCGCCGCGCCATGGCAACTTTTCGCAAAGTCGGCATTATCCACGAGTTCGGCGAAAAGCTGGTGAGTGGTATGATGAATAATGGCTATGAACAAGGTTTCGCTGAACGCTGTTTCAAGCAAATTGAAGGTTTTGGCGAATATGGATTCCCTGAAAGTCATGCCGCAAGTTTTGCTTTAATAGTATATGTTTCGGCATGGCTTAAATGCCATTATCCTGATGTCTTTTTGGCGGCAATTTTGAACGCACAGCCAATGGGGTTTTATGCTGCGTCGCAATTGGTTCAGGACGCGAAGAACCATGGCGTACAAGTGCTTCCGCCAGATGTAAATTATTCCGATTGGGATAGTATTTTGGAGCAAGCCCATAATGGCAAATATGCCGTGCGCCTTGGTTTGCGGCAGATAAAGGGTTTTCAAGAGATTGATGGCGCAAGAATTCTTGCAACAAGACCAACAGAATTATTCCGCACCCCTGAGCAAATTAAAAGAAGTGCAAAATTAAACGACAGAGCAATGGAACTATTATCCCGCGCTGATGCATTTTCTTCGTTGGAATTGTCGCGCCGTGGCGCACTGTGGGAAGCCAAAGGTCTTAAATCAGGCGAAATGCCTTTATTCACCCAAATAAGTGAATATGGATACGAAGCTGAAACTGCATTGCCGCAAATGCAATGGTCCGAAGAAGTGGTTCATGATTACAAATCTCTTAGGCTTTCGCTCAAAGGGCACCCTGTACAATTCTTTCGCGATGAATTTGCGGATAAGGGGCTGGTAGCCAGCCGTGACATAAGAAATATGGCCAATGGCAGCTTTGTCGGCGTTGCAGGCTTAGTTATTTTACGCCAACGCCCAGGGACGGCCAAGGGCGTATTGTTCATGACATTGGAAGATGAACATGGGCCCATGAACCTTATTGTTTGGCCCAAAACTTTGCAAAAATACCGCAAGGAATGCTTGCGTGGAAAATTTGTGGTTGTTTATGGCCATTTGCAGAAGGGTGAACCAACCAAAAAGGATAGCTCCGCCGTGAGCGATAAAATAGAAAAAGACCAAATCGTCATCCATATCATCAGTATGCGGATAATAGACATAAGCGAACGCTTGGGAGAGTTGAATTTAGAGAGACCAAGCAACTCAAGAGCAACCAAAGCACAAGACCAAAATTATGAAACCCATCCTGCCTTTAGGTGAGTTCCACAGTTGGAAAAGAAGCAAAATAGTTATAGGTCATAAACTAACTATCAAAAATAATATAAGAGAAACAATTGAACCAGCGAGCAAAAAACAACATTGCCATTTCACGCCGTTCTATCTTGAAAGGCGCTGTATCATCAATCGTAATATTTGGTGCTGCATCTAATTACCGACCAGCCGTCGCGGCACCAAGGGATCGGCAAATAGAGAACCTGATTTCACGTATGACCATACAGGAAAAAGCAGGGCAACTAAGCATCTTTTCTGACAGCACAAGAATACCAACTGGGCCAATCAATCCAAATGTCGTTCCCACCACCACCGACGATATAAAGAACCAAATTCGTAGTGGAAAGATTACCGCATTGTTCAGTGCTCGAGGTGCCGCGGGCGCGCGCGAATATCAAAGGATTTCACTTGAAGAAACGCGCATGAAAATCCCGATGGTATTTGCTGCTGATATTATACATGGCTGTATCACGCAGTTCCCAATACCGTTAGGTGAGGCCGCCAGCTTTGACACGGACTTAGCAATGCGCACCGCCCGCGCTGCAGCATTTGAATCAACCGCAACTGCAATTCATTGGATTTTCGCACCAATGGTTGATGTCGCACGGGATCAAAGATGGGGCAGGGTCGCCGAAGGCGCTGGCGAAGACCCTTATTTGGGCGAACAAATGGCCAAAGCCCGGGTCAAAGGTTTTCAAGGTGATACCCTAAAGAGCGAGACTACAGTTTTGGCCTGCGCCAAGCATTTTGCGGCCTATGGGGCAGTACAAGGCGGTATGGATTACAATACTGTAGATATTCCTGAAACCACTTTGCGCCAAGTGCATTTGCCGCCATTTAAGGCCGCATTTGATGCTGGCGCACTTTCAACCATGTCATCATTTAATGATATCGCGGGCGTGCCATCCACTGGCAACCGGTATTTGCTAACCGATATTTTACGCGGCGAATGGGGTTTCCAAGGCCTGGTGGTTTCTGATTACACGTCAGAAGCGGAAATGATCAATCATGGATTTGCCAAAGATGGCCGCGATGCAACAAAGATATCAATCCTTGCTGGCTGTGATATGTCGATGCAAAGTGGTTTATATTGGGATCATTTGCCAGATTTAGTCGCTAAAGGCGAAGTGCCAATGCGTGTCGTAGACTCCGCTGTTCGGCGAGTTTTGCATGTAAAAAAAGCGCTGGGGTTATTTGAAAATCCCTATCGCTCGATGTCGGTTGAACGCGAAACCGCCGACATGCGTAAGCCCGAAACAATTGCATTGGCGCGTGAAGCTGCACGCAAGTCAGTTGTGATGCTAAAAAATGAAGGCGATGTTCTGCCATTGAAAAAAGCTGGCCAAAGAATTGCACTTATTGGCCCATTAGCGGACGATAAGTCGCAAACGCTTGGATGTTGGGCAATTTTTCCAGATTTTGAAAACTCTGTAACTCTGGCAAAAGGGCTCGAAGGCCAAATTGCGGACAAATCGAACCTAGTTGTTGTAAAGGGAGCTGAAATAAATGCTCCTGTTGATGGCGGAATTGCCGCTGCGGTCAATGCAGCATTGCAAGCTGATGTAGTTGTTCTGGCGCTTGGAGAAAGCCAAGACATGTCGGGCGAAGCGCAATCGCGAGTTGAAATTACAATTCCAAAAGCCCAACAAGACTTGGCTGAAGCCGTCGCAGCTACGGGCAAACCAATTGTAGTGGTCTTAACGCATGGTCGCGCATTGGAGCTTCAAGGCGCCATTAAAAATGCGCAAGGAATATTGGCGGCTTGGTTCTTGGGTTCAGAATCAGGGAATGGCTTGGCGGATTTGATATTTGGTGATTTTTCGCCGTCTGGTCGCTTGCCTGTAAGTTTCCCACTGCGATCCGGACAACAACCTCTATATTATAATCACCGCCGCACAGGTAGGCCGCAAACTACGGTTAACGGCACTGAATATCGAAGCAGATACAGAGAAGCTGCTTTCGAAGCTCTATATCCATTTGGTCATGGCCTTACCTATTCTAAGGTCGATTATGGCCCGACTATTATTGATAGAGAGCAGATTAGCTCACGGCTTCAAGCGCGCGTCACCGCGACAATTATCAATAGAGGAACAAGAGAAGTTAGTGAAGTTGTGCAACTTTATATCCATGATAAAGTTGCAAGCATAACACAGCCAGTAAGGCTTCTAAAGAACTTCAAGCTCGTAAATTTGGGCCCCGGCGAAACCAAAACTGTGGAATTTGTTTTGACAACGCAAGAATTAGGGTTTGTTCGTGCTAATCTGAAAAATGAAGTCGAAGCAGGCGAATTTGATGTTTGGATTGCGCCATCAGCGGTTGGCGGGACATCGGCAAAAATTACTGTTGCAGCATAAGCACCATGCAGAGCAAATAAACGATGGGGTTATCACTTGGATTTCGAACTATTAGAAGAGCATAAAATGCTAAAGGACTTGGTCGAGAAATTCGTCCAAACCGAAATAATGCCGCTAGAGGCTGCTGTTCTTGCGCGTGACGCCGAAGGCAAAGGGGCTTATTTGCTACCGACTGAACTCGAACGCCTTCACGCAGTTTCAAAGGACCTTGGTCTTTGGAGCTTGGATGCCCCAGAAGAGCTAGGTGGCATGGGCCTGCCATATGTTGCATTGATTGGTGTTAATGAGGCCTTAGGGTATAGTTGCGCGACATATACATTGCCGCCAGATAGCCCAAACCTAAGAATGTTGGAAAAGACCGCCAAAGGCGCGCAAATTGATGCCTATCTTGCCCCATATGCACGCGGTGAAACGATTTCGGCAATCGGGATTTCAGAGCCAGGTGCAGGAGCTGACCCTGCTGGAATGCAGACCAAAGCGGTTAGAGACGGCGATGATTGGATAATAAATGGCCGCAAGATTTGGATAACCCGCGCCGCCGAAGCCGACTTCACAATTTTGATGGCAATAACTGATCCTTCTAAGGGCGCAAAAGGCGGAATGTCAGCGTTTTTGGTTGATGCGAATACGCCAGGGTTCAAAGTTTTGCGCCGCATTCCTATGCTCGGCGGCGAATTTACCTATGAAATCGCACTTGACGATTGCAGGGTTCCTCATTGGAAACTATTGGGAAACGAAGGCGAAGGCTTTGGCCCAATGCAAGTGCGCCTTGGTACACGGCGGATGGAAATGGCTGCTTGGTGCATCGGCGGCGCCCAGCGCGCTTTAGACATGATGACCGAATTTGCGCCGCAACGTGTAACATTTGGCGAAAAACTATCGCAACGCCAAACCGTGCAATGGTGGGTAGCTGATGGGGCTACTAAAATCCATGCAGCGCGCCTTATGGCCTACGATTGCGCATGGAAGCTCGACCAAGGCCGCGATGTGCGTAAAGAAATCTCCATGCTCAAAGTTTTTGCAACCGAAATGGCGACCGAAGTGCTAGACAATGCCATGCAATGTTTTGGTGGCATGGGCATGACCAAAGAAATGCCACTTCAATTGTTGGCAGGGCGGGTGCGCAATATGCGTATTTATGATGGCCCGTCGGAGGTTCATAGAATGGTTGTAGCCAGAAATGTAATGGACACAAGGTAAACCAAGCAAAGGTTAGCCCAACCTCTCAATTTCAAGATTGCCTAAAAAAACCATAGCCTTTAGTTATGGATATGATAAGCATTAGTTTATTATCTCAATTTGCTTATGATAGCTTTGCGCCTATAGTTTATTGGTTTCGAAACGATTTTAGGGGAAAAATATGCGAAAATCCGATTTAACAAGTTTTACAGCACTAGCCGGCCTTTCCTTTGTGTTGGCAACACCCACTTTGGCGCTGGCTCAAACAGCTCCACCGGCTGAAAGCGTGTCACAAGAAACAGTCGTTGTTATTGGCAGCCGGATTGTTGGCGCCAAGGCTGCAGGCGACCTACCAGTTTCCGTGTTAAGTCAAGATCGCATTGAAGCTGTTGGTAGTATGTCGGGCGATGATTTGTTTCGTTCAATCCCACAAGCGGGCGATGTGCAATTTCAAGAGGCAAGGACTACGGGGAACATTAACGATGCGCGCGGTGACAATGCGTCTATAAATCTTCGAAATGTCGGAACTGGCAATACACTTGTTCTGATTAATGGCCGCCGCTTGATTTTAACCCCAGGCACTCAAACCGAGAATTTTGTACCAGTGCAAACCGCTAACACAAACTCGATACCAGTTGGTGCGACCAGCCGCATTGAAATTTTGCGCGATGGCGCAGCGGCAATTTATGGCGCCGATGCTGTTGCAGGGGTTGTGAATGTAGTTTTGGACAAAAGATTTACGGGGTTACGAGTTAGCGGGCGCCTAGGTGCAGCCGATGGAACCGAAGAAAATACTGCTTCGTTTAAAGCGGGTATCACCACCGATGGCGGGACAAATTTCATGGTATTTGGGTCGCATACGCGCCGAACACCATTATTTGCCAGCGAACGCGATTTTTCCGCCAGTGAAGATCACCGCGCAGCTTTGGTTGGTACTCCTTGGGAAGGTGACACTGCTTTTGACAACAGGTCAACATCTTCACCTTGGGGCTCGTTCACAGTTGTACCAACAACAACAACTGTGAGGCAAGGGACAGTGGCGCTTACGGCGTCTGGCGTTTTCCACATCGAACCGATTTCAAACACAGCGGCTGGCTGCTCTAGTACAGTTTTTTCAAACAATCTTTGTATCAGAAGCGGAACCATCACCGGTGCAAATGACCGGGTTTTGCGCTATGATGAAAACCCAGACCGAACAATTCGTGGCGGCCTTGATAGAAGCAATTTACTTGCAACTTTTTCGCGGGATATTGGAAATATAGAAGTATTTGGAGAAGCCAATTATTATCATGCGGTTTTAGACGGACAGCGTGAACAATCTGCACCAATTTCCAGCGCCGTAATAAGTATTCCAACAACTGCCTATTACAACCCGTTTGGCCCCACTACCTTTAATGGGGTCGCCAATCCAAACCGATTGGCAAATTTGGTGAATGTGCCAACAACAGGTTTAGCGATGCGCATAACTACTTATCGGCCGGTTGATACCGGGCCTAGAACTTTTACAGTTACTGATGATATGTATCGTGGCCTAGTTGGTATTCGCGGCAAATGGAACGATTTTGAATGGGAGTCTGCAGCTTCCTATGCGTGGGCCAGAACCGACGATAACACCCACAATGCAATCAGTAATACTTTGTTCCAACAAGCCTTGGCTCGTTCAACACCTGATGCCTATAATCCTTTTAACGGCGGAACTGAAGGCAATTATTCTTTGGGTGATGCCACTGCAAACAGCAGAGCCACAATCGAATCTTTCTTAGTTGATATCCACAGAATTGGCACGACCTCGTTGGCCACTTGGGATTTCAAAGCGTCTAAATCTAATTTCTTCACATTACCTGCTGGCGACGTGGGCTTTGCAGGTGGCATTGAAGTTCGTAGAGAGACCTTTCAAGACAATCGCGATGCAAGGACTGATGGCACCATAACTTATACAGATATGGTTAGCGGAATTGTTTACGGCACAGACGTTATGGGTGCAAGTAGCTCGCCAGATGTTAAAGCCGACAGGTCCGTAAGCTCGGCCTTTGTAGAGCTTGCAGTGCCAGTTGTTTCCGAAAGCATGGGAATACCGCTAATTACGGCTATCGATCTGCAATTGGCTGCAAGAGACGAGTATTATTCTGACTTTGGAAATGTCTTAAAGCCAAAAGTTGCGGCCAGCTGGACTGTCGTGGAAGGCTTTAAATTCAGGTCCTCATGGTCGCAAAGTTTCAGGGCGCCAAATCTTGCGCAGTTTTATAGCCCTGGCACCCAAGTTGCAAATACTCGAACTGATTTTGCTCAATGTAGGTTAAATAACACAACGTGCTCTGGAGTTAGCACTCTCGAAGTCAGGTCTGGTAATCAAAGCTTAAAGCCCGAGGACGCAGAAACGCTTTCACTTGGTGTTGTTTTCCGGCCCGTTCGCAATTTCACGGTAACAGTTGATAAGTGGTCGCTCGAAGAAGAAGGTGTTATTGGCCTTCAGGGTGCGCAAAATCAGATTCTATACGATTATTTGCTGCGTCAAACTGGTGGGACAAATCCTAATGTGGTGCGCCTTGCACCGGTCGGAACCCAAGTCGTTGGCGATTTGTCGTTCGTAAAAGATGACTACTTTAACCTCGGCCCTAGAATTTTACGCGGCATTGATTTTGGCTTGTCGTATAACTTCAGGAGCCGTAGATTTGGCAATTTTGACATTGATATTTCGGCGTCAAAACTAAGGAAGTGGGAACAGTCAGCATCAAGTCTCCAACAAGAACTTATCGATGCAAACGCCGCTGGAAAACTTGGTACTGGAATTGTCATTTCTCAAGCCGGTAGCCAAGTCAGAATCAACGGCAACCCTGAATGGCGTGGTTCTGCCAGCTTTACATGGCGTCGCAACCGCTTAAGCGCGGGCGCGTTAATTTCCTATGTTGGCCCAGTTTATGGTAATGGTCCGGCTTTGGTAAATGGGCAAATGTTTAAACTGGAAGATTTGACAACAGTTGGGGCCTGGGCACAATATCGACATGAAGGTACTCGTGTAAGGGTTGGCGGCCGAAATTTATTTGACGTAAAACCACCAATTTATTCAAATAATTATGGTTTCTTAGGATCGGTTCACGACAGCGTTGGGCGCTTTCTATACATAGAGTTTGCAAAGGACTTTTAGACGAATTTCGTAAAACGTGTCGAGATGTTTGAATTTTAACTTCAATCCAACTTATGGAACAATTATTAGATGAGATTGCGCCAAATTGAGGTTTTTCAAGCCGTATATGTTAATCGTTCAATCAGTGGGGCTGCGCGCGCACTAAATGTATCGCAGCCCTCAGTAAGCAAAGTGCTACGCCACACCGAAGTGCAACTTGGTTTGTCCTTGTTCGAGCTAGTTAGCGGTAGATTGGTGGCTACTAACGAAGCACACCTTCTGTTTAAAGAGGTTGATGAAGTATATCGTCGAATTTCATCGCTAAAACAAACCGCCAGAAATCTAAAATCGATTGGGGCAGGCCATATTAGCATAGGTGCGGTTACTTCACTTAGTCTCGACATTATTCCGCGCTCAATTTCGAATTTTGGCGGCAAAAAAAAGGGTGTAACTTTTGAAGTTCAAACCGTGCATTTCAACGAAATATTGCGCGTATTATACGAACGAGAACTCGACTTGGTTTTTTGTTACGGCCACCCACCTAGACAACGACTGGCTTCGAAGAAGATCGGGTGTGCCGAGCTTGTAGTTCTTGCATCAGAAGATATTTTCCCAAAATCGAAATCATCGGTATCTATACAAGATTTTGATGGCAAGGATTTCGTCGGATATAATGATAGCGGCACGGTTGGTGAATTCGTTTCCCACGCAATGGGGAAGGACAATATTGAAATAAACCAATACGCGACTGTCGGCACTTATTTTACTGCTGCAGGCATAGTAAGATCGTGTGGTGGCTTTACAATAGTTGACGAATACACTGCGGCATCTTTGTCCAATCAACAAACACGAATTCTGAAGCTTACTCCGAAGGTCCAATTTGATATTTATGTTGCCTGGCTAGAAGACCGGCCATTAACAAATTTGTCAAAGTCGTTCATAAAAAGCGTCGAAGAAATATTTCAATCAAAGGTCTAAACCAATTATAAGGTGTTACTTAAATGGCGAAATACAGTAAAATGAAATCATTTTTTAGAACCCTAATAATTGCAATTTGCGCGTTCAACATAGGGTTTTCCCCGGCCCTTGCGCAGCGCCGGCAACTACTTGAATACCCAAGTATTCACTCGCCAGTTGTCGGTCAAAGAGGCATGGTAGTTTCTCAAAACGCAGCAGCATCACAAGTTGGGGCTAATATTATTCGGCGCGGCGGCAATGCAATTGATGCTGCGGTTGCAATGAGTTTTGTTCTTGCAGTTACTTTGCCGCGGGCAGGAAATATCGGTGGTGATGGTTTTTTACTGTATCATGATGCCGCGCAAAACCGCCAGTCTTTTATTGATTTCCGGTCCGTCGCACCGCGCGCCGCAACCCTTGCAATGTATATAGATAAGCAAGGCAAAGAGAGTGCAATTGCTGGTCGCGGCTACTTGGCACCGTCAGTTCCAGGCACAGTTGCCGGACTTTATCTGGCACATAGCAAACACGGAAAACTGCCGTGGGCCGATGTGGTCGCACCAGCAATTGAAATGGCACAAGATGGGATAGTAATCTCAGCGGACGAAGCATTTGTTTTTGAATGGGGCAAAGAAAGACTTTCCACCTCTGAGGCGGCGAAGCAGGCATATTACAAAGCAGACGGCAGTAATTACAATGCTGGCGAAATTATGAGGCAGTCGGATCTTGCATGGACCTTAACCCAAATTTCCGAACGAGGCGCAGATGGGTTTTATAAAGGTCCAGTGGCGCAAAAATTCGCAGAAGACATGCGCAGGCACAATGGCCTAATTACGGAAGAAGATCTCGCAGCATACCGGCCAGTTGAACGCGAACCGCTTAGAGGCACTTATAGGGGTGTAGATATTGTTACGTCGCCCCCCGCAAGTGCCGGTGGTGCAACGATGTTAAATATACTGAATATATTAGAAAATTTTGACTTGAGCCGTTTTGGCGCAGGTTCTGCCAGCGGGTTGCACATCATGGCCGAAGCAATGAAGTTGGGTTATTTAGACAGAAACTCAATTTTAGGCGATACTGATTTTGCTAATATTCCACTTGCTGGCTTTATCTCAAAGCAATATGCACAATCGAGGGCAAGGCTGATAAATCCACGGCGCGCCAAACAAGTTTCGCAGCTTGGGGTTGGCGATCCAACAAGGTTTGAAAGTCCATCTACTACGCATCTCTCGGTTGCTGATGCACAGGGGAATGTTGTCAGTTTGACTTATACTTTAGGCGCAGATTTTGGTTCTGGGGTAATGATTCAAGGAACTGGAATCCTACTTAACAATCAGATGAATAATTTTGATCATGAAGGCGCATTTGAGTCGTTGCGCGATGGCCGCCCGTTGCCGCCAAATGCGATGGCTCCGGGCAAAAGAATGCTCTCAACCATGATGCCAACAATTTTGTTCAAAGATTCCAAGCCTTGGCTTATCACAGGAACACCGGGCGGTAGCACGATAATTGATACCGTAACACAAATAGTAATCAACGTTGTGGATTTCAGATTAAACATAGCTGAAGCAACCCATCAGCCTCGGATTTATCAAGGAGCCAGCAATACATTGCGGGTTGAGCCAAATTTCAACCCCGATACCGTGGCAGCTTTGCGCCGCATGGCCCACACTATCACATCTGATGAGACTATGGGCAGCGCACAATCGATTGTGATTGAAAATGGCTTGTTTTTAGGCGCAGCGGACCCGCGTCGTCCTGGCGCCTTGGCAATCGCGCCTTAAACTCAAGCTTAGAAAGGCAAGGCTATGAATAATAACCAAACTAAATTGATTGTCTTGGGAATGGTTTTGGGCATAATTGTTGGGCACTTAATAAATATCCAGTTTGGCGATAGCGAGACCACAGCGAAAATCGCAGAACTTCTAAAATTGCTCGCTGATATATTTATGCGGCTAATAAAAATGATTATCGCGCCGCTAATTATTGCAACAATTGTAACTGGTATTGCACATTTGGGTGATAGTGCGGCGTTGGGAAGAATTGGAACGCGTGCAATAATCTGGTTTTTTTGTGCCAGCGTTCTTTCGCTTTCTATTGGCATGTTATTGGCAAATTTATTTCAACCAGGACTTGGCTTGGGCGAATTTACCAAAGGCGCGGTTGCAGAAAATACCATTAGCACGATGCCCAATTTCAGAGAGTTCGTGCTAAAAATTTTCCCAACTTCGGTTTTTGATGCGCTTGCCACTAACAATGTATTGCAGCTTCTAGTTTTTTCAATTTTTGCGGGTGTCGCACTATCGGCGCTGGGAAAAAATGGTGATTTGTTGATAAAGGGGTTTGAACAATTAACCGAGCTAATGCTGCTAGTAACAAATTATGTTATGCGGTTTGCCCCTTTCGCCGTGTTTGGTGCTTTAGCGGCAGTAGTTGCGACAGAGGGACTTGGTATCTTATGGAGTTTTGGGAAATTAATCGGTGAATTCTATCTTGGTCTGGCCATTTTATGGAGCTGCTTGATAGGAGTAGGGTTTTTGTTTCTCGGCAAAAGTGTCATTACTTTAATAAGATATGTTCGCGAACCATTTCTAATAGCATTTTCGACTGCGTCTTCAGAGGCTGCGCTACCCAAATTCTTAGAGCAGCTCGACAGATTTGGTGTGCCTAGGCGAATTTCGGGATTTATGCTGCCCCTTGGATACAGTTTCAATCTTGATGGTTCAATGATGTATATGAGTTTTGCAACTCTCTTTATTGCCCAAGCCTACAATGTTGATTTGTCGTGGCAAGTCCAGATAATATTATTGTTGACATTGATGGTAACTTCTAAAGGGATTGCCTCGGTACCGCGTGCGAGCCTTGTTGTAGTAAGTGCAACGCTTGCTAGTTTTGGTCTTCCGATAGAAGGCGTCGCGCTACTGCTTAGTATTGATCAAATTCTCGATATGGGGCGAACTGGCACCAATATTATCGGCAATGCCGTGGCGACCGCAAGTATAGCCAAGTGGGAAGGTATGTTGGAGGTTAGAGAGCCCGCCGAAGCAGACTTTCCACACGCCCCAGCGCATACAATCGCAGACGGTAGGGCGGGGCTTGATTTAGATCCTTCTGCTGTAAAAGAAGCAAGCCCGAAATCAAGCGTAAAAAAGAAAGCTAGCTAAATTGGAAAATCGTAAAACTTGGAAGATTTTCATATCGCTTACTGCCCTTATATTGGTTGCAACTGATGTAGCCGCGCGGGTCAGACCCACGACTGAAAATAAAATAATAGTTGCCGCCGCACATCCTCTGGCAGTTGAAGCTGGTATGCAAATTTTGCGTCAAGGCGGCGATGCAATTGATGCAGCTATCGCAGTGCAAACAATGCTTGGGCTTGTCGAGCCTCAAAGTTCCGGACTTGGTGGTGGCGCGTTTCTGTTGCGTTATGATGCTATGACACGAAGAGTGGAGGTTTATGACGGCAGAGAAACCGCACCAGCAAGTGCACATGCCAGAATGTTCCTAAACGAAAACGGGCAAGTAATTCCAAGGGCACAAGCAATGACTTCTGGTCTTGCGACAGGCGTTCCTGGTGTTGTTGCGATGCTAAAGCTTGCCCACTCTCAGCATGGTAAATTGGCTTGGAACAACTTGTTTTCGAACTCGGTCAGAGCGGCACAAGAAGGGTTCCAAGTAAGCGCTAGGCTCGATAGATTTGCGCATGCGCCGTTCCCGCAAAATAATATGCCTGATGTGAGGCGCTATTTCACAAAAGAGAACGGCGAGATTGTTCGCCAAGGTGACGTGCTAAAAAATCCCGCATATGGAGCGTTTGTCGAAAAATTGGCAAGCGAAGGCCCAAGCGCACTCTATCAAGGTGAAGTAGCTGAAGCCATTTCTAACCGAGTGGCCGAAGCGCCAATGCCCGCCCGCATGACAATGAATGAAATATCAAATTATCGCGCTCTCAAAAGGCAGCCAATTTGCGCAAACTACCACGCCCTAGTCCTATGCACAGCGCCGCCGCCATCTAGCGGTGTATCGCTGCTGCAATTAGTATTGATGCTAGAGGGCACAAACATTCACGAATTAGGCGTATTCAATCCCCAATCTTGGTATTTATTTGCCCAAGCTAGCCGACTGATGTATGCCGATCGCGACGCTTTCATAGGCGATCCAGCCTTCGTTAATGTGCCAGTTCAAGGTTTAATCAATAGAAAATATGTTCGCAGCCGCCGCGCACTAATTGAAGCTGGAACCCCCCCTATTTCAGGCAATCCACCAAGAAGCAGACAAAGAGGTATTGACGCCACCATAGAGCCCGGCGGCACTTCCCATTTTGTTATAAGGGATTCATTTGGAAACGCTGTTTCAATGACTACGACAGTGGAGAGTTTTTTCGGCAGCGGACGAATGGTGCATGGGTTTTTCTTGAATAATCAAATGACAGATTTTTCCCTTGTCCCAGAGGGGCCAAATGCAATTGCTCCTGGAAAAAGGCCACGCTCATCTATGTCGCCAATTATAATTCTTGACCGCAATGGAAACCTGATTGGTGCTTTGGGTTCACCGGGGGGAAGTGCCATTTTGGCATATGTTGGAAAAACGCTTATTGGCCTATTCGAGTGGGATATGTCTATGCAAGCTGCTATGGATCTTCCTAATTTAGTAGCAAGAGGCGCACAGGCAAACGGCGAAGTTGCAAGAATGGCCCCAGAAGTTATTAGCAGTTTGAATGATAAGGGCATTGCTGTTAGGGCTGGAAGTGGCGAAGATTCGGGGCTTCATGGTTTTATTTTTCGTGATAACGCATGGCAAGCCGGCGCCGATAAAAGGCGTGATGGAACAACCGCGATAGAATAAGGTTAGTTCAATATGCATTTAAGTATTTCGGCTTTAGCTCGACCGAAAGTGGCAAATACAAAACCAATGCCATGTTTCGATTTGGCCGAAATGGAACTGCTTGAGTGCCACGAGTGGTCAAATTGTCACATCTTAATTTGACCTTCGTCAATTATTCGCTTTCGATCCAAGTGTAAAAGAAATTATCCGAAGTCATTTCGCCTAAAAGCTTGCTTATGGCGGGTTGACCGTTGGCATTTTGCCAGCCGGGTGTTGCGGGAAACTGCAATGCCTCCCGCGTTTTGGAAAGGATTTGAAGTGACTATTTTGGCGGACCGCTTTGGGCGGAGCTTTCCCTATTTGCGGTTATCAGTGACCGATGCTTGCAATTTCCGTTGCCAATATTGTCTGCCAAATGGCTATCGTAAAACTGACACTACTTCGTTTTTGACACTTCCTGAAATTACGAGATTGTTGCGCGTATTCGGCGCAATGGGAACTGAAAAAATTCGGCTAACCGGCGGTGAGCCAACATTGAGACGTGACCTTTGCGATATCGCCACGCTTGCTGCCTCTGTGCCGAATATTCACACAATCGCACTTACCACCAATGGATATAACTTAAAGCGAAATGCCAAAGCATTTTTTGATGCAGGCATAAATGCGCTTAACGTCAGTATTGATTCAAGTTCAGCAGCGCACTTTCACGAAATTACTGGCCACGATAAATTGGGGCTTGTGCAGGACGGTATCGAAGCCGCAGTGGCAGCGGGCTTCAAGAAAATCAAAATTAACAGTGTGCTGTTGAAGGGCATTAACGATGGCGAGCTGTCCAATTTTCTAGAATATGTGAAAAATACTAACATCAGTATCCGTTTTATTGAATTGATGCGAACAGGCGATAATGCAGACTACTTCGCCGCACATCATTTGAGTGCGAATACTATTGTCGAACAATTGACAACCCTAGGCTTCTGGCCAACACAGCGTGCTTTTGATGCAGGCCCAGCAATAGAATATCAGCATACTGACTATATGGGTAAAATTGGCATAATTGCGCCTTACTCAAAAGATTTTTGCAAAACATGTAATCGGCTTAGAGTGACAGCACGCGGGAAACTTATGCTCTGTCTGTTTGGTGATGGCGGGCTCAATCTCAGGCCATATTTGCAAAGTGACGATCAGTTCGATGAATTGCAAGAGGCAATATTTGACGCATTATATTTCAAAAATGCGAGCCACAATCTCCACATTGGGCAAACCGGCTCTGTTTCAAATCTTTCGGCATTGGGTGGGTAATGCAAAATTCCTTTAAAATGATTGATGTTGGCGCAAAGCCAACTACTAATAGATTGGCCGCCGCTTGTGGTGAAATATATGTTGGCGCCGAGGCATTTGGCCTGATAAAATCGCGCGAACTGCCAAAAGGTGATGCTTTATTGCTTGCCGAAATCGCGGGCATTCAAGGGGCAAAAAAAGCCTATGAAATGATGCCCTTGTGCCACCCAATGTCGCTTGATGCGGTTAAGATAATAACTGAACTTGATGAAACAAATTTTGCGGTTCGTGTGTTCTGCATTGCAAAGACCTTGGCCAAAACTGGCGTTGAAATGGAGGCTTTGGCAGGTGTAAATGCGGCGCTCTTAACAATTTGGGATTTGACAAAAATGGTCGAGCCAAATCTTATGATAGGTGCGGTAAGATTGCTGGTAAAATTCGGCGGCAAGTCGGGGAAGTGGCTAAGTCCTGATGGCGTGCCGGAATGGCTTTTGGATGCTGTTTTGCCAAAACCAAAACGGGTTCTCGAAAATCGGAAAATTGCAGTTTTGACCATGAGTGACCGCGCTCATATTGGTGAGTATGAGGACAAATCCGGCAAAATAATAATCGACACGCTCAAAGAAATCGGCGCAATAATTTGTGATTATCGGGTAATTCCAGATGTTACAGAATCCATTGTGGTGGCGATGCAAGAAATATGTGAAGATCACGCGCCGCACGTGATTATTTGCACTGGTGGAACTGGTGTTGCCAAGCGCGATGTTACGCCAGAAGCTTTATCGCCGCTGTTTGATAAAACCATCGATGGTGTCGGCGAATTATTGCGCAATGACGGCGCCAAATTCACGCCCCTGTCTTGGTCTAGCCGCGCCGTTGCCGGCACTATTGGCGATACATTGGTGATTACTTTGCCCGGCTCCCCGCGCGCGGTTAGTGAAGGGCTTGGGGCATTATTGCCAGCTTTATTGCCGCATCTTATCCGCATTATCAATGGTGAGCAGGCGTGAGATGATTTCTTTTGATGAAGCCCAAAACATAATCAAAGGCCTAATTGGCTTGCCGCGCATAGTCAAAACACCATTAGTACAAGCCTTGGGTAAGATCGCCGCTGCAGACATTCTGGCGCCAATGAGCGTACCGAGTTTTGACAATTCGGCGATGGATGGGTTTGCAGTAAATAGTGCGGATTTGGCATTCGCCAGCGAGGTAAGCCCAATTTGCTTGCCAATTATCGAGACAATTGGCGCAGGTGATAAAGCCAGCGAAATATTCGCGGCAGGCGTGGTACATATTATGACTGGAGCCAAGATTCCAGTTAGATTCGATGCAGTTGTTCCAATTGAAAATGTTAAACTCGTTGGGAATATTGTTGAGTTTTCCAACGCTGTTTCAGTCGGTCAGAATGTGCGCTTCATTGGTCAGGACGTTTTACTGGGCCAAGAAATTCTGCGAATTGGAACACGCATAAGTGCAGAACTCATAATGCTTTTGGCATCAATTGGCATTGCAAAAATTGACGTTTTTGAAACTCCACAATTGTATTTATATTCAACGGGCAACGAGATAATTGACTATAAAGATCCTTCTTTGCCTTATGGAAAAATTTATAATTCAACCGCTCCTTATTTAATGGCCCGTGCAGCAGAAATTGGCGTTAATGCCCAATATGGCGGCATAATTGGCGATAATGCAACGGATTTTGAAGCACTTGTTTCACAAATCCCAGCAGGCAACATTATAATTACCACAGGTGCCGTTTCGATGGGAAAATGGGATTTTATTCCGCAAAGCCTTAAAAACCTTGGTGCAAAAATCCATTTTCATAAAGTGAATATCAGACCCGGCAAACCAATTTTGTTCGCTGTTCTGCCAAACGGGAATTTGTTTTTTGGCCTACCCGGAAATCCAATTTCTTCGGCAATTGGGTTCAAATTTTTTGTTGAACCAGCAGTGAACGCAATAGTTCGTAAAGCGAAACCAAAGACAATTTTGGCGCAGCTGGAAAGCGGTTTCGTAAAGCGCGGCGATTTTCGTCAATTTGTAAAAGCGATTACGCGTATTGATGACGGCAGGATGCTGGTTACGATAAATTCAGGTCAGGAATCGTTCAAAATAAGCCCAATGGCCAAAACGAATTCATGGGCAATTTTGCCCGAGATAATAACTGATTTTTGTGCGGGTGATAAGGTGGAAATTGTATTTTTTGGGCAGTTGTTGGGTGTTTTCGATGACCACAAATCATAAAGTCAAAGTCGCCCTATTTGGTACTTTCAGAAATTACACGGCAGCAAATCCGATTGAATTGTCACTACCCGATGGCGCAAATATTGCTGATGTTAAAGCCGCGCTTATTTTGGCGTTGGAAATCTCGGATAACTATGCACCGATTGAAGCGTTGGTTCAAACTTCCGCTTTGGCAGATGATTACACAATCCTAAGCCGCGATTTCACACTAAATGGCGATGTTAATTTGGCAATTTTGCCGCCGGTAAGCGGGGGATAAATGGATCAAATATTTGTAGAACTTTCGCTTACCCCTCTTTCTATTACCGACGCGGCCGATTTTGTTAATGGGGATGAAAACGGCGCGCTAAATATGTTTATTGGCAAAGTTCGCAATCACAATTTGGGGAAGCCAGTTTTGGCGGTTAGTTATGATGCTTATGCGCCAATGGTAGCAAAAGTATTTCGTGAAATCTGCACCGAAGCAATCGCAAAGTTTGACCCCAATATGCGCTGTTACCTCACTCACTATAAAGGCCGCCTGGAAATTGGCGGGATAAGTGTTGTAATTGCAGTTGGCTCGGCGCACCGCGAACCTACGTTTTTGGGTTGCCGCTACATTATCGAAGAATTGAAAAAGCGAGCGCCAATCTGGAAAAAAGAGCATTATGTTGATGGTGATGACGAATGGCTCGCTGGCCATGAATTAGGACTCGAAAATGTCTAAGACCGCAGGAGTAATTTTGGCTGGCGGCAAATCCTCACGTATGGGGCAAGATAAGGCACTCTTGTCGTTTCGCGGCGCAAAAATGATTGATCATATTGCAGAAGTTTTGCGCACTGGCGATATCGAACAGATCTTCGTAAGTGGTAATTATGAAGGCTATGATTGCATTAAGGATACCTACAAAAACGCTGGGCCGGTTGGCGGCATTTGCACCATCGTTGCAGCTTTATATGGCAAGTTTGACCGCGCGATAATTGTGCCAGTTGACATGCCGCACATTAGCCAAACAATTGTTACCGCGCTCTTGCATCACGATTCAAAGCTCGATGCTATTCATTTTGAAAACGAGCCAATGCCATTGTTCCTAAATCTGAACACAAAAGTCAAAACCCGTTGCGTTGAAATTGAATTGCAAATTAGCCATGACAAATCGCTATCTGTTCGTGAATTGATTGGCGGACTGGAATGTTTGGTTCTGCCAATAACACCGGAAACCTCTAGGCAACTAATCAACACAAACAGCCCGCAAGATTGGGCAAAAGCTACCGCCGATGAATAGTGCTTTATTGGGATTATTATTTGCAGCGGTCGCGCTTATATATGCCAGTGTCGGATTTGGTGGCGGCTCTTCTTATGCCGCATTGCTGGTATTGGCAGGCGTATCTTACCGTCTTATCCCTTCGATTTCACTGGTTTGTAATATCGTTGTTGTTGCTGGCAATTGTATGAATTATTTCAAAAGTGGTGATTTGAACTGGCGCTTATATTTGCTGCCGACAATTTTTTCCGTGCCAATGGCCTATTTGGGCGGGCGAATAAATGTTTCTGAAACTGTGTTTCTTTTTTTGCTTTGTACAACTTTAACAATAACTGGAATACGGCTTTTGTTGAAATTTCGAGAATATTCGGAAGACGGGACATACAAGCCTTTGTCGCCATTTTTGGCCGGCACTAGTGGCGCCGTGTTAGGGTTTGTCGCGGGTATAACTGGTATTGGTGGCGGCATTTTTCTGTCGCCAATTATGCATTATTTTAGAGCAGGATCGCCAAAGCAAATCGCGGCCACCGCATCTTTTTTTATTTTGGTGAATTCAATTTCTGGGCTAATTGGGCAATTGCAAAAGAATGCATTGAACCATGATCTGTTTGCGTTTTGGTATTTGCCATTGGTCGTAATTATTGGTGGTCAAATCGGTAACCGCGTGGCAATTAAAATAATCCCACAAAAATATATTGCTCTAATAACTGCGGCTTTGGTATTGTTCGTGGCGGCACAATTGGCGATGAAGCTTTTGCAATAGATGGCAAATTGGCCCATATGCCGCACCATTAATTGACCTAAATCAACTCCACAATCATAGAGAATAAGTAATCAAAGATGCATCAAATTTGATGTTAAATTCTATGCGAGTATTCCTATGAAAAAATCTATTTTCGTGAAACTTCTTTGCGCAAGCTCAGTTTGCGTTCCAGCTTTCGTGTGCGCGCAAGCAGCACCTGCGAGCAGCCCTACAAGTTTTACCACCGCAATATTGGGCGGCAAGGCGCATGGTGATATTCGGTATCGCTATGAATACGTCGATCAAACTGGCATTGCCAATGCTGCGACCGCCAATACTTTGCGAACCAGACTAAGCTATCAAACTGATAAGTTTAAAGGGTTCACAGGACTTGTTGAATTTGAAAATATCACTGGCCTATTCAATGAAAATTACAATGATACGATAAACGGCCGCACCACTTATGCCACAGTGCCAGACCCTGAAGATACCTTGGTGAACCGCGCATTTATTGAATACACAGGGATTCCCAAAACCACCCTTACAATTGGTCGCCAAGGGGTTGCGTTCGATAATCAGCGTTTTGTGGGCGGGTCAGCTTGGCGCCAGAATGACGTTACTTTTGACGCGCTTACATTCAAGAACACTGCTATTCCAAATACGACAATCGCATATGTTTATGCCAACAAGGTGAACCGAGTTTTTGGAACCCACTCCGTGCAAGGAACTTGGCACGACACCAATATTCATTTGTTGAATGTTGCTTATAGCACCCCAAGTTTCGGCAAATTGTCTGCCTATAGCTATATGCTTGATATACCACAATCGCTTGCGCTTACGACATCTACTTACGGCGTTCGCTATGATGTAACTAAGCCGATTGCCACTGGGCGTAGCCTTGGAATAGCCGTAGAAATGGCGCGGCAATCCGACTATGCGCTTAACCCTGCCAACTACGCTATGAATTATTACTCAATTGAGCCGGTATTGAATATCGGCCAATGGCAATTCAAAGCTCAGTATGAATCAATAGAAGGCGACGGAACTAGGGCGTTTCAGTTCCCCCTTGGTTCAAATCACATCTTTGATGGTTGGGTGGATAAGTTCCTAACTACTCCAAATCATGGCCTAATTGATGCCAATTTGAGTGTGCGTTATACAGTCAGATCTACAAATCCTATTTTGAATAATCTTAAGGCGACACTGGCCTATCACGATTTTGCTTCGCAATCTGGCAATATGAATTATGGGACGGAATGGAATGTCTTGGTCGAACAGACCATAAAAACCAACTACACTTTGGGTGTAAAAATCGGATCCTACAATGCCAATGGCTTGTTCACTGATACCTATAAATTTATGCCATATATTGCTTTTAAGTTCTAAGTTTGGAACCCCCAGAAGAATGGCTCCGTTCAGCAATGAGCGGGGCCTTTTTTCATCTTCTTGCTTCGCGCGCCCGCACCACTTGGTAGGGCCTCATGAAATATTTCAGCGGGACACTGAGCATATGCACCAGCCGTGTGAATGGGAAAATCAACAAGATGCTTAGCCCTAAAATAAGGTGCATTTGGAAAATTGCATCTGTGCCAACAATATAATTTGCCGCGCCGCCACGGAGCGTCAATATGTGTTGCGCCCACTCACTTAGTGCCAGCATTTGCCCAGCATCATGGTGGCTAAGTGAATATGGAATTGAGATAAGACCAAGCGTTACTTGCATCCATAAAAGTAACAATATCAATATGTCATTAAACGAGCTTGTGGCACGAATTCTGGCATCAAACAGCCTGCGAACAATCAAAATACAAAGCCCGACAAAGCACAGGACACCGGCTACCCCGCCAGCCACTACCGCCAATAATTGTTTTTGCTCGGCAGTAATCACATATTCATAGAGGAAATGCGGCGTCAAAAGACCGACAAAATGGCCGAAGAAAATAAAAATCACACCGATATGGAAAAGCACATTGCCAAGCATCAAGCCTTTGTCAGCCAATATTTGGCTCGATGATGCTTGCCAGCTATATTGTTCGCGCTCATAACGAATGAAACTACCAATCGCCAAAGAACAAAGCGCGATATATGGAAAAATCCCAAAAAAGAAAGAATGATAAAAGCTAATCATAATTGCGCCCCTTGAAGTTCTGGTTGTTTGTGTTGGGTTTCAGACGGACAAGTGCCGCAAAGATTTGGCGCGCATTCGGTTGGCTTTGGCGCATCGGCACCAAGGAATTCCATTGGGATTTCTTCCCATTCCTTGTCGATTTCAGCGAATGATAAAGGCTCATTAATAATCTCTGTAATTTGTTCCGGAGTTCGCCCAACTAGTTTTATTAATGCGTCAAACACACAGTGATATTTGCTGCCCCGCGCTCCGAGTTTTTTACCAATTGAAGCCATGATATCGGCCACTTCGTCAAGGTCTTCAAGGGCTTGTTTTCGGGGAATAAGCGAAAGGTATTCCAAGAAAGCAGGAATAAAATCCGGAAGCTCACCAATAGCTAAATTAAGGCCAATTTCACCATAACGATCTGATAAATCAATCATCGCTTGACCGCGTTCGCGGCTGTCACCATGAACATGCTCGAACAAATGTAAAGACAGTGCTCGCACGCGGTCAAACATATCGACATATTCTTCTTGCAAATCAAAAATGTCACTGTTTGATATTTCATTTGCCAAACCCCGAATTGCCATACGGTCTTGCGAAGGCAAAAGCGCTTCGTCATCTATCAAATCGCAAAGCTCATTAACTTCACTAACCCATAGGGGCTTTGGGTAATAAAGAAAAACTCCAAGGGCTTTGAAGGTCTGGAAATTATTTTGCATTATAGCCTCCGAACAAATTCTTGCGCTTTGGCTTATCAAAGATTTTGGCTTCGGTTGTGCCGTTTGAACAACCATTTCCAAATGTGAAACCACATGCCGCGCGAACATCAAAACTATCTTCGATATGCTCACGGTGCGAAGTTGGAATGACAAATCTATCTTCATAATTGGCAATTGCCATATAACGATACATTTCATTTACCGTCGCAACATCAAGGCCGGTTTGGGTTAAAATTTCCTCATTGGGTTCTCCGTCAACGTGTTTTGAGCGCATATAAGCGCGCATCGCCAGCATGCGTTCTAGGCCAAGTTTGACTGGTGCTTCATTGCCTGCAGTCAATAAATTAGCGAGATATTGCAGTGGTATCCGCAAACTAGCGACATCAGGAATTGCCCCATTCATACCCATATCGCCACTTTGTGCCGCGTTTTGGATTGGCGATAAAGGCGGCACATACCAAACCATTGGCAAGGTGCGATATTCTGGGTGCAAAGGAAACGCGACTTTCCATTCCATCGCCATTTTATAGACAGGTGAATTTTTTGCACCCTCTAACCAACTTTCTGGTATGCCCTCGGCGCGGGCGGCTTTGATAACTTCAGGGTCGTTGGGGTCCAGAAACATATTTAATTGGGCTTGATAGAGATCCTTTTCATCGGGTGTTGATGCGGCTTCTTCAATTTTATCGGCATCGTACAAAAGCACGCCCAAATAACGAATACGGCCTACGCAAGTTTCAGAACAAACTGTGGGTTCGCCAATCTCAATGCGCGGGTAGCAAAAAGTGCATTTTTCGGATTTGCCTGATTCCCAATTGAAATAGATTTTTTTGTATGGGCAGGCCGACACGCACATGCGCCAACCACGGCATTTTTCTTGATCTATCAAAACGATGCCGTCTTCTTCGCGTTTATACATCGCGCCAGAAGGGCAAGAAGCAACGCAAGCCGGGTTGATACAATGTTCACACAGGCGCGGCAAATACATCATAAATGTATTTTCAAACTGGCCATACATTTCCTTTTGCATGTTCTCGAAATTATAGTCCTTTGAGCGCTTTTCAAATTCACCGCCTAGAATTTCCTCCCAATTTGGCCCGCCGGTAATTTTCTCCATTCGCTTGCCGGTTATGACTGAAACTGGGCGTGCAGTTGGCATGGTTTTCGATTCTGGCGATTTATGAAGGTGCTCATAATCAAATGAATATGGCTCATAATAATCGTCAATTGAGGGCAAATTGGGGTTCGCAAAAATATTTGCCAAAAGCGCCAATTTGCCGCCTTGTTTGGGCTTTAATTTCCCGCCATTTTCGCGAACCCAGCCGCCTTTCCATTTCTTCTGGTTTTCCCAATCTTTGGGGTAACCAATTCCTGGTTTGGTTTCGACATTATTGAACCACGCATATTCAACGCCGCGCCTTGAGGTCCAAACATTTTTGCAAGTGATGGAACATGTGTGACAACCAATGCATTTATCAAGGTTCAAGACCATGCCGATTTGTGCTCTTACTTTCATTTAACTTATCCTATTCGGCTGCTGTAGTTAATTGAGGCATCGGGGCGGATTTGTCGTAATCGTCATTATTCATCCAATCGACATTTACCATTTTGCGTAGAATGATGAATTCATCGCGGTTTGATCCTACGGTTCCATAATAATTGAAATCATAAGATAATTGCGCATAACCGCCGATCATGTGTGTTGGTTTCAGAACAGCGCGGGTTACCGAATTATGGATACCGCCGCGCGCGCCCGTTATTTCACTTCCCGGAACATTGATGATTTTTTCCTGGGCATGATACATCATCATCATGCCTTCGGGGACGCGTTGTGAAACCACTGCCCGCGCGGTTATAGCGCCATTTGTATTATAGGCTTCGACCCAATCATTATCGACAATTCCGATTTTTTGGGCATCAATTTCGGACACCCAAACAATTGGCCCGCCGCGTGACATGGTCAAAAGCAAGAGATTATCACTATAAGTCGAATGGATGCCCCATTTTTGGTGCGGCGTTATGAAGTTCAAAACTACTTGTTTGTTGCCATTGCCTAATTTGTCGATAACATCAGCAGTGGTTTTCATATCTACAGGCGGCTTATAAACGCATAATTGCTCACCAAACGCGCGCATCCAAGGGTGATCTTGGTAAAGCGATTGCCGCCCCGTTAACGTGCGCCACGGTATTAATTCGTGAACATTGGTATAACCAGCATTATAGCTAACATGTTCCGATTCGATACCAGACCAAATCGGGGAAGAAATAATCTTGCGCGGTTGCGCTTGCACGTCGCGATAACGGATTTTCTCGTCTTCTCGAGGTAATGCCAAATGCTTGTGGTCGCGCCCAGTTTTTTCACCAAGGCTTGCCCAAGCTTTAACCGCGACTTGCCCGTTGGTTTCGGGTGCAAGCGACAAAATCACTTCGGCAGCTTCAATTGCGGTTTCAATTTTTGGCAAGCCTTTTGACACGCCTTCTTCGGTTACTGTGCGATTAAGCTCACCAAGCAACTTTATTTCATCATCAGTATTCCACGCCATGCCTTTGCCGCCATTGCCCAATTTGCCCAAAAGTGGACCTAATGACGTGAACTTCTTATAGATATTAGGGTAATCACGTTCGACTAAAAATACGTTTGGCATTGTAACACCGGGAACGGGCTCACATTCTCCTTTGGCCCAATCCTTAACGTCAAAAGGCTGCGCAAGTTCATTCGGAGTGTCGTGTTTTATGGGGTTCAGAACCACATCTTGTTCAATACCCAAATGGCCAACACAGACTTCAGAGAACTTTTTGGCAATTCCTTTGTAGATTTCCCAATCCGATTTTGATTCCCAAGCGGGATCCACAGCAGCTGAAAGCGGGTGAATGAAAGGATGCATATCGGAAGTATTAAGGTCATGCTTTTCATACCAAGTTGCAGTTGGAAGCACGATGTCTGAATACATACAAGTGGTGGACATTCTGAAGTCGAGAGTTACCAGTAAATCCAATTTGCCTTCGGGGGCTTCGTCGTGCCAGACTACATCTTGCGGCTTAGTAAGCCCCATTTCGCCCAAATCCACGCCTTGAACACCGTGGCGTGTGCCAAGCAAATGTTTCAAGAAATATTCATGGCCCTTGCCAGATGAACCCAGGAGATTTGAGCGCCACACAAACATATTGCGTGGCCAATTTTCCGGCTTGTCGGGGTCATAGCATGATAATTTAATTTCGCCATGTTTAAGTCCAGCGGCAACACTTGCGCCAACAGCTTCGCCAGATTGTTTGATTTTTGCCCCAAGATGCAGGGGGTTAATTTCCAATTGAGGCGCGGATGGCAACCACCCCATACGCTCAGATTTGGCATTGCAATCAATGAAAGAAACATTTTTCCATGATTTTTCGCCTTCAAGTGGCGATAGAATTTCTTCCATTTTTAAGCGTTCATAGCGCCACTGATTGGTGTGAGCATAGAAAAATGATGTGGAGTTTTGTTGCCTTGGTGGGCGCGACCAATCTGTGGCGAATGCTAATGGTATCCAACCGGTTTGCGGACGGAGTTTTTCTTGTCCAACATAATGACTCCAACCACCGCCAGATTTGCCGATACAGCCGCACATAACCAGCATATTGATAATCGCACGGTAATTCATATCCATGTGATACCAATGATTCATCGCCGCACCGATTATGACCATCGATTTGCCATGGGTTTTATGCGCGGTTTCAGCAAATTGGTTCGCGACACTAATCACATGTTCACGCTTAACACCCGTTACTTTTTCCTGCCATGCGGGGGTATAAGGAACATCATCATCAAATGAAGCGGCGACATTTGCGCCGCCTAAACCGCGATCCACACCATAATTGGCAAGAAAAATATCATAGACGGAGGCGACGAGGGCTTCGCCATCATTGAGTTTCATTTTAAGAACAGGAACATTGCGATTAAGCACGCTATCGTGCACAGTGTTTTGGAAATGTTCGTGTGCGATATTGCCAAAATACGGAAATGCAACTGAGGCAGTTTCGTGCATGGAATGTTCAAGCAGTGACAAAATCGGCCAAATTTCCTCGCCGGTTACTTCGTCTTTCAGTTCAAGATTCCACTTGCCTTTTTGCCCCCAACGTGAGCCAATTGTTCCATTGGGAACGCGGACTTTTTCATCCTTGGCGCCTATCAACACAGGCTTCCAATCCGCATTATTATCCGCACCCATCGCGCCTTCAAAGTCAGATGCACGAAGCATTCTTTCTGGAACAAGGTTTTCGCCTTTTTGAACGAGGCGGACAAGGAAGGGCATATCCGTGTAAGTGCGGCAATACCCGTCAAAATAATCTGATTTGTTTTTGACGTGCCATTCCGATAAAATTACATGGCCCATTGCCATTGCAAGGGCGGCATCAGTTCCTTGTTTTGGGTGCAGCCACAAATCCGCTAGTTTCGCGACTTCGGAATAATCGGGCGTAACCGCAACGGTTTTCGCACCTTTATACCGAACTTCAGTGAAGAAATGTGCGTCAGGCGTGCGGGTTTGCGGAACGTTGGAGCCCCATGCAATAATGAAGTTTGAATTATACCAATCTGCAGATTCTGGAACGTCAGTCTGCTCACCCCAGGTTTGCGGTGAGGCCGGCGGTAAATCGCAATACCAGTCATAAAACGACATACAAGTTCCGCCAATAAGTGATAAATAGCGCGAGCCTGCAGCATAAGAAACCATCGACATAGCCGGAATTGGTGAAAAGCCAATGATACGGTCAGGGCCGAATTTTTTGGCGGTATAGACGTTAGCGGCAGCTATTATTTCATTAACTTCATCCCATTCGGCGCGAACAAACCCACCGCGACCGCGATAGGTTTGATAGTCCTTGCGTATTGCTTCGTTTTCTTGAATTGACTGCCAAGCATCAACTGGATCTGGCATCATAACTTTGGCTTTGCGCCAAGATTTTAATAGGCGCGAACGAACCAAAGGATATTTCAATCGGTTGGCGCTATAAAGATACCATGAATATGACGCCCCACGTGAGCAACCACGTGGTTCATGGTTTGGCATATCAGGGCGGGTGCGTGGGTAATCCGTTTGCTGCGTTTCCCATGTTACTAGCCCATTTTTGACATAGATTTTCCATGAACAAGATCCAGTACAATTCACCCCGTGGGTGGACCGTACGACTTTGTCATGTGACCACCGATTGCGGTAGGAATTTTCCCACTCTCGCGACTCGTCAGTTTTAACGCCGTGGCCTTGCGAAAAGCCTTGGTTTTTTTTGGAGAAGAATGTCAATTTGTCTAATAAATGGCTCATGATTTCGCCCTGATAAATTTGTTATTGTGATTACGGATTTTTGATTGCGGCGCCTTTGCGCAAGTAAAACCACCAGTTTATGATGATGCAAAGTCCATAGAAGACTGCAAACCCATAGAGTGCATTTTCTGGCGTAGTGGCCTTAATTTGCTCGCCAAATATTTGTGGAATTAAGAATGCGCCATAAGCTGCAATTGCCGACGTCCATCCTAGAACCGGCCCTGCTTGTTCTTTGTTGAAAACCACCGCGATAGTGCGAAAGGTCGAACCATTGCCGATCCCAGTTGCCAAAAAGAGCAAAAGGAACAGCAAAAGAAACGGCATAAAATAGACTTCAGGGGTTTCGCTGCCATATGCTGCCTTCATGTAATAGGCGACGCCAAATGCACATCCGACCATTACAAATGAAATTATTTGTGTGACCAACGCTCCGCCAAACTTATCGCCAAGCCAGCCCCCGATTGGGCGAATAAGGGCGCCGATAAATGGCCCCATCCAGGCATACATAAGCGCACTTGGTCCATTTGTATTAGTAATGGTGTGGGTCATCACACTGTCCACCATGACATGTTTGAAGCCGAAAATAACTTCAATAGATAACGCCAAGGCTGCCGAAAAACCGATGAAACTACCGAATGTCATAATATAGATAAGCGTCATGGCCCAAGTGTGGCTGTTCCTAAAAATTGCATATTGGCGAACAAGGTTCTGCCGATACTCTGCGCCCATCGGAACTACGCGTAGCAAAAATAGCGTTGCGACAATCATTGATGGGATTACCAACCATTTTGATAGTCCGAAGCCGCCTGATTTAACGGGTTGCATCAAAAGGAATCCAGCCGCCGAAACCACAAGGCCAATTGTGAGCATTATCAATATTTTGGTAAATGCACCGATATGTGAACCCAATTTCGGCGTTACGTGGTTCACTTTGATGTTGTTCATGCCAAACCAAATTGCGGCAACCAATGGCACTAAGAATACCACCCAAATGAAGCCTGCATTATGGATATAAGTTTCTGTGCCTGCAGGAATTTTACCAAAGAGCCAACCAGAGGCTTTTTTCAAAACCATAGAGTTACCGCCAAAAATTGATGAAGTCATAACCAATGGAATGAGGATTTGCATAGTGGTAACGCCAAAGTTACCCAGCCCTGCATTTAGGCCAAGCGCGAGGCCCTGTTGTTTCTTGGGATAAAAGAAACTTATATTTGACATTGAGGAAGCGAAATTGCCACCGCCAAAGCCTGATAAAAGCGCAAGCATTTGGTATGCCAAAAGCGGTGTATCCGGGTTTTGCAGCGCAATTCCAGTTCCAACCGCTGGGATGATCAGCAAAGCTGTGGTCAAAAACAACGCGTTTCGGCCACCTGCGATGCGAATGAGAAAGGTGCTTGGAATACGCAGCGTCGCGCCAGCAAGTCCACCCATCGCTGCCAAAGTGAATAATTCAGGCTTGGTAAATGGCAGCCCTAAATTAAGCATCTGAACTGTGATGATGCTCCAATACATCCATACTGCGAAGCCACATAATAGGCTGGGTATCGAAATCCAGAGATTTCGGTTTGCAATTTTCTTGCCCTCTTTTTCCCAAAAAACTTCGTCTTCTGGATCCCATATTTCGATATCTTTAGCCATTTTTTCTAGCTCCTATGAGTTGGTATTGGGAATTGTGTGTGCGTGATCGAGTTCGGGTAAATCCCGACCCTTGCGTAATTCAGGGTGCTTTTCGCGTTCCATGAGAACCACACTTACGTGCATCCAAATTAGCGCGATTGAGACCAAAACGAACAAAAACATGAAGCAGCTGGTCCAAATATTGGTCAAATCATTGAGAACACCAAACATTAGCGGTAAAACGAAGCCGCCAAGCCCACCGATTAGGCCAACAATACCAGCAACTGATCCAACATTGTCAGGGTAATAGACTGGGATATGCTTATAGACCGCGGCTTTACCGAAGCTCATGAAAAGCCCAAGCACGAACACTATGATTGTAAACCACCAAAAATTCAGCCCAATATGAAAATCGATGTCGCCTTTTATACCATGAACAGTGAAGTCAGTTGCAGGGTATGAAAGGATAAATAGGCAAATAATGGAGACTATGAAGGTCAAATACATGACCTTGCGCGCGCCCAGTTTGTCAGACAAATAGCCACCAATCGCGCGAAATGCCGAAGCGGCGATTGAGAACATAGCGGCGAGCATGCCAGCCTGCTTAATGTCTAAATCATAGACTGCCACATAATAGCGGGGCAACCACAAGGCCATGCCGACAAAGGCACCAAAAACAAAGAAATAATAAAGTGAAAAACGCCAAACTTGAAGTTTCTTCAATGGCTCAAGCGCCATTGCTGTTGTTTTTGGCTTTTCACCTTTGGCACGGCGCTCAATTACTTCAGGCTCATCCGAGGTCAAAAACCAAAAAATTACTGCCATCAGAACCAATGCAATCGCCCAAACTCTCGCCACCATTGTCCAGCCAAAAGCGACCATCACAAATGGAGCCCCAAATTTAGTAACTGCCGCACCAATATTGCCCATGCCAAAAATGCCAAGAGCTGTGCCAGCGTTTTCTTTAGGATACCATTTTGCAATATATGTAATGCCGACTACAAACGAACCACCGGCTATACCAACGCCCAGCGCGGCCAATAACATCATTTCATAAGTAGTGGCATAGGCCAAAAGCCATGTAAAAAATGCAGATGATAGCATGGTTAGAACCAGAACTGGTCGCCCACCATATTTATCGGCCCAAATTCCGAGAGTTAATCTAATCAAAGAACCTGTCAAAACAGGCGTTCCAATAAGCAAACTGAATTGGGTTTCGCTTAGACCCAAATCTTTCTTAATTTGCACGCCAATTATCGCAAAAATCATCCAAACTGCAAAGCAAACCGTGAAGGCAATTGTCGTTGCAGATAATGCCAATGTCTGTTTAATTTTGCTAACTTTTGCAAAGTCAACCATAGTAAGCCCCTCCAAATATTGTCTTGTTTATAGCGGAGGCGGATATTGAAGGCTTGACCTAGGTCAATCGGGAGTTGCGACACTTCGTCCACTTTTGAGAAAATGAAGTTTTTCCTATTTGACCTCAATTGGAGGGTACAATTGCGTCCTTAACTTGAAATTTTGCGAGGTAGAATTGGAATCCGTTGCCTTGTCACCTTGCAGTGGAAAACCTAATACCCTAGAACAAAATGCTTTATCACCGTTTAGAAATGAAATTGAGAAATGCTGCAAGTTCTTAAATTCCTCAATGATTTTGTCCATGAAGCGCAGCGTGAACGCGGGCTGACATCACTTTTTTTGCATGGCAAAGACAATGATTTTTTCGAGAAACTTGAAGCACAATTTGTTGTTCTTGATAGCTTAATATATCAAATGCAAAATTTGCCATTGACAAAAATTGCGCATGTTGAATCGTTCCTCAATGCATTCGAGTATCTCAAGACTAAAAGAAAAAGTGTTATCGATAGGCACATAAGCCCCGCAGACGCAATTGCATTTTATTCGCGCGATATAATTGTTCCGGCGATAAACATTATCCATGAAGTTGCGGTAATGGAAAAATCGTTCGACCCAGCACGAGTGGCAGCCCTCGCAAACTTCTTGCATTGGAAAGAGCGCGTCGGTATTGAAAGAGCATTAGGAACCCAGTTTATCGGCATTGAACTGGATAGCTCAGCAGAAATCCAAGCAAGACTTGGTTATTTGGTTGAGGAGCAGCAGGCCTATGAGCGTATGTTTATGGCGCTCGCTGACAGCCAATTTCGTTTGGCGGTAGAAAACCTCGAGAAAAATAATCTGATTTTCCGAAAGATAGAAACTATCAATAAGAATCTGGCAAATGGCGCAAATGGAGCGCTATTATCTAGTTTATCGGTCACTGAATGGTTCAATCTTATTACTGCCAAAATGGATATTTTACACGAATTGGGTAAGAACTTGATTGGAAATTTAGAAAACTCCAACACTGAACTGTCTTTTCAGATATCTATAACGCCGCGGATTTTGGACTTAAAAATCGATGCAAATATAAGAAATAATTTGGATAAAATTCGCACTTTGCCCCTATTTTCGGGGCTCGATGAAACTTCATTCCTAGATATTATGAAACATGGACGGATCGTAAGCCACAACAAAGGCTCGATGATTTTCATTCAAGGGGAACAGGCCAATCGTTTTTTCGTTGTTTTGGAAGGTTGGGTTAAATTGTTCAAAGGCGATATTGACGGTCATGAATCTGTTTTACAGATGTTAAGTTCAGGCGCCGCCCTTCTTGAGACCAATTTGTTTTCTGAAGCGCCATATCGAGTAAGCGCACAAGCAGTTCAAACTACAAAGCTACTTTCTATACCGTCGTCATTAATTCGCGATAAAATGAAATCCAACCAATATTTGATGACAAATCTAATTGCAACAATTGCTGGAAAATCTGAAAACCTAATAAGCCAATTTGAACAATTGACTCTCAAATCCGTTAGCCAAAGACTAGGTTGGTTTCTATTAGGTCTCTATTTGGATGCGGGAGAAAAAAACAACAAATTGTTTCTCCCATATGATAAATCGCTTATTGCAGGCTTCCTCGGCATGAAGCCAGAAACTTTTTCGCGAACGATGCAAGCACTACGTGAAACTGGAATCAAAAGTGAGGGCAACTTTGTCACCATTGAGAATGCTTCGAGATTATGTGACTATTGCGATTTTGACATGCAAGAAAAATGCAAACGAAAAGGCACGTCTGCATGTAAAAAGGCCTATTGCATGGTTAATTAGCGATGTTTGAAAGTGGCGGACAGAGAGGGATTGTTAAAATATTTGCTCAAAGCAAATATTTTCCGCTTTCGCGCGCTCACCGCTTCACGGTTGCGCGACCAAATTGCTTCGCAATTAGTCGAACCCTCTTTTCGGGTTCGAACCCGCTTGACCCAATATAAACAAAAAAGGGCATTCAGCCCTTTTACGTTTATGGCGGACAGAGAGGGATTCGAACCCTCGTTAGGCGTTAACCTAAACACGCTTTCCAAGCGTGCGCCTTCAACCACTCGGCCACCTGCCCAATAAAATTGGATAGGCCTGAATAAGGCTTAGCAAACCAAAAGCAAGCGCTGAATGCACTGATTGATCAGATGAGAGAGGGATTGTTAAAAATTATCGCTAAGCCAATAATTTTTCCGCTTTCGCGCGCTCGCCACTCTGTGGCTGTGCGACCAAATTGCGCTGCAATTTATGTTAAAAATTATCGGTAAGCCAATAATTTTTCCGCTTTCGCGCGCTCGCCACTTTGTGGCTGTGCGACCAAATTGCGCTGCAATTTGTCGAACCCTCGATAGGCGTTAACCTAAACACGCTTTTGGGGCGTGCGCCTTCAACCACTCGGCCACCTGCCCATTGATGAATTGTGCATTGGTTATTTAGCACAAAATGGAATTGGCTTGAATAAGCCATGGCGACACTATTGCAAGTGGTTATCGCATCATGTGCCTATATCTTCATATTCATACAATGAGCAGTTTCATTATTCGGCCATTTGAATTCTTCACAGTTTTGTATCTCGCGCGGCGCTTCTGATCGAATCGCATGGCTGAAACCAAGTTTTGCAAAGAAATTCTCGGCACTTGTAGTTAGCAGCCACAGCTTTTTCAAATTCAACGCTCGAGCTTCAGAAATTAATGTTTCCACCAACGCCTTGCCAGCCCCAGTTCCGCGTAAAACTGAATTGATGACAACGGACCGCAAAACTGCTTGGTCGCCATAAATTTCCAACCCACCCCAGCCAATCGCAGCACCGTTTTCTGCGCAGGCTTCAAAAAACTTCACGGGTGAACGCAATATGTCCTCTGCGGGCAAGCCTTCGGAAAGCAAAACAATGCGCAGTCGGTCCAGTTGTCCAGGGGCAATCGGCTTAACTTCTATGTGCATTGTTCTCTATTCCTCACTTTTTGGCTTCTTTTCAACATTGTCACAAAAATGTGACTGGAAAAGATGAACAAATCATAACAAAATGATTTGCGCAAGACATGAAACAAGTTTGTGCAAAATCATAACATGGATGGGCCTGATGGAAACAAATGAAAATCAGCTAAAATCAGATCCACAGATCAGGCCAGGGTTCGAGCTTAATACATCGGCTTTGCACATTTTCCATAGAATTGGTCAATATGCGAGTGATATGCATGCCAAGGAACTGGGGCGCGGCGGCCTTACTCAGCGGCAATTTGCGATTCTGTCGGTTTTATCAAAAATTGGCGCCGCTTCGCAGGTTCAATTGGTCAAGGAAACTGGCATCGACCGTTCAACCTTGGCCGAAATTTTGGCTCGCATGGAAAAAAGTGGCGTGATATTGCGCCAAAAGTCTGCCACTGATAATCGTGCTAATGTCGTTGAATTGAGTGCAGAGGGCAAGACCGTTTTTGCCGATAATTTGCCAAAGTTTGTGAAAATAGATCAAAAAATAATATCTACACTAGGTGAAAGCAAAGGTCGAAAGCTCCTAGAGCTTGCAAATGGATTGATGGAAAAGATGTTTCCTTCGCAAGAAACCGTTCAAGAGGCCGCAATTACAATTTCCAAAAAAAGCCAAGAAAAACCGCAAAAATCCCGGAAAAGCAAAAAAGCAAAAAAGGCCAAGAAAGCTAAGAAATAGCGAAAAGCAATTTCAGCCAACAACGGAAATGGCTAAAATCTATAAATGCGCCATGCAACAATATTGCTAGAGCACCATTTCTATTGGATCGAAATGGTGCTCTAGATTCCTTTGTTTGTCGCGTTTCTCGTTCAAAAACCGCTTCACACTTTTTGGGAAACGCTTAAGCGATAGTTAGACTTTGATATCAAGGACCATTCCCTTTCGATATTGCCCATCTTGACGGGCGGGAATTGTTACGTTTTTGTCTGATACAGGGCCGCTTGTAGAGGTATTGATATTTGGCGTTTCAGCAACAAAATTGGATGTCGCAACAGAAGGCGCAGTATTTGAATTTGCCCGTAATTGCTCCAATTGTTGCAAGAATGCTTGTTTTGTTGCGGTTAAGCTCTCGGTTCTCTTTATTTGGCCAAGGTTTATGGGCGAATTATTGCTAATCGGATTCATGTTTGGGTTTTTGCGCCAATTGGCTTAACAAATCCTCAACGGCCCTTAATTGCTATATCTATTAACCGAGGTACGTCGCTTGATGTCACTTCGCCTTTGTGCTTGTAAATGATAATTCCGTCTTTGTTGATTATATAGGTTTCAGGAACGCCAGAAAGCCCGAAAAGTGCGCCTCCTGCGCCTTGCAAGTCAAGGCCAATTTGTATGAATGGATTGCCAAGCTGTTCAATATAATTGCGTGTATTCGCGGGGTTATCGCGATAGGCTATACCGATTAATGCTATGCTGTTATCGCGGCCAATTTGCAAAAGGCTCGGATGCTCTGCGCGGCAAGGCGTGCACCACGAGGCAAAAAAATTGATAATAACCGGCTTGCCGCGATATTTCGAGAGGTCAAGGGTTTGATTGTCGTCTGTGAAAATTTGCATTGACGGGGCGGGCTGCCCAATAAGGGGGCTGGTGTCCTTAGAGACTCTATTGCCCCACATGCCAAACGCGAACATCGCGATTAGGCCAATAAAAACCGCCAGTGGAATAAATGCCCAAATTTTATGGGTTTTCATTAGGGACCTGCCGTTTTTTGGCTAATTGTGATTCAAGCCGGCTCACTTCCGCATTCCAGAATTTTTCCCTTTGGTATGCGCTAATCGCCAGTAAAACAGCAACAATTAAAGCGATACCCCAAGCGGACCAAACGTAAGGAGCATATCCATCCATATACAAAAATTCTTGAAAATTTGAGAATTGAGTGTTCATAATTATGTCAGCTATCTTGATCTAATAGTCTATGAACCAAAACATCGGCTCGATTTTGATAAATTAATGCTCGCATTGTTAAAAGCAAAAGCGTGCCGAAAAGAAACAAGAACCCAAAGCCCATCACTAATAATGGCTGCAATATCTCAACATGGATACTCGGGCCGCCTTTGCGAATAATGGCGGCAGGTTGGTGGAGGGTATTCCACCAAACTACGCTATACCGGATTATAGGGATATTAATAACGCCCACCAGGCACAAAATTGCCGCCGCTCTTGCAGACTTTTGCTTGTCGGAAATAGAAGAACGCAAAGCAATGTAACCGAGGTAGATAAACAAAAGGACCAACATTGATGTTAGCCTTCCGTCCCAAACCCACCAAGTTCCCCAGGTCGGCTTTCCCCAAACTGCGCCACTTATCAAACAAACTGCTGTGAAGCTCGCGCCAATGCTTGAAGCCGCATTTGCGGCAACATCGGCTAAATTGTGACGCCAAACTAAATATATTAAACTGCCGCCTGCCATGACTGAATAAGCCGAAAATGCAACCCAAGCAGCCGGCACATGGACGAACATTATCCGCGCACTTTGGCCTTGTAAAAAGTCCGCAGGGGCAATGACAAGCGCCCAATATGATCCCACCAACAACACAATAGCGGCGAGCAACCCGAATATCGGTGTTGCTATTCGCGAAAATCGCATAAAACGGTCGGGATTGGCGAGATAGTTGATCATTAAGGCTGCATATTCTCCCATTCTATAACTGCTTGGGCGTCCCGTGCAGTAATATCAGGATATTGCGAATTTGCAGTTTTTGGATCAAAATATTTCCAAGAACGTCGACATTTTATGCCTTGAGCCCGTTCAAACTCAACAGCAACGCCTTTAACATCATCGTGACGATAGGCGCTTGAAGGCGCTTCTTCAAAATTCAACTGAATACCCGAAGTAATACAAAGCTCGGCCAAATCTTCCTCGCCAATAGCTGCTCTAATCTGTGCGTCGGTGATGTAAACTTTTGGCGCCGCTTCCAATGATGATCCTATAGTTTTTTCGGAACGCTCAATTTCGAGCGCGCCAGTTATTGCTTTACGCAATTCGCGCAGTTTTGCCATGCGCGAAAGCGCCGCACCATTATTCCAAATTGCAGGAATATCAGCCCAAGTTTGCAAATGGATTGATGAACCGTCGGAATTTTTGGTTAGCCAAGCTTCTTCTGTCGTAAATGGGCAAATTGGCGCAAGCCATGTTAAAAAGCGGCCAAATAGTTCATTGAGAACAGTTTGAGATGCGCGGCGCTTCAAGGAATTGATTGGGTCACAATAAAGCGCATCTTTGCGAACATCGACATAAAAAGCCGACAATTCCAAGTTTGCAAAATCGGCAATTGTTGAAAGCGCTGCCTTGAAATTATAGTCAGCAAATTCCTCGATTACTTTGGCCTGCACTTCCGCTGCACGTGCCAATAACCATTTTTCCAAAAGCGGCAAATCATCATATTTGACAGAATGATCGATTGTGAAGTCCGCAGTTGAAGCCATCATATAGCGGATTGAATTGCGCAGTTTTCGATAAATCTCTGAAGCCTGATCTATCATAGTTTTACCAAGTGCAAGTTCTTGTGTGTAATCGGCCGCTGCATAAAGAACGCGCAATATCTCAATGCCATTTTTATTGGCAATGTCTTGCGGCTCCATTCCGTTGCCCAATGATTTGGACATTTTGCGGCCCTTATCATCGACGGTAAAGCCATGGGTCCGCACTTGTTTATATGGCGCAGTACCGCGCGTGGCACAGCTTTCTAAAAGTGAAGATTGAAACCAACCACGATGTTGATCAAGCCCTTCAAGATACATATTTGCAGGGCGCGGCAAAGTTGCACGGCTTTCAAGTGTAAAGGCGTGTGTGCAGCCTGAATCGAACCAAACGTCCAAAATATCCTGAATTTGCTCATAATCTTCGGACTTATATTTATCACCTAAGAATATTTGCGGGTCGGTTGAATACCAAGCGTCGGCACCAACATCCGCCATTGCCGCGATGATGCGCGCGTTTACAGCTTCGTCTTGCAATACTTCCAATGTATCTTTGTGGACAAATATTGCCAATGGCACGCCCCAAGCACGTTGACGTGATATCAACCAATCAGGTCGTTCGCGCACCATTGTGCTTATCCGCGCTTTACTCGCTTCATTTCCCCAATCGACTTTGTCAATTTCTGCCATCGCAACTTCGCGCAAGGTCTTGCCGCCCAAATGATCAACAGGCTTGTCCATTGCTATAAACCATTGCGGCGTATTACGATAAATTAGTGGTGCTTTGGAGCGCCACGAATGCGGGTATTGGTGCACTAAACGCCCCTTGGCGAATAAATTGCCGCACTCTGAAAGGGCCTCTATAACCGCACCATTGGCGCGGCCTTCTTTGCCTTGGCGTTTGCCCTCAAGTTCCATAATTTCAAGGCCCTCGAAACCCGGCGCTTCTTTTGTGAGGCGGCCGTCTTCGTCAACCGTGAACGGAATATCAGATTGGGGCAGGCCATTTTTCATCCACACCAAATAGTCATCCGTGCCGTGTGATGGTGCGGTATGAACAAAACCTGTGCCAGCGTCGTCGGTTACATGGTCGCCAGAAAGGAGGGGGACGGGGAATTGGTAGCCGCCTTTGGCATTATTCCAATTTTTTAGCGGGTGGCAACAAACTATTTGGCTTGGGTCAATTTTTTCAAGACGGGAATATTTAGAGACTTTGGCGCTCGCGAAAACTCCTTGTGCCAGATTGTCAGCAATTATTAATTGCTCACCGACTTTTGCGAATGGCACAAAGTCCAAATCCTTCTGGATTTCATCAACTTGATAAAGCCCATATTCAATTTTTGTAGAAAATGAAATTGCGCGGTTAGCCGGAATTGTCCAAGGAGTTGTAGTCCAGATTACGACACTTGCGCCATTTTTTCCGCCTGAAGCAACCCTAAACTTCACCCAAATTGCAGGGCTAGTCTTCTCTTGATATTCAACTTCAGCTTCGGCCAAAGACGTGCGCTCAACTGGCGACCACATGATGGGTTTAGAGCCGCGAAACACTAAGCCCGCCGCTACAACTTTGTGAAACTCAGCCTCAATCACTGCTTCCGACGAGTAATTCATGGTCAAATATGGGTTATCCCAATCACCAACAACCCCCATCCGAATCCGGTCAACTTTCTGAATATCCACCCATTTTTGCGCAAATTTGCGGCAAGCCTTGCGAAACTCAACTGATGAGACATCTTTTTTATCTCGCCCAGCACTGCGGAACTCTTCCTCGACTTTCCATTCAATTGGCAAGCCATGGCAGTCCCAACCAGGAATGAAATCCACATCAAAGCCCGCCATTTGCTTGGAACGAACCATAAAGTCTTTAAGAATATTATTTAGCGAGTGCCCAATATGCATGGCGCCATTAGCGTATGGTGGGCCATCGTGCATCACCCATTTTGGTTTATTCACCGATGCCGCACGGATTTGCTTATATAAGGTAGTAGCCCCCCATTTATCCAAAATCTCAACTTCCTTTTGCGGCAAGCCAGCGCGCATTGGAAAATTGGTCTCGGGTAAAAAAATAGTTGGGCGGTAATCGCGCGGTTCAGTGGTCACAAATAATCTCATTTTTAAGTTCAGTCTCACGTAATAGCGGGTTTATCGGAAAAATTAAACCCACATTCATTGGGGTTTGCACAGCTGCCAATTTGTCTTGAGCTATGATATAAAAATGATATCATAACAATATCTAAATTCGTAATATTTAGCAGGAGTCCAAAATGACAAATGAAAACATTTCACAAAGCAAAGAGCGAAAAGCAACTTCGCTTCCGGGAATACCTCTGTTTCTAATTTTCGTGATTGCAATTATATTCTCGATTTTTACGTTCATTACAAAAGGTGATGAAACATTCGCAATTCTTGGCGCGGTGCTTATAGGTTTGGGGTCCTTTGGCATGGCCGGTTTCTATTCGGTGCAGCCAAATCAGGCTGTTGCAACGACGCTTTTTGGTGCATATCGTGGAACAGACCGCAATGAAGGCTTGCGATGGGTTTGGCCTTGGATTGGCCGCAAGAAAATTTCAATGCGAGTTCGCAACGTAACTTCGGACAAATTGAAAGTTAATGATAAGGATGGGAATCCAATTGAAATTGCCGCCAACGTTGTTTGGCGTGTTAAAGATTCGGCGCAGGCGCTGTTTGATGTTGATAACTACGAAAGTTTTTGCCTTATTGAAATTGATACTGCGCTTCGTGACATAACTGCGCACTATGCTTATGATCATTCAGAAGAGGGTGAATTGACCCTTCGCGGTCATGCTGAGGAAGTCGCTGCATTGTTGGGTGAACGGTTGAATGCAAGGCTTTCCGTTGGTGGTATGATGGTTGACGAGGCGCGAATTTCGCATCTTGCCTATTCGGCAGAAATTGCTGGCGCTATGCTTAAGCGCCAACAAGCGCAGGCAGTAATATCTGCCCGGCAGTTGATTGTTGCAGGCGCGGTTGGCATGGTAGAAATGGCTTTGCACCAATTGTCTGAGCGTGATGTTGTCCATCTTGATGAAGAGCGCAAGGCGCAGATGGTCGCCAATTTATTGGTGGTGCTATGCTCGGACAAAGATGCCCAGCCGGTGCTTAATACTGGATCGATTTATTAGTAATTCACAATGGCTGCCAATTCAAAAAAACCATTTTTGTTACGTATAAACCCCAAAGTTTTGGCGGGTGTGCAGCAATTGGCAGCCATTGAACTGCGCTCCACCAATTCACAAATTGAAATTATCTTGGCGGAGGCATTAAAACGGCGAGGAATATCGCATGCGCCAGACAGCCAAATCCCCCAAATAGATGAAAAATCTGGCAATAATTAACGCGTCATTAACCAAAACTTTGTCAAACTTGGCACCAAAGGGCAATCTAGATTTTAGCTGATTGCCTGTTGGGGGAACCAAGTTGTTTGCTGCGATTGTCCACGCTATATTGGTGATTACATATGTTGCCTTGGCGATTGGCCTTGGCTCGGCTTCATATTGGCTTTATGAATACTCGGCTGCGGTTTCAGTCTGCATTGGTGGCATGTTTGCAACTGCTTGCGGCTTGCTGCATTTGGCGCTTAGCCCAAGGGGGAACCGCCTTTCGCAATCCGATCGTCTCCGTCTAGACAATGAATTTGCCAAGCTTAAAGAATCCCAAATAGAAATGGAAGATCGCATACAAGTTATGCGCGAAACCTTCCTTGACGAAGCACAAAAGCGTGACGAAAAATTGACAAATGAACTCAAAGAACTAGCAGTTGGATTGGCAAAATATGTCGCGATAAACGAGTCAAAACTAAGAGCTTCGCAAAGCGAACCAAAGGCCGCCGTTGCGCCAGTTCGTAGTGAGCGTGGATTGTTAAACAGCGTACGTGAAGCAATTGAGAGCAACCGGGTTGAGCTTCACTTGCAACCAGTTGTAACGCTTCCGCAAAGGCGTATTGCGTTTTATGAAAGCTTCACACGGCTTAGAGATTCAAGTGGCGGCATGATAATGCCTGGGGAATTTTTGCGCGTTGCGGAGCCTTCAGGGCTGGTCTCGGAAATCGATAATATGCTCTTGCTAAAGTGCGTGCAACTTGCAAGGCGCATGATTAAACGCGATAAACGTATCGCTATGTTTTGCAATTTGTCACCCACTAGTTTGGGCGACGAAAACTTCTTTATCCAGTTTGTTGATTTCTTAAAGCAAAATCGCGACTTGGCTGGATCCATGATTTTTGAATTGCCGCGTGAAGCGTTTGACCGCCTTTCCATGACAGCAGAACGTAATATGGGGCGGCTTTTCGATTTGGGCTTCAGATTTTCCATTGATCGTTGCGATGCAATTGATTTAGACCTTCGTAAGCTAGAGCGAATGGGTGTGCGTTATGTTAAAGTCGCAGGTGAAACTTTGGTTAGGCAATTATTGCGCGAAGGCGTAAGGCCGATAACTGGGCTGGCGCGCGAATTTGAACCACAAGATGTCGCTTCATTATTTGCGCGATATGGCGTCGATTTGATTGCAGACAGGGTCGAAAATGAGCGCACGGTTGTTGAATTATTGGAACTAGATTTGGGCTTTGCTCAGGGTAATTTATTTGGACCGCCAAGACCGCTCCATGAACTTCAAACCGTCGAAGATGACATTGAAGAAATTGGTAACAGATTGGCGGGGTAAGAGACTTCAAAACTCCACCCTCGCGGCTTTTGTGCTCATGCATTTCTATATCTCACGCTTATGTTCGGTGCACTTGCTAGTCGCCAAGTGCAATTCCCTCACCGCTCCGATAGGGCGGCGCATAAGCGCCGGCGGGCGGTCGCCCTTGCCTCACTTCGCTCGGGGTGATTATCTCACGCTTATGTTCGGTGCACTTGCTAGTCGCAAGTGCAATTCCCTCACCGCTCCGATAGGGCGGCGCATAAGCGCACGCCGAAAAATTGCTAATTTTTTGGAAGCAGTGCGCGACAACGATTATGGCGCCGGCGGGCGGTCGCCCTTGCCACACTTAGTTCGGGTTAGACTCACTGCGCTTTTTTCTGCCATTTGCAATTTATATTTGATATTGGGCACGCATGAAAACACGAATAATCGACAATCTTGGCCAAATTTCAGAAAATTATGACGCAATATTTTCAGACGTTTGGGGCGTAATTCACGATGGCTATAAGCAATATCGCCCAGCAGTTTTGGCGTTACAAGCGTTTCGAAAGAACAACAAACCTGTGATTTTAATTTCTAACGCACCGAGGCCATCCAAATTAATTCCCTTGCAACTAAATCGGTTAGAAATTGAACCAATTACTTATGATGAAATTGTCACTTCGGGTGATGCATGTATAAACATCATAAATACAATGGGCCGCAAAGCATACAAATTGGGCCCTGAAAAGGATTTGGGCCTATATGACGCACTTAATGTTGATTTTGTAGGAATAAATGAGGCTGAGTATATTGTCTGCTCAGGCCCGCGCGATGATTTGAACGACAAAGTTGAAGATTATCGTGACGAGCTTCGTGAAATGGCAAAAACTAAAATTCCTTTTGTGTGCGCCAATCCTGACAGAGTAGTTCAAATGGGTGACCGCCTTATCCCATGTGCTGGTGCTTTGGCAGATATTTACGAAGAATATGGTGGCAAAGTTATAATGCCGGGCAAACCAAATGCGCCAATATATGAACTAACAATACAAAAGGCGGAAAACATTTTGGGGCGAAAGCTTGAAAGAAGCCGAATTCTCTGCATTGGCGATGGCATTCAAACTGATATCCAAGGCGCGCAAAATCAAGGTCTTGATTGCTTGTTCGTTGCTGGGGGTATTCATGCCGAAGAACTTTGGGGCGAAACCTCTCTTGATGAAGCCAAAACCGAGGCGTTTCTTGCCCAAAACAAATTATACGCAAAATACGCAATTGCCGAGCTTAAATAAAAGGCGCGCTGTTTTAACCGCGCGCCTATATTTATCAATGGCAGGGCAAATTATTTGCGCCGCAACTTCAATGAATAGCTTCCCGCAGCACTATCACTAAATGAACTTACTCTGATAGTTTGTCTGCCGCCAACCGTCACTGTATATTCAAGTTTTGAGTGCAATTCTCCGCCGCCGTCATCGTCTTCAACATATGTAGTGTCAGCAGCACTTTGTGCCTTGGCGCCAACCAATGAGTCAAAATCAGCTGAATTTAGTTCGATTATGAAAACGTCACCAACATTTGCGTCAAATGAATATAGGTCATATGGCTTGTCATCATTGCCATAAGTAGCATCGCTATCTGACAATGTGCCAGATTTGGTTTCACCAATTTGAATTGCGACGGGTGTTGGCGCCGGTGGAGTAGGCGGTGTGTTTACAACAGCCAATGAGAAATCGCCAAAATTTGTTGAATTGACTGCAGTTGCCCTTATTAAATAGGTTCCTGCTGATGGTGCCTCAAAACGTAAGCGGGAGTTTAATTCAGCGCCGCCATCATCATCTTCCGCCAATTTAGTAAATGACGCAGGCGTTCCAGTACCAATTTCTAGGAACGGGTCAAACAAGTCCGACGTTGAGTTTTCACTACTATTCATTGTAATGGTTACACGTTGGCCTGAGGTAAGCGAAACGGAATAAATGGCATAAAGGGAATCGTTTTCCCGCCTTGGGCCGCCGTCAGTTAAAGTGCCGGAAAGTGTTTGCCCAACATTGATTGGTGTCGCTGCGCTTGGGGCAGGTGCCACTGGTGCTTCCTTAAGCCCGATAGTGAACCTTCCCATTCCCGAAGCGATTGTATCGCCGCCGGTATCTTGCCCTTCTGGATTGTTCGAAATCGAATGAACGCGAACAATATATGCGCCACTTTCTAATGGCTTGAACCGCATCAATGAATTTGTGCCTTCTCCGCCATCATCATCGCTAGCTAGAACCTCAAATTCATTGTCTTTGCCATATCGACCTACTTCAACAGTTGGATCAAATGATGGTGCATCGACGGAAATCCAATAAGGCGTATTGGCAACAGCGTTTAAGACATAGCGTTGCACAGCGACTTCTTCGCCCTCATTTTCCTCTTTTGGGTCGCTGTCAGAAAGCTCACCAGTCAATCGGTCGCCTAAATTTAGGGCGGTGGGCGCGCGAAGTGGTGTTCGTGCCGGCTCATCGCCAATTATTATTGTATATGCACCTGTTTTGGTATCGCCAACCGAACTCATATTGATGCGGTAAATTCCAGCGCGCGTTGTTGTGAACCTGATGCGCGAATTAAGCCCTGGGCCGCTATCGTCATCTTCTGCCAATTCTGACATTATGTTTTCAGCATCTGGGCCAATTAGCTTGATGACGCTGTCAAAAGCTTCGGAGCTGGCATCAATTTGAATTCGCTTATTCGCAGGAAGGCGCACAGAATATGTGTCAAAATAATTGCCATCATCATTCTTGGCATCAGCGTCACTCAAAGTCCCTTGAACCAATGTGCCATAATTCATCCGAACGGGCCTAACAACCGGTGCATTTACTACTTCAACTTTCAACGTATAGGCGCCGCTGTCGCCGGCGTTCATAGTATTTGTCCTTATATAAACAAATCCATCCGCCGTCGCCGATTTGCGTGCTGTTGCATCATGATCATTTGATTCGCTAGGGTAAGAACAGCTATCGCAAACATCAGCGTTTTGAACATCACCAACGCTTAATGTAGGTTGAAAAGCATTGCTGCGTATTGTGGCGACGACGCTTTGTCCAGCGCGAACCCTAACCCTGTAAATTTCTATCGGTGAATTGTCTGATGCCAAAACCGCATCACTAGCGTCCATGGTGCTGCTTATGGTTTGCCCGGCATTGATATCCCGAATGGTGATTGCATTTGTGGACTGCGCATTCGCGGTGGCCGATGCACCCAAAGCCGCAAAACAAATACCTGCCATTAATGAATTCCGCATATTTTTCTCCCATGCATGAAGACTAGATCATGCCCAATAAAACTGAACGTGCATTGCCGCCGCCCCAAAATCAGGATTGCCTTTAGAATGTGGCGAAAGCAAGCCCAAAATTCGTTATTTCAGCCAAGATTGATACATTGCCTATGTGTATGATACTTGATACTTGCCACGTCAAACCCTATTTTGATAACGAATAGCAAAGGCAAAATGATGAGCGATATTCATACAACAATCGAAAATTTGGTAAATAGTGGTGACGTAGTTCTTTTTATGAAAGGCGATGCCGATCAACCGCAATGTGGGTTTTCGGCGACCGTGGTTCGCATATTAGATTTAGTCGGAGTGCCGTTCAAGGATTACAATGTTCTAACCAATATGGAAGTTCGTGAAGGAATTAAAGAATATTCTAACTGGCCGACAATCCCACAACTTTATGTAAAAGGCGAATTTATTGGCGGCTGTGACATTGTTCGCGAGATGTATGAAGCTGGCGAATTGACCGAATTATTGCAATCTAAGGGATTGGCTTAACACACCAAGCGTAACACACCAAAAAAAGCCCGCCAAATTTCTTGGCGGGCTTTTTTGAAACCGAAACTATATTATTCGCACTTAAAATCTTCAGTTTGTGCGCGATAGCAGGAGGCAAGCGAAGGGAATATTGGACATATTGCCAAGCGAAGCCGACGAACTAACGCGCCAAAATCAAGATTTTACTATGATGCGTAATATTCCACAACAAGGTTAGGTTCCATCTGCGCCGCATATGGTACATCCGAAAGCTCTGGAATGCGAACAAACGTTGCTTTCATTGTGCTTGGATCCATATCAACATATTCAGGAACATCGCGCTCTGGCGATTGAAGCGCTTCAAGCACCAATGCCATAGTGCGTGATTTTTCACGTATTTGCACAACATCACCTGGGCGCAAACGATATGAAGGAATATTTGCCTTCTTGCCGTTTACAGTAACATGGCCATGGTTCACGAATTGGCGTGCAGCAAATACTGTTGGCACAAATTTCGCGCGGTAAACCAATGCATCCAAGCGGCTTTCAAGCAAACCAATAAGGTTCTCTGCTGTATTGCCTTTCAAGCGATCTGCTTCTTCATAAAGGCTGGAGAATTGCTTTTCAGAAATCGAGCCATAATAGCCTTTCAATTTCTGCTTGGCGCGCAATTGCAAACCAAAGTCTGACAATTTGCCACCGCGCGCAGTCGCGCCGTGTTGACCAGGTTTGTATGAGCGTTTGTTAACTGGTGATTTTGGACGACCCCAAATGTTTTCACCCATACGGCGGTCGATTTTATATTTAGCACTATGGCGTTTTGACATATTTATACCTTGTTTGTGAGTTCGGGTAATGCCCATGCATTACTTTGAAATGGCCGAATTTCACTTCCCATTACCCATGGCAAGCCACGAGAAGCGCCGCATAAAGCCCACTCTGTTTTAATTGTCAATGGCAAAGGATGCGAACAACATCTATTTCGCGTTAAAATTTTCGTCATATAGAACTTGAGTTAGTCGAATAACTATTAGAAGAGTAAACAACAATGCCCCAAACCTTAAAAAATAAGCTGAATTGGTTAGTGCCAAATAACCAGTAATACGAAGAAAGAAATAACCGCAAATTGGCACTAATTTAAGTAGCCAACCATCCAAATTTAAAAGCCAATTATTTGGAATTATTCTCGAAATAATATTGGCGCAGACTATAACCATGAAAGAAAATACTGCTCCTTGAGATATTGGGGCGGCACCACTCTCGAATAAAAACCAACAAGCCACCAAAGAAATTGGAATCGATAAGAATAGCAGGAAGTTTCGCCAAACTTTAGGAAGCTTTTGGATTGCATAATATAAGTTCAATCGCGATGTGGCATTTAAAGTTCCCAATGCCAAAATTGTCGCTGTCATTGGTAAATATTGGACCGGTGACAATTTGAAGGCCAGAAATAGCCACCAAATTACAACAATAATTTCCGGGAGAAGGCCCCAAAAATTAAATTTTTCAGTCAAATAACTATATTCAGCATTCTTAACGCTGAGTGCCCAAACAACCGCAAACACTGAAAAAGCAATCACTAATCCACTAATTGCCCAATAATTAGGGTCGTTGGGAATTAACGCCCCAGTCAAGCAAAGAACCATCGACAGTGGCCAAAACCCTAACCTAATCCAATTGGGTGGGAAATAATCGTAGCGCTTAATTAGAAGTGCTTTTGGATGTTGATAACCGAAACAATGCGCCAATCCGAGAAACATTGTACAGGTTGGAACGAACAGAAAAAAGCTTACTGCTACCCAATTTTGATCCGATTGAATCCAAACCCAAAAACAAAAAGGCAGCCAAATCGGTGACAGAATAAACGCCCACAAACTCCAATCAGGGAGTCTTGGTTTCTTATCAAAAGAAACCCAAAATTCCACTGTTTTCGGATCTAAATCACAAATCAGTGTTGAATGTTCTGTTTCTATCAAGTTTATGGTGTCGATAATTTCCTTGCGTTCGAACGGATGGGTCGCGCGATACCAAAATCCAATTGTTTTTGGAGGTTCCTTTAGAATTGAAAAAGCGCTTGAATCAGAAGTGTTTTGGCCAAATTGAAGTCTGCTGAATTCCAAATCACTTTTGCGTTGGATTATCGTTTGCACTTCCCAACTTGTTTTATGCGAATAACGAGAATTGGCCCATTTGAACTCACTTATTGCATGCGAAATCAAGCTGTCTGAACGTGGCAAATTATTGTAAATTATTGAAGCCACTCTATGCTCAACCTCGTCCCGTATACCCAAATTTTCGAAATCTGGGCTTGCGATAATCCCTTTAAAGACGTTTACCGCATCACCGCCATTTAATGGCACATCGCGTCGCAACAGTAGGCTAAGTTTGCGGAGTTGAGCGTGAATTTCAGCAGACGGTTTCTCGGTTGTTTTTCCTCGATTGTTGTTATCCGATCTAGCCGCTTCATCACTTTGACTATCAATCAAGTCGGGATTTCCGAATTCCAAATCGTTGAAGGTTGGTTTCGTGAGTTGTTTTTTCGAATAGGAAAGTGCTTGTTCATATGCGGTGCGCAACGCCTTAAAACCATCTGCATTGTCTTCAGGGTTGGTTACTTTTAACTTCTGAGCATAGGCTCGACGAATTACTGCTGCTTCGCGGGTTCGCTTTATTCCAAGAACTGCCCAAATTCCCTTCGTTTTCACAGAAAAGTCTCGCCTTCTATTTGGTTCAAGAATTGAGTCAATTCTGCCCGCGCGAGGTCAATTGTCTTTGGGTCTTGTGTGTTAATAGCTGATTCGAAACTGCTAATGGCATAACCAATTTGGTTGCGCGCTTCTCCCAAATGCTCTTCATAACAACGCCCTCCGCGAGCCAATGCCGCACGGTTAATTTCAGCATCGCGGGGATGTTGTTTTAATTTAGCAAGCACTTTTTGTCTTTCGATAAGCGCTTCGCCAGAAATACAATCTTCATCCACAATTACCATATTTTCTGTCTTGCCAGTTGCGGGGACGAAAACGTCAACTTCGAGCAAGCCATTTATGTCGTAGCTAAATCTGCAATTGACAATAACTTCGCCCGCTGGTTTTGGCGGTACCTTAACAGTAATTTTGCCAAGATTGATGTTTTCAAATACGTTGCGCGATTCACCTTGGTAAATTTGTAGTTCAATCTTGGTTTGACCTGATTGCATGGTCGAATAATATTCTTCCCGACTAGCGGGCACAACAGTATTCCGCTCGATTATTGGTGAAAAAATTCCGTCGTTAATATTACCTCGTGCATCTCTTTCCGAAATTCCTACACCCAAACTGTAGGGACAAACATCGGTAACCGCGACCTCCTTTAAATCTTTGTCACGCGCCTTTAAGCCTGCCTGAATTGCAGCGCCGAGCGCCACCGCTTCGTCTGGGTTTACGGCGTAAGCGGGAAATCGCCCAAACATACGGGTTAATGCACGTCTAATAATTGGCATTCGCGTTGCACCGCCAACCAAAATAATCTCTTCAATATCGGATAGTTTCAACGCGCCATCGCGCAACGCCCGCTGGACGGGGTGTCTTAAGCGCTCTAACAATGTGATACATTTTCCTTCGAATTCGTCCGCAGTAAAGGCGGTTTCAAATAGCCTTTTCTTCCAAACTACAGTCATTTTGCCGTCATTGGAGTTACTAAGCGCCCTGCGAGCGCGTTCGGCAGAAGCTCTTAATAATTGATAAAGGGTGTCATTAGAATGTGCGTCGTCGCCCCATTCTTTCTCAAATTTTTGGCGCATAGTTTTTATCAAGATTTCATTGAAATCTTCGCCGCCTAATTTATTGTCACCAGTTGTGGCGCGCACTTCAATTACGCCTTCAAACATCTCTAGTATTGAGACATCGAAAGTGCCACCGCCAAGATCAAACACAAGAAATTGTGTTTCGTTTGCTAGCTCATGTATCCCGTATGCCAATGCTGCGGCTGTAGGCTCACTAATTAAGCGCTCGACTTTGAATCCAGCAAGCTCGCCTGCTCGCTTTGTGGCTTTGCGTTGTTTGTCATTAAAATAAGCAGGAACTGTAATTACTGCTTCCGCTATTTTTGTGCCAAGAAACGTTTCAGCATCTTCTTTGAGTGAACGTAACACAAAAGAGGACAATTCTTCGGCAAGATATGATTTTTTGCCAAGAGATAATCTTTTTTGCGTGCCCATATATCGCTTAAATGCTGTCGATGTGAGCTTAGGGTGAGTTGATTGCCTTTCCCGCGCAGCAAGGCCGACAATTAGATTGTCCTTTTCATCAATACTTATTGCAGAAGGCGTTAGCACATTTCCGAGGCGATTAGGTATAAGCGTTGCTTTGCCGTTACTCCAATAAGCCGCGCACGAGTTTGTGGTTCCAAGGTCAATTCCAATGATCATCAATCACTGATATAAAAAGGCACGCACTATTTCAAGTAGTGAAGTTAATTTAGCCCTAAAAACTGATATTCAACTTCGCGTGAGCCAGCACGAGTTGAGTGCTAATGATTTAAATTCCTAACCCGCATCCGCAAATATCCAAGAATCATCAAGTGGCCAATTATTACCACTGTTGCGGCAAAAACATGGTCAAACCATTGGGTGCTTGGTGGCGGGTGGATAGCAATTGCCCAGAGCCCAAGTGGAATGAACAGGGCAACCCCAGTAATTACGCCCGGATTATATTTGCGAAGCGCAATTGTACCTATCACGTGCAAAACGCCGTTTATCAAAGTCAGATATCCCGCAATTAGCGCGAATCCTTTGTGAAAATAAAGGGCGGCAAAGGCGCATCCAATAATTGCACCCCAAACCACAAAAACATTCACGAAAAAAACAAATTCTTGGCTTAGGCCGTTTTTCACATGCGCAATGTTCTCGTCAATAAATTTACCAAGACGATTATCGTCCCATTCTTCATATTGATGCAGCATGTATAGCGGCAATTGGGTTAAAGCTGCAAACAGCCAAGGCGGATAATAATCGCGCGCAATTGGTATCATTGCCACGAGCGCAAGCCCAGCAAGCCCCGCGCCTTGTGGCCAGTTCCCTAATATTCTTTGTTGCCAATTTGCCATGCGAACATCAAACCTACTGCATTTGCATTTTGAATATCATTTACCTTTTCAATTGCAATCCTTATGTCTGTCATAGTTATAATTAGGAGAATTAAATGTCATTGGCTGCTCTGTTTGAACCATTTGAAATAAAGTCGATTAAATCTAAGAACCGTGTAGCCATGGCACCAATGACGCGCTCATTTTCGCCCAAAGGTATTCCAACGGACGACGTTGCCGCATATTACAAACGCCGCGCGGAACATAATGTAGGCCTTTTAATAACTGAAGGCACGGTTATTGAACGCCCAGCATCCAAAAACGATGAAAATGTCCCCAATTTTTTTGGCGATGCCTTGCCAAAATGGAAAAATGTCGTTGATGAAGTGCATTCAGTTGGCGGAGTAATTATTCCGCAAATATGGCATGTCGGCAATGTAAAAGGGCGCTCAGGCTATGACCCCTTGCCAAAAGACAGCCCATCTGGCTTGCACGGAAAAGACAAACTATCCGCAGAACCAATGACTGAAGCCGATATAGCCGACACAATCGCCGCTTTTGCTGCTGCGGCAAAATCTGCCAAGGATTTAGGTTTTGATGGCCTCGAACTACATGGCGCGCATGGCTATTTGATTGATCAGTTTTTCTGGAAAGATTTGAACCTCCGCACCGATAAATGGGGCGGGGCGACCATTGGCGAGCGCTCACTTTTTGCGCGTGAAGTCATAAAAGCTTGCCGTGCGGAAGTTGGCGAGGATTTTGCAATTATTATAAGAATTTCGCAATGGAAACAGCAAGATTATATGGCCCGCAATGCCAACACACCAGACGAAATGACCGAATGGTTGGGCGGATTGGTGGATGCTGGCGCTGATGTGCTTCATTGCTCGCAACGACGTTTTTGGGAGCCTGAATTTGAAGGCTCGGATTTGAATTTTGCTGGTTGGGCAAAGAAGCTTTTGAATGTGCCGACAATTTCGGTTGGTTCAGTTGGTTTGTCCGGTGAGTTTGTGGCGGCATTCATGGGTGAAGGCTCACAGCCTTCATCAATTGAAGGCGTATTAAAGCGCCTTGAAGCCAATGAGTTTGATATGATAGCGGTTGGCCGTGCCTTGTTAAATGACCCTGAATGGGTTGATAAAATCAAAGATGGCAGATTGAGCGAGCTAAAAAGCTTTGAGCGCAAAGATTTGATGACATTGTACTAACGCTTGCTGAAAAACTCTAGAGCGTATCCCATTTCGATTGAATCGAAATGGCGCTCTAGATTCCTTTGTTTGTCGCGTTTCTTATCCAAAAACCGCTTCACACTTTTTGGGAAACGCTCTAACATCTGCTTCGCCGCGTTGGGGAAGCTGGCTAGCGAAGCGAGACTGAAGGGGTTGAAAGGTCTGTCTATTAACTTCCTTTGCCGTTAACCCCTTCCGACTTTTGCTTCGCAAAATCCACCTTCCCCAAAATTGGGGAAGGAGAGGTTTCCATCGGTCTGTTGGAGATTCAAAATCGTCGAACCCTACGAAAATTTTAATTGCAATATTTCGGTTTGTAAAATACTCCTAAGAAAAGAGACTTTGGGGGAATTAACATGTTTAGTCGTCGCGATATTCTAAAAAAAAGCGCCAGTGTTGGCATTGGTGCAATTGGCGTTGCCAGCGGGATTATTAGTCTCGCAAATGCCGCAGAGCAAACAAGCTCAACGGCGCTCGCGACTGTCCTTGATGGCGCATTTAATGACCTTTTGAAATTATCACCCGGCCTATGCACTTCAATTGGTGCGGATAAAGGCGAGCTTGCGTTTCAAAAGTCCAAATTGGATCATGTGGACAAGCAAAGCCGCGACAGATATCTTGCTTTTGGTAGGGCGCTAAAAACTTCATTGCAAGCCATAGACCGCAATTCATTGCAAGGAATGGATCGTATAAATTATGATACCGTTCTTTGGGATGCTTCGCATACAATTGACGGCGCGAATAGATTTCAAGGAACATCGGCTGGCGGCAACCCCTATCAAATTTCGCAGCTCACAGGCTCATATCAATCCACGCCAGATTTCTTGGCCAGCCAACATACAGTTGAAAACCGCGCCGACGCCGAAGCCTATATTGCGCGAATATTGGAATTTGGGCGGGTTCTGAACGAGGAAACTGATAATTTTAACGAAGATTGCGCAATGGGCCTTACGCCGCCTGACTTTATTTTGCGTAGGACTTTGGAACAATTAAATCCAATGGTGAACAAGCGCGCGCGAGATTCAAGTCTCGTGACGTCTTTTGAGCAAAAGCTGAAGGAAAAGCAAATTGGCGGGAACTATTTAGGGCGTGCCGAAGCGTTGGTTGGTGGCGCCATTCGTCGTGCCTTAGTGCGCCAAGCAGATGCAGTTCGCGCAAAACTAAACGGCGCATCATCTGCTGCGGGCATTTGGCGCCTGCCGCAGGGTGCCGAGCGCTATGAATATGCAATAAAGGGCAGCACAACCACAAATATGACAGCGAATGAAGTGCATCAATTGGGGCTTCAAAAAGTTGCCGAAATTACCAGCCAGATAAACACTATTCTGAACGCGCAAGGCATCACCGAAGGCACGCCAGGGCAACGCATGGCCGCGCTTAATAATGACCCGCGTCAACATTACCCAAACAATGATGCTGGCAAAGCCGAATTATTGCGCCACCTCAATCATTTGGTCGAAGAAATCTATAAAAAAGTCCCTGATTATTACAATGTTCTGCCCAAGGCCAAATTGGAAATAAAGCGCGTGCCAGTTGAAGTTGAAGCGGGCGCACCGGGCGGTTATTATAATTCGGGCGCTTTAGATGGTTCACGCGCTGGTGCATATTATATCAATTTGCGCGATACCAAAGAACAACCGAAATGGCTGTTGCCAACTTTAACTTTCCATGAAGGCGTGCCTGGGCACCATTTCCAAATTGCAATTCAGCAAGAAGCGGCTTTGCCAATGTTGCGCAAAATTCAAGGCTTCAATGCTTATGCCGAAGGCTGGGCGCTATATTCCGAACAAGTGGCCGACGAAATGGGAATGTATGAAAATGACCCGTTTGGCAAAGTGGGAATGCTCCATGATGCACTGTTTCGTGCAGTAAGATTGGTTGTTGATAGTGGTATGCATGCCAAACGCTGGAGCCGCGATCAAGCCATAAATTATATGGCGCAATATACCGGTGACCAAGTAAGTGCTGCTACTACCGAAATTGAGCGTTATTGCGTGTGGCCCGGCCAAGCCCTTGGTTATATGGTTGGCAAAATTGAGTGGTTGAGACTAAGGGAGCAAATGCGCTCCCATATGGGCGCAAGATTTTCAATCAAAGATTTCCATGATGCGGGGCTCTTGGCGGGGTCTGTGCCGCTCACGGTATTGGAACAAGTTTATCGCGATAAGGGGTATATTGGGTAGCTATCTCAATGACTTATTGGGAAAAATTGAAAAGTCAAAGTACTTCTTAGCTTCGGCAAAAACTACTTGATGCATGTGTAGCCCTTTGTCATTTTCATAAAATACTTTGCCGTGCTGCTTCCCATCGTCATTTTTAAGTTGCGCTAGATTGTTTCGGATTCTTTGTTCGTCTCCGCCATAAACCCCTTTCTCTTCTAATATCGCAATAAAATAGGACGAATTGGTGCCACTGTTTGCGGGGCAAAGATCCAAATAGGTTTGAATCACTTTTGCCACTTCTGGTCGAGGCTGTTTTTTTGCCCAGAGCTCTATTTTATGTAACTTTCGGAAAGAATGGCGCGGTAATGTTGGCACTACTTCATCATACAGTCTTTCAAGTGTTTTTGGTGGCTTAGGAACTCCCTTATCGTCCAGTAACTTTTCTATTACTTTGGCAGGCGTGTCGAAGCCGCTTGCTAAACTTTCAAGTCTTGCAAATGTTTCATCTGAAATTCTCACTACTGGGCACATAATATTCTCCTATGACTTTGTTACTCATACTTATGTAACAAAAAGATGAGTCGGTCAATAGGTATTTAGCAGAATTTGGAAAATGCGAAATTATTAAAAGTGTGTGCCAAGAAAATTTGACAATTATTCCTAAAATGAGCGCTCCCTTGCAAAGCGGTGGAGCTGGGACATCGCGGCTGCGGGGTCGCAAGTACAACGAATATGAGCAACTCGATTGTTTTTAGTATGCTCCTTTAGCCCATGCCCCTTCCGTCACTTCGTGACACCACGCCCGTTACGCTTTGCTGCACAGGGGAGGACAATTCTTTGTCGCCTTGATATTTATTAAAGCCGCAGCTAAAAGCCGCGAATGAATATCGCACCAACCACCAAAAAAATCGGCATTGTATCACTTGGCTGCCCCAAGGCATTGGTGGATAGTGAACGTATTATCACGCGCCTTCGCGCCGAGGGTTATGAAATAACCGGCACTTATGATGGCGCGGATTTGGTATTGGTCAATACTTGCGGGTTTTTGGATAGTGCGCGCGCCGAAAGTTTGGACGCGATCGGCGAAGCGATAAAAGAAAACGGCAAAGTTATTGTAACTGGCTGTTTGGGCGCCGAACCCGATGTTATTATGGCCGAACATCCCAAAGTTTTGGCAATAACTGGGCCCCAACAATATGAAAACGTAATGGCGGCGGTGCATGATGTTTTGCCGCCCAAACATGAGCCATTTCAAGATTTGGTTCCAGCTTCGGGCATTCGCCTTACACCTCGCCATTATGCATATCTAAAGATTTCCGAAGGCTGCGATAATCGCTGTTCTTTTTGCATTATCCCAAAATTGCGCGGTGATTTGGCGTCGCGCCCCGCGAATTCGGTTGTCGCCGAGGCCGAAAATCTTCTTAAGGCCGGTGTCAAAGAGCTTTTGGTCGTCAGTCAAGATACGTCAGCGTATGGTAGAGATATTAAATACGAAGCCACAAGTTTTCGCGGCAAAGAATATAAGGCCAAATTCTATGACCTAACATTAGCCTTGGGTGAATTGGCCAAAGAATATGGTGCATGGGTTCGGCTGCACTATGTTTACCCATACCCGCATGTTGATGAAGTTATACCATTGATGGCGGCGGGCAAAATATTGCCCTATCTCGATATTCCATTTCAACATGCAAGCCCAAGAATCCTAAAGAAAATGGTGCGGCCCGCCAATATTGAAAAGCAAGCCGAGCGTATAAAGAAATGGCGAGAAATTTGCCCTGATTTGTGCATCCGTAGCTCTTTCATTGTTGGTTTCCCCGGCGAAACTGAGGACGACTTCCAAATGCTATTGGATTTTGTGCGTGAGGCCGAAATTGATCGAATTGGGGTTTTCAAATACGAAAACGTAATCCATGCGCCTTCACGTGATCTCGACGAACAAATCCCTGAAGATATAAAACAATCGCGCTGGGAACGATTGATGGAAGTGGCGCAAGAAGTTTCAGCAAAGCGCCTACAAACCAAAATTGGCCGCGAAATTGAGGTTATTGTCGATGAAATTGACGAAGACGGCGACATTATCGCGCGCACAATTTGGGATGCCCCCGAAGTTGATGGGAATATTATTATTGAACCATTTGAAGGCGCAAAAGTCGGTGATAAATTTGTTGCCCTAGTTACAGATGCCGATGAATATGATTTGTATGGGGCTGCGGTTAAAGGAAGCTAATTAATTAGGGCAATATGACTCTCATTTATAGATTTGAGAAAATTGTGTATAATAAAAAATCAGAGTAATTATGGTGAATTGAAAGAGAAAAAATATTTGAAAAACGCTTTATCATCGCCAATAATTCTTGTTTTAGGAATGTTTGTTTATATCTTCCTTGGCGGCTTAGCCTTCAATTTGATAAAAGAAGATATCCATGATGGTAACCATTGGGTTGTGGCATTTTTTGCGCTCATTTGGGCGCTAGGTTGGATTACCATAATTTTCGGAATGATTTCAGGCTCTTTTATCCAAGGAATAAATTTTGCGCGCTACTGGTTGGCAACTGTATCGGGATCAGCAATTGCATTAGCGCCGTTAGTATGGCTACCACATCCAATAATCATAATTTTAGGAGTCCTAATTGGATTTGGTTTAGGTACTTTTATTGCTACTGGGAAAATCCTGAAAATCATTGAAATATACTGAGAGATGCTAAACGAGGATTTGGAGCTAATCTAAACCTCAGCCAATTTTTCCGCCATTCTTGTTTGCCAGCCCTTCCCAGTAGCTTTCCATTTTGCCAACACATCCGAGGCAATTCGCAAAGAGATTAATCTCTTAGGGTTTTGCGCGATTGGTCGCCCTACTTTTTTAACTATGCCGCGCGCCAACACTTCATCATTCAGCTCAGGTAATTCGCCATATTCTTCGTTAGTGATTATGTGCGCATCAATGCGAGCGAAATCAGATTTGAAAATAGGGTATGATTTTTTTTCTTTCACGCTCATTTGCTTTTCTCATACTAAAAATGTGGCGCGTTTCACCGCGCATAACATAACCGACAACAACCAATCTTGAACTTAAAAATCCAAAGCAAATTATTCGCTCTTCGTTATAATCTGCCCTATCGTCAATAAATTCAAATGTCGTGCCACGGAAAACCTCTATTGCATCTTCAAACGCCAAGCCGCGCTCATGGAATGTCGAATCGCGTTTAGCTTGATCAAAAGAAATCTTCATTTATTTTTTTGTATATACGATAATTCACAAAAAGTCAATATTGAAATTAATTAAGTAGATTGCTATCGCCGCAGTCTTCTTTGCCATCTTGGATATTCAGTTTCAATAAGCCTTTGTGGCCAATAACCATACCACGAATAGCCAGTTCGGCGTTCACGTGGAATATCCGAATATTGGGCAACCCTTTCGCCATCACGGGTAGCCAGAACGACGCTATTGTCACCAAGATCATAAAATCTTGCCCATAGTGGTCGTGCATTAGCATCGCTTATTAGACGGCGGTCTTGGCTGGTCGCATGATATTGAAACTGCGTGGTTTCGCCGGTTTCAAAAGTTTCATAGCGTACACCCATTATCCGGTTTCGTTGCAACCAAGCTATGCCGCCTTCAATTGCCGCTATTTGCGCGGAGCTTGGTGTCTCGATGGACATTAAATAACGCAAGACCTCTACAGTTTCCTGTGACACAATTGAGGGCAATTCAAACTTTCGACCTTGCGAAGGCGATAGTGTAACAGGATCATACTGCCCGGCCCAGCCAGTCAAAACTCCATTTTGCCGAATTTGCAATCGAAGCAGACATTCATCCCCGCGATTAAGGGCTTCGGTCACCCTTTGCCGCGTTTGCGCATCAATTGATTGAAAAGGTGCTTGGCGCGTTGAAATCTTGCGCAATAGCCGCAAATTACCGCTAAAAACTTCATCAGCAACCGTCAATTTGGAGTGATAACTTTGGGTGGCAGGCACCGTATGTGGCCAGCCACCACAATTTGGCATTTGTTGTGATATTGTGTAGTTCAGTCCTGCAAGTGCGCTAGTTCTATACTTTTCGTCATTAGTTTGGGAATAAACGCCCAATAAATATTCAATTTGCGCAAACATATTACGATTGTCAAAGCTTGCGGTTACGTCGCTTTTTTGTGCTTGATATTGCTGGACTTCTGTTGGCGATAGTATCCTTGCTGGATCAAGATTTTGCACCCAACCGCCATTATTATGCTGCAACAAAACTAGATTGTCGCCAATTTCGCGGATTTGATTGGGGCTGTATCTTGGATATGGTTCGCGGTGTTCCATTTGCCAGTGATTGATCGCATCCTCAAAATTATCGAGAGGGATTGGCACAGGCATGAAACCTGAACAAAAAAGGACTGAAGCAAAAAGAAAAAGGGAGCGCATTTTCCGATTCTGAGCGAAAATGATACCGGTGTCAATAACTATCTATTACCTGCCGGAACCCATTTCACATCATCTTTGCCTTCATTATTCGCGCGCCTTGCGGCCACAAAAAGCAGGTCTGACAATCGGTTTATATAGATGAAAGCGGGTTCAGATATTTTTTCACCGGTTTCTATAAGTGCCGCAATTTCGCGCTCAGCGCGCCTTGCAATTGTTCGCGCAACATGAAGATGCGCCGATAATGGCGAGCCAGCGGGCAAGATAAAACTATCAAGTGGCGCAATATTCGCATTCATAAAGTCAATTTCATTTTCAAGGCGCGTAACTTGGCTGGCAATTATCCGCAAAGGCTCATAGCCCAAATCTTTGCCAGTATCAGGTGTTGCTAAATCTGCGCCCAAATCGAACAAATCATTTTGAATTCGCATTAAGATGGCGTCAAGTTCTGTGTCCGCACCCACATGCAAACGCGCCACCCCAATAAACGAATTGCATTCGTCGATTGTGCCATATGCCGCAAGGCGCAAGTTGGTTTTTGGTACTTCTTCACCGGTTGCAAGGCGGGTTTTGCCCTTATCGCCAGTTCTAGTATAGATTTTGTTCAGCGTGACCATTTAATTCGCCCGGGACTTAAGCCAAAAGCCAACCATCAACAAAATGACCACAACAAATTGGGCAATTACGCGCAAACGCATCAACTTATTAGATCTTGATTGCGCTTTGTCGCCTGTTGACGCAAGGTTTACAACACCAAAAATCAAAACTGCCAAAACAACTGCAAGGCCCAGAAAAATGAAAATATTATAGTTTGAAATATCCATAATATGGTTTTAGCGAAAACTTCGCAAATGCACCATCATTTTATTTTTGAAGGTTACGCCGCTTGGGGCCTGCCGAATAAATAACCTTGCAGCCCGAAAATTCCGATTTCGCGTAAAATGGCGGCTTCGGTTTCGGTTTCCACACGTTCGGCGATAGTTTCGAGGCCTAAATCATGCGAAAGGCTTTGAATTGCTTTCACAAATGCTCGGCTATCGCCGCGTTCATTTATTTTTTCTACATAATGGCCATCAATTTTCACTTCATCAAGCGGAATAGCTTTTAGTGAGCGGAATGAAGTGTGGCCCGATCCAAAATCGTCAAGTGCAACTCTGGCATTATTCACACGCACTTTTGCGGCAAATTTAGCCGCCACATCTAGGTCTTGAATTGCAATGGTTTCAGTAATTTCGACGGTCAAAAACGCAGCTTCGTTCTTTGAGAACTTTAAGCGGTTTTCAAATTCTTGACGCGCATTAAAATCTGCTATGGTTGCGGCCGAAACATTGACGGCCAATTGCAAATCACTGCGCCCCTTCAAAGCGTTTAACGCGAGACTAAGCGCCGCAATATCCAAATCGGCAATAAGTCCGGCCCGCTCAGCGGCAGGTATAAAGTCAGCGGCGTTGGCAATGGTGCCATCGATGTTTATCATGCGGGCCAAACATTCAAAGCGAACAATGCTTCCATCGGTCGATGTGACTATCGGCTGGCGAAAAAGTGCGATGCGGTTTTCTTTTAGCGCGCGCTTAAGAGCAAGCGTCTGAACGTCATCGGTTATATTAGTGTGAGTTTTTGTGCCGAGCCTTTGCAAGCTAATGAGTTTTGTCTTGTGATTGACTCTGATTTCTAGCTGTCCGTTATCTGACCTTGTAACCAATACTTCGTTTTGCGGGCAAAGCTTGTTAGTGTTTTGGGACATCAAATGCATTGCAAAACTTGGAAGGCCCACGATTTCAGAAAGTTCATCAAGCGTTTTTGGCGGACTATCCAACATAAACAAATTACTTGCCTGTTGGTTTATAAAATTCAGATTGCCATACGCATCAAATGTACATGCTACAACCTCAAGCAAATCAAAAGCGTGCCAGAACATTAGTTCTCGAGCATCACTTTTGGTAGCCGAATTAGTCGCAACGTTTGGAAATTGATCATTCATCATCCGATATGTACCAAATGCCGATAAAGATTTCGTGAACAAGTAAAATTCTTCCAAGCCTTGGCTGCTGGCACAGAATCTGCGTTTGTTATTGTATGAACACTATTTCATCAGTTTCAGGCCATGCAATTGTCCCATTACGGGACAAGATAAGCGCTGTTACGAAGGTAGAAAAAGCTGCACTTAATGTTGATGCGCCACGTATCAATGTCTATGGCAAATCATCACATAATAGGGATAGCGAATTAAACCGAAATAAATCAACATATTATGGCTTAAATGCCGCGTTTGCTATACATGTCTTGGTTGAAGCGGGCGAAGCTGGCGATGAAGACAAATCATTTGCTGGCGCTTTGGCATATTCGCATAAATTGCAAATGCCACAAAGATTGATTGCTACGGCCTAATCGCCATTGGATCCGCCGCCGCGGGTACTAGCTTCAGCAATATTTACGATAATTCCGCCTATCATATCCAAAATGCACATTAACGATAAAAGAAAGAACGTCGATGTTGCAAAGCTGTCCAAAATCATAAATGCGCCAAGGCTGGCAAGCGCGATTAATACCGCCCAAGTGTGATGAATTATTGCAAAGCGCGAACTTGCTACGCCGCGAATTAATTCAAAGAACAATATTACCAAACCAAGCGCCACTAACAATGTGCCGCCAGAAATACCCCAAGGTGCACCAGAAGGCATCGTTATAGTAAAAGAAGCGGTTTCGAGCTCTCGGGTAAATACGTCAACCCCGCGTGACCCAGCCGCAATTGCTGCCAATATTGAATAAAGGCAAATTGGGATAGCCATCAACGGAATTGTATCAAAATATCGTTTCATCAAGCAGCTATTAAACCAAATATGCTTAATAATGCTTTAGCGCCTATTCTATCTCTCTTATGCTGCCACTATTACGGCGACGCGTACTAAGCCAGATCACGCCAATCAAGTCACTTAAGGCCGCGATTAGCCTGCCAAAATTGGTATATTTCGAAGCGCCAGTTTCGCGGGCACGGTGGTTAACTTCCTTAAATTCCACTTTGCCGCCACATTGCTTTATTAGTGCTGCCATATAGCGGTGCATGTGATCAAAATATGGCAAGGCCAAAAAAACATCGCGCTTCACAACTTTTATACCGCAACCAGAATCAATTGCATCGTCGTTCAATAAAAATTGCCGCACAGTATTGGCAATTTTCGAAGCATATTTCTTTGCTGCACTATCTTGGCGTTTTAGGCGCATCCCTGCAACCATCGCAAGATCTTTTGGCGCGTCATTGCGGGTTAAGGCGCGCAACAGCTTTGGCAAATCCTTGGGGTCGTTTTGTCCGTCCCCATCGAGTGTGCCGATAATAGGGGCCCGGGCCATCCGAACGCCAGACATTATCGCCGCGCTTTGTCCTGCATTAAATTGATGGGCAAAAACCCTTAATGAAGTGAATCTCGCCTTTGCAGATTGTAGAACTTCCAAAGTATTATCTTTTGACAAATCATCAACTACCACAATTTCGAAAGCATAACCTTCAAGGGCTTCGGCAATTTCTTGCACCAAATGTTCGATTGCGCCACTTTCATTGTGAACTGGAACAACCACTGAAATATCAAGAACCGATTTTATGCTACTTTTTGCCATACCAAGTCTTTATACTTTTAGCCCAAACAATAAAAGTGTAATATGTGTCATGCAAATGAAAGTAGTCAAAAAATGAAAAACCGTCTTGGACTAATTGCTATTGGCCTTAGTATTTGTCTTGGGTCTTGTTCTACCGCTAGTGCAATCAATAAATTTGATATTGCTGACGCGGTACTGAGGGACTTTCCACGTGCCATGCCAAGTCCAATTTTGACCAAGCCACTCCTTGAAAAAATCGCCTTTGGTTCTTGCTTGCCAGATGCCAATTCAGGCGGAGTTTTTGATATAATTCGGCGACAAGCTCCAGATCTATTTCTGATGGTAGGCGACAATGTATATGGTGACTATACACCAAATGACCCCCAAATGTCTGGAATGCGGGCTAGCTATTGGCAATTATCACAAAATCAAGCGTTTTCACGTCTGGTTGGCGCGGTTACAACTTTCGCAACCTGGGACGACCATGATTATGGCGATAATGATGCAGGTGGTGGATATCCCAATAAGTCCTTATCAGAGCGAATGTTTGAAACATTTTGGAATGTTGATGTTAATGATCAGCGCCGCCAGCATGATGGCATCTATACCGCATTCACGCATGGCGAATCTGGCCGCAGGGTTCAAATTATTATTCTTGATACTAGGTTCTTTCGCGATGCGTTGCTACCTACTGACGTTCCCATGGCGAAAGGTAGAGAAAGATATTTGCCGCACTCATTACAATCAAGCGCAACCATGCTTGGTGAAGCGCAATGGAACTGGTTGGAACAACAGTTAAAGGAACCCGCGCAACTTCGTCTAATTGTAAGTTCAGTGCAACTTGTCGCTGATGGTCACGGCTGGGAAGCATGGTCTACTATGCCGGCACAACGGCAGAAGTTTTACGATTTGATAAAAAGCACAAATGCAGGCGGAGTTTTGGTTTTATCCGGTGATAGGCACCATGCATCAATAAATCGCTACCTTGGTAATCCATATCCGATTTATGATTTCACCTCTTCACCGTTAGGCGGCGTGCCATCAAACGGATCGGGTGAAAATGCCCCACTGAGGATTTACCATTCCAACGCCAATGAAATCAATTTCGGTGAAGTAAATATAGATTGGCAAAATCGCCAAGTGAGCTTGGTAACTAAGGGCAAAGAAGGTGAAGTCCTGCACTCACACACTGTGAGTTTTAATGAAATAGGGGTCAGCCAATAACCGCAATGTCCCCAGTTTCGCCCGTACGAATTCTTAGTGCGGATTCAACTGGTAAAACAAAAACTTTGCCATCGCCTATTTTGCCAGTATTTGCCGCCGCGGCGACAAGCTCTACCAATCGGTCAACAGAATCATCATTCACAACAGCTTCGACTTTCACTTTCGGCAAGAGTTTGACTTCGTATTCGGCACCGCGATAAACTTCGGTTTTACCTTTTTGCCGTCCATAGCCACGAACTTCTGTCACGGTAAGGCCAGAAACTCCGGCTTCACTTGCAGCATCTAACACTGCATCAAGCCGCGAAGGTTTTATTATTGCGATAACTAACTTCATTTGCAAACTCCTGATTGAAAACAATAATAGAGCGATATTCCAAACACAACTTGGCACCAATTTTAATCTCATTACAGTGGTTTTACTGTAGAAGCGCCAAAGTGGCATCATTTTGCCAAATATTTAGGCGACTTGTGGTTTTTTGGTCGCAACTTTCATAATTTTTGGCGCGGTCCGCAAAAGTGTAGGGTCAATAAATAGGCGCTTTCTTGCCTGCAGGAATATAAGGCCGCCGAACCTTGGCCAAAGCGCCGAGCCAATTGCTTCAATCTGAACGATGTTCTTGCTCCAAGCAAATGGCGGACTGAATAAAACCCGTTTTACTATTTCAACTTCAAACATTGAATTTTTGAAGAGTCTCAAAATTTGTGCTCGGCTATAAGGCCGACCATGGCCAAAAGGTGTTTGTTCAAATCGTGACCAAATGCCATTTCGGTTGCTGATAATAAAGTAAATCCTGCCTTCTGGAGCCAAAATACGCCAAAGTTCACGCAGAGTTTTTTGAGGGTTTGGCGCCTCTTCAAGAGCATGAATCGCAATAATCTTGTCAAAAGTTGATTCATTAAACGGTGTGTTGTTTTCATTGCCGAGCACGCTGAGGTTTTTTTCACCCACTGGCCAAGATTCTATGCCTTGTGTATTCGGTGAGAAATTGATGCATCTTCGTGCTTTTTGGTGGAAATCGCTTAGAAAAGGTGATGCATGTCCAAACCCCAACAAATCTTGCCCGGAAATATCACCCAAAGCCGGTGCCAAAGCCTTGGTCACGACATTGACCACAAGGCTGCCTAAACTGCCTTGATAAAATTGGTTTAATTCCTCAATATCGACCCGCATTGTTGCCCCAAAATGGAAAGCTGACCTAGGGTCAGTCCTAATTAATTGCTTTATTTGGCTTGGTTTTGGCTTCATACTAGGCCGAAAAAGAATTTTACTGATATTCCTATCGCCAAAATCCTGTTTTCAGCCTATTATTTGGCCAAAACCAAGCCAAATTTTGCAAATTAATGAGGACTGACCCCAATGTTAGATATTCATCAGATTCCTTGTTTAAGTGATAACTATGGCTACTTAATTCAAGATAAAGCAAGCAAAAAAGTAGCGTGTATCGATACTCCAGATGCAGATGCAATCATCAAGTTTGCAAAAAATCTCAATATCGGAATCGACGAAGTTTGGAATACGCATTGGCACCCAGATCATGCTGGAGGAAATGCGAAAATTAAAGCTGAATTTGGCGCTATTATTTTGGCGCCTCAAGAGGTTGCAGGGCATGGGTTTACAAGTGATAAAATCATTTCGCCTTATTCCGAAATCGTTTTAGGCGAAAGCAATGCCAAAATAATTGACCTGTCGGGGCATACACTCGGGCATATTGGATTTGTTTTTGAAAGTGAAAAATGCGCTTTTGTTGGAGATGCGCTCTTTGTTTTGGGTTGTGGGCGTCTTTTTGAAGGTGATGGTGCAATGGCCTGGGCGGGGTTATCAAAGCTTATGATGTTTGATGATGATTTGGATATTTATTGTGCACATGAATATTCTGCGGCAAATGCTAAGTTCTGCCAAAGCCTTAACCTAAGCAATCAAGCCCTAAAAAGTCGCATAGACGAGATTTTCGAGTTAACAGCCAAATCTCTCCCTACGGTTCCAATGAAATTAGGTGATGAACGGCGAACCAACCCTTTATTACTCGCGGATAAAGCCAATTTGCTTATTGAGCTTGACTTAATTGGTGCAAGTGATGTCGAAGCTTTCACAAAAATACGAAAAATGAAGGACGAGTTTAGGTCATAAACTCATGAGTTTGCTTTGTGTGATTCAATTGCTTTGCGTAAGCTTCCGCCCGCGGTTTCCATTGCATTGATAGCGTCCTTGCGGCTGCCAATACCGAGTGCGATTAACACAGCAAGTTTTAGATTGCCATGAGCGGTTTGAACCGCATTAGAAGCCGTTTCATTCGTAACATTTGTAAGCGATTTTACAATTTGGGTTGCGCGCGCGCGTAATTTGGCATTTGTTGCTATCATGCCAACCATATAGCCTTTGTATGCCCCACCCAAGGCTATCATCAAGGCAGTCGAAAACAAATTAAGCGCAATTTTTTGCGAAGTTCCAGCTTTCAATCGGGTGGAACCAGCCAAAGGCTCTGGCCCTGTATCAAGAAAAATCCCAATTTCAGCACATTCCAAAAGCGGTGTTTCTGGATTATTACTTATGCCAATTGTAAGGGCATTATTTGCCCTTGCCGCAGTTAGCGCGCCTAAAGTATAGGGGGTTCTACCGCTTGCCGCGACGCCAATTACAACATCGTCTTTACTAACTTCTGCCTCCAGCATTGCCTTTGCGCCCGCTTCATAGTCGTCTTCGGCGTTTTCGACCGCTTGCATAAGCGCAACAGTGCCGCCAGCCATTGCAAAAACCAATCGATCCCACGGCCAACCAAAGGTTGGATTTAGTTCAACGCCATCTTGAACCGCCACGCGTCCAGAGGTTCCGGCACCAACATAAACTAGACGGCCATTTGTTGCGGCCAATCTTTGCTTTGCAGCGTCAACTGCTTCGGCAAGTTTGGCACTTGCAGATTGGACTGCTCTAATCGCTGAAATTTGGCCGTTCGCCATTTCGTCAATGGCTTTTTGACTTGTCCATTTGTCAATTTCAGCGAAATGTGGGTCTAAATCTTCAGTTGCCATTGCTTTTCCCAATTGATTTCAACTTTTAATGTAGCTTCCTAGGGTCAGTCCTCAATAATTTGCTTTATTTGGTGCGAGGGATTTTGTGTTAGTAGCAGGAATAAGGCCTTAGGAATATTGGAATATTTCAAGGCCTTATGACGAACTAATAACGCAAAAGAACCGCATCTTTTAGACTTGTTTTAGCTTCATACTAGGCCGAAAAAGCATTTTACCGATGTTCATATCGCTAAAATACTGTTTTCAGCTTATTAATTTGCTAAAATCAAGCCAAATTTTGCAAATTAATGAGGGCTGACCCTAAAGTTCACAAATAGTATTAATTTGATTCTCTTTGGTTTTCTCCCAAAGCCTTGAGTTATTACCTAAATGTCGGTGGAGCCAAAACATGATTTCTAGAACTAAAATGTATTATGAATTGCGTGAGTGTGGCAAGGTCGCCGCCCGAATATTAGAGGCAAACCGCGCAATAATTGGCGAGCTTGTTTTACGTTTAAAGAACAAGCCACCGTCAATTGTTGTAACTTGCGCGCGCGGCTCTTCCGATCATGCGGCAAGTTTCGCTAAGACAGTCATAGAAGCCAATCTTGGGATTATGGTCGTTTCATACGCGCCTTCGATGTCGACTATATTTGAAACCAAATTTCGCAATATGGAAAACGCTCTGTTTATCGTGATTTCACAATCTGGACAAAGCCCAGACCTAATTGCGTCTTTGTCTTCAGCGAAATCTTCTAGGGCCTTAACCGTAGCAATTGTAAACAACACAAACTCGCCCGTCGCCAGCATGGCCGATTTCGTTTTACCAATGCAAGCTGGCGAAGAAAAATCGGTTGCTGCAACAAAAAGCTATATCGCATCCTTACTGGTTATTTGTGACCTATTGGCCAATTGGCAGGGGGATAAAAAGCTCCTCGGCGCGCTTCAGTCCACTCCTGATGTTCTAGAATTGGCAGCAAGGCTTGATTGGGGCGAGGCAATGGCGAGCCTTTCCAAAGTTTCAAACATGTTTGTAATTGGAAGAGGGTTAACATTCGGAATTGCTGGTGAAGCAGCGTTGAAATTGAAAGAAACCACAAATATTCATGCTGAGGCTTTTTCTGCAGCAGAAGTCCGGCATGGACCCATGGCTCTGGTTAAAGCGCGGTTTCCGATTCTCTTGTTTCCGCCCATTGATAAATCGAAAAATGGGATAGCCGAATTAGTTCAGGACTTTTCGCGCCGAAACGCGATTATTTTCGCTGCTGGCCAAGGCTATCAAGGCGCTATATATTTGCCAACCTTGCAGAACCTTCACCCGATTATTTCACCCATTGCCCAAATTCAGAGCTTTTATAGTTTTGTCGAAGAATTATCGCGGGCGCGCGGGTTTAACCCCGACGCCCCGCCTTATTTACAAAAAGTGACCGAGACTAAGTAATTTATGCCCTGGTCCAATCCATATACCAATTGCCTTGATAAGTTCGGCCACCATCTCGAGAAATCTCCTGATACCAACGGCAGGAATTTGGTGTGATTCTGTCCCACACACCACGAACTTTTATTGGGGTTTCACCGTCCATATCGTCAGCTTCGAAAACACCAACGCCGTCGACAAACACGCCTTTGGTGCCAGGCGTAGTCAAAACGCCGCTGCGCGCATTCACCCAAAAATCTGACCAGACTTTTTCTTCTACTTCGAAAAGCCTGATGCCAGTTCCCATAAAGTCACGAGTTGGGACCCTTAATTCTTCAATGCTGCCACCGCCTTGCAATATAGAATACACGGTCGCTTCGCCTGGAAAGTCTTCCCAAACATCGGGGTTCGTTGACTTTAATCGCCGATTACTTATTTTCCACTCACCGGTAAGGAAGTTAAAGTCACCCTTTTTCCCTTCTGCTCGCGGCGGTGTCGATGGAGTCCCAGCTGGCGCCGGGTTGGGCTGCGCCAGCGGTTCAGCTTCAGCCCCATAAGTTGCCATTTGCGCGGCTGCTATTGCTACGGCGGTTTTTAGAACCGTGCGTCTTCCCATTTTTCTTGGCTTGTTTTCCATATTGTCTCCTGATGGTTTTGTTGACCAATTTCCTTATAACTGCTAAATACTGACAATCCTTGTCAGTATTTATTGAGCAGAAAATCATGCGTGCAAGTCGCTTATTATCAATACTCATCTTGTTGCAATTGCGCACAAGGCTAACCGCAGACGATTTGGCGCGTGAGTTTGAAGTTAGCCTGCGCACAATTTATCGCGACATTGATGAATTAAGCGCGGCAGGCATACCAATTTATGGTGACCGCGGCCCTGGTGGCGGCTTTCAATTGCTGAATGATTACCGAACCAAATTAACCGGCCTTGCGGCACAAGAAGCAGAAGCGATGTTTCTGATTGGTGTCCCAGATGCAGCACGCGCATTGGGGCTGGAAGCTGCAGCAAGTAATGTTGGCAGGAAAATGATGGCATCAATTCCTAAGCCACTAGGTGAAACTGCACAAAGGCTTAATTCACGCATACACATTGATTTTGTAGATTGGTATCGCGCGCCGCAAGACATATCCAATTTGCCGGAAATCGCGCGGGCGGTTATGGACCAAAATGCGATGGAAATGCAATATGAAAGTTGGACTGGCAAAAGAGATTGGCGAATTTTGCCGCTCGGATTGGTGATGAAAGCTGGCAATTGGTATTTAGTCGGCGAGGGCGCAAAAAAAATCCGAATATTCAAAATGTCCAATATTAGCAATTTGGTTATTTCAAATGAAAAGTTCATTCGTGATGAGAACTTTATTCTGCCAGATTTTTGGAACAATGAAATACAAAGGTTTGAGGAGGGGCTGAGGCCTTATTGTGCAACAATTTTGGCCAATGAAACCGGCCTTAAGAATCTCGAAAAACTTGGTGGATACGCGTTGAATGCTGTTAAATCTGCACGCCCTAGAGCGTTTCCCAAAAAGTGTGAAGCGGTTTTTGGACAAGAAACGCGACAATCAAAGGAATCTAGAGCACCATTTCGATCCAATCGAAATGGGACGTGCTCTAGTGCTGAGGTTGGTTGGTTAGAAGTGCAATTGCCCTTTGAAAATATCAGCCAGGCAACCCTTATGATTTTGGGATTGGGTGCAGATGTCAAAGTGCTTAGTCCGTTAGAATTGCGCGATTCAATTGCCAATGTCGCAAAACAAATCCTCGCCAATGACCAACAGGATTAAGCATCTTTCAATTGCCGCCAAAACTGACCCTGGAAACTGTGCAATTGGCGCTGTCTTAGGGCTTCGCAGTCTGGGCGAGAAACCATCTCTTTCCCCAATTTTGGGGAAAGTGGGCTTTTTGCATTGCAAAAAGGTCGAAAGGGGTTAACGGCTAAGGCAGTGAATGCACAGACGTTTCAACCCCTTCAGTCACCTTCGGTGACAGCTTCCCCAACTTGGGGAAGCAGACGGTTAAGTTTTTCGTCCAAACTGTTAGGGAAAAGTTATTGAACTAGCGTTCAACACAAAGCGCAACACCCATACCCCCAGCATTTTTTTGCGCTTACCAGCGCGGTCAAGACCGCTTGTCAAGCTTGGCAATTGGTGGTGTTTTAGGGTCTCGCACTTTGTATTTCACTAGCGTTCAACACAAAGCGCAACACCCATACCCCCACCAATACACAAAGTCGCCAAACCTTTTTTTGCATCACGCCGTTGCATTTCATACAGCAGACTGACAAGAACCCGCGCGCCAGAAGCACCGATTGGGTGGCCAATTGCAATTGCCCCGCCATTTACATTCACTTTAGAAGTGTCCCAGCCCATATCGCGATTAACGGCAATCGCTTGGGCTGCGAATGCCTCATTTGCTTCTATTAAATCAATCTCGCCAATTTGCCAGCCGGCCTTTTCCAAGGCGCGGCGCGACGATGGAACTGGTCCTATTCCCATAATTGAAGGGTCAACCCCTTGTGTGGCATAGGATTTTATAGTCGCCAATGGGGTTATCCCAAGTTGTTTGGCTTTCGAAGCGCTCATCAAAACAATTGCCGCCGCGCCATCATTCAGTCCAGAAGCATTGCCTGCTGTAACTGAGCCATCTTTTTTGAATGCGGGGCGAAGCGCTGACATTGCTTCAATTGTTGCGCCATGCCTAATATATTCGTCATTATCGATAACAACTTCGCCTTTACGAGATTTAATTGTAACCGAGACTATTTCATCTTTGAAGCGTCCTTCCTTTTGTGCCGCTGATGCTTTGTTTTGTGACTCAACCGCAAAAATATCTTGCTCTTCGCGGCTTATTTGCCATTTTTCGGCTATGTTTTCCGCGGTCATGCCCATATGATAATCATTGAAAGCGTCGGTTAGGCCGTCGCTTATCATTGTGTCAACAAATGCAACGCCGCCCATCTTAGTTCCGTTTCGCAAAAAGCTGCTGTGATGGGAACTACTCATGCTTTCTTGCCCGCCAGCGACTACAATTTCACGTTCACCAGTGGCGATTTGCTGCGCCGCAATTGCAACTGCACGCAGGCCCGATCCACAAATTTGGTTTAGAATCCATGCTGGCGATTCATCAACAACCCCAGCGGCGCGTGCGGCTTGACGGCCAGGATTCTGACCTTGCCCGGCAGTAAGGACTTGGCCAAAAATTACTTCTTCAACAAGTTTTGCTTCAATTCCAGCGCGCGAGATAGCCGCTTCAATTGCAATTGCACCCAACTCATGTGCCTTAAGCGCGGACAAAGCGCCGCCAAATGAACCAACTGGCGTCCTTGCTGCGCTCGCGATAACTATATCTGTCATTGAGAAATTCCTAGTCTTTGGTTTGGAACGATAATTTATTAAGTTTAGCTGTTGTTTTGCGGCATGTGCAAAACTATCTTGCATATGCGATATTGCGCCGCGAAAATACATAACTATAAGCAGATTTAGAATATATTATTGCAAAAAAATGCGCAATATAATTGGAGCGGTATAATGGCGGGGACAAAGGGCCTTATTACTATAAAGAAGTATGCAAATCGGCGTTTGTATAATACCGATAGTTCATCATATGTGACATTAGACTTCCTGTCACAATTGGTGCGCGATGGCATTGATTTTGAAGTATTGGATGCAAAAACTGGCGACGATATCACGCGCCAAGTTCTTACGCAGATTATTTTTGAAGCTGAAAACTCTGGATCTAGCCTTTTGAGTGTTAGTTTCCTTCGTGATGTGATTGGCTTTTATGGAAAAAGTGTTCAGGGCTTTTTTCCTAACTATCTCGAAATGTCAGTAAAGAACTTTGAGCAAACCCAAGAGCAGTGGCGAAATGCTTTCACGGCTTCAAACACCACCAAACCGATGGAATTGTTTTCAAGTGCTATGAAGGCCAATATGGAGATTTTTGGCAAGGCCGCACAAGCCGTAACTGGCATGGCGGCTGCAAACCCATTTTCGCCTGCGCCAATTGCTGAAATGGCGAACAAATCCACCGATGATGCGTTGAAATTAATGCAGCAACAAATGGAGCTTATGCAGGCTCAATTGGATAAATTGGCGAAATAGCGCGATGCTCTAGAGCAATTCCCATTTCGACTCAATCGAAATGGTGCTCTAGATTCCTTTGTTTGCCGCGTTTCTTGTCCAAAAACCGCTTCACACTTTTTTCCGAAACGCTCTAGCAGTTTGGGTGAAAAACTCTAACATCTGCTTCCCCATGAATGGGGAAGCTCACCGCATCGCGGCGTGAAGGGGTTGAAAACGGGTGGATCCTAACCACCATCGCCGTTAACCCCTTATGTCTTTTCGCTAGAGCGACGCCCCTTCAAGTTGATAGACTTGAAGGGTAAAAAGGAGCGTAAAAACAAAGAACTAGCGCGGCTTTCAAGTGCAACTTGAAAGTCCAACGCGCTAGTCGCGAAAATCCACCTTCCCCAGAATTGGGGAAGGCGAAGATACTTGCAGCAAACTGCTAAATTTTCCAAAGCCAGACTTTACCCAATTCTTCATTTGGAATTTCCTTAACAAACTTCATTCCGACTTTTTTCAATACCGAATTTGAAGCATTTTCCTTAGCTAAGGTGTGGGCGATGACGGATGATGCTCCGTTGCAAAGTGCGAAGCTGACCATTTCTGTGGCGGCCTCTGTCGCATAGCCTTGGTTTTGAAACTCAGGTGCGATTTCATAGCCTATTTCGACTTGACCATTTGCATCGGGTTCAGCGACATAGCCTCCATTGCCGATTATTTTTGTTCCTTCAAAGTTCAAAAATAAATAACCACTCCAAGGAGCGGCAGCAGACAGCGCCATTGCGCTTTCGTTTGTTTGAAATGCCTCTGGGAATAAAGGCCATTCATCTGGCACACGCAACGCGAATTTTTTGGCAAATTGCACGCGGTCTGCATTTAGTGATTCTTTTATTTCGTCATCAACAAATACGAATTTTAGGCGGGTTGTAGGTAACAATGCCAGCATGGTTTATTGTCCTAAATTAAAAGAATTTGTTACGGTTAATTTGCCACTCATCTCGATTTTGCCCCCATGCATCGACAGGCATATTCTCATAAGGCGGCGGCAATCTGGTGGGTCCAAGATTTTTTGAGCCAAGTTTTTGAGCTACCTTTTGCGATGGAGTGTTTGCGGGGTCGATACAATGGATAAGCTTGTCCCATCCCAAATCATCAAATGCGAAATCCATAGCACGAGCCGCAGCCTCGCTGGCATAGCCTTTGCCTTGAAAATCTCTATGGATTGTCCAGCCGATTTCGCGTTCTGGCCAACCGTAAGGGTTTATCGTGCCGACCCGCCCTATCCATTTATTGCTGGCCTTTTCGACCACAGAAAACATTGAAAAGCCCCATAAATACCAATCGCCCGCAAACGCGTTGAATACTCGCCATGCTTGAGCTTTTGTCATGTGGCCGCCAATGAATTTCATGGTGTCTTCATCGCAATGCAGCGCCGCAAATTCGTCAAAGTCTTCTTTGATCGGTGGGCGAAGGATTAGTCTTCTTGTTTCAAATGTAGGGCCTAGCTGCGAAGTTTTAATCAAGGCTTTCTCCAATCGGCTTTATATGACTTCCACAATTCGTTTTCTTTGCCTTCATGCGGTGCAGGCAATGTTACGTTATCACAAAAACGCGCACCAAGTTTCTTGGCAAGATTGATCGAAGGGTTATTGCCAGGCGAAATTGTATGAACATATTCATCAAACTCTAGGTTTTCAAAACACCAATCAAGTGCCGCTCGGGCAGCCTCAAAAGCATAGCCATGGTTTGCTGCACTTGAGATTGTTGCCCAGCCAAATTCCTGGCCAATCCAGTGATACATATTGACGGGGCCAATTGTGCCAATCCATTGGTTATCTTCTTTAACAATAACCGAAAACATTCCAAAGCCATATAATTGCCAGCAGCCAACCATAGTGGCAAAGCGTGTCCACGCGCCAGCCGCATCCAAACCTCCGCCGGCATGTTTAGAACGCTCAAAGTCACTGCGCATTTCAGTGAAAGGTGCTAAATCCGCTAAAATGGGCGGGCGCAGAATAAGCCGTTCGGTTTCGATAATCGGCGACACTTATTTTGCTCTCGTTTCCAATGCTAAAGCATGTAAAACACCGCCCATGTTGCCTTTTAGCGCAGCATAGACCATTTGGTGTTGGGCAACGCGGCTTTTGCCTGCAAATGCCGAACTTGCAATAACGGCCTTGTAATGGTCACCATCGCCCGCAAGATCGATGATTTCAATATCAGCATCAGGGAAGGCATCAAGAATCATTGCCTCTATTTCACTTGCTTGCATTGCCATGATTATTCCCTAAAAACACGTTTGAAACTAAAATCAACATGCTGCAAATGGCGACTGTCGTCAAATAATTCATCAAGTTCGGTGGCGCTTAATTTTTCTGAGACCTCCACATCGGATTTTAGGCGCGATATAAGTGCATCACCAGCGCGTGGGGCAGGCAAATGCCAAACTTCCATCGCGCTTTTTTGTACCAATCGATATGCATCTTCGCGCATTAGGCCCTTTTGTGTAAGCGCCAACAACACGTTCTGTGAATTATGAAGCCCGCCCAATAGCTCAAGATTGGCTTTCATACGCTCAGGATAGACAATCAGATTTTCAATAACGCCCGCCAGCCGATTTAGGGCAAAATCAAGGGTTATTGTCGCGTCTGGCGCGATCCCGCGCTCAACCGATGAATGCGAGATATCACGCTCGTGCCAAAGCGCGACATTTTCCAAAGCGGGCACAGCGTACGAACGAACCAAACGCGCAAGGCCGGTAAGATTTTCGGTCAAAACCGGGTTACGTTTGTGTGGCATGGCGCTTGAACCCTTTTGACCTTTAGAGAAATACTCCTCCGCCTCCAAAACCTCCGTACGCTGACAATGCCTAATTTCTATAGCAAGATTTTCAATTGATGACGCAACAACTGCCAAGGCGCAAAAATATGCTGCGTGGCGATCCCTTGGGATTACTTGGGTTGAAATTGGTTCAGGGCTTAGCCCTAATTTTTCGGCAACATATTCTTCTACTGCAGGGTTAATTTGCGCGAAGGTGCCAACTGCACCGGAAATTGCGCAAGTTGCGATTTCTTTTTGGGCCACAAGCAAGCGCTCTTTCGCCCGTGAAAATTCAGCGTAAAAGCGTGCCAATGTAAGTCCGAATGTTGTTGGTTCGGCATGGATGCCGTGGCTGCGGCCAATGCGAACGCTATATTTATGTTCCAAAGCGCGGGCTTTTAATGCCGCCAAAAGCCGATCTACGCCAACCAAAAGCAAATCACTCGCACGGTTTAACTGCACGGCAAGGCAAGTATCCAAAACGTCACTTGAGGTAAGCCCTTGGTGGACAAACCTAGAATCTTCGCCAATAAACTCACCGAGATGGGTCAAAAACGCAATTACATCGTGCTTAACTTCGGCCTCTATCGCATCAATCTTGGCTACATCAAAAACCGCGGAACCACCCTTTGCCCAAATATTTGCCGCCGCTGCTTTGGGCACAACGCCAAGGTTTGCCAAAGCATCAGTTGCGTGTGCCTCGATTTCAAACCAAATTTTGAATTTGGCTTCTTGTGACCAGATAGAAACCATTTCGGGGCGGGAGTAGCGCGGTATCATTGAATTGCCTTCAGGATTAACTTAATTTGGTGCTGGTTTAGAGCAATCGAAATGGCATCTCAAGGCAAAAGCCTGACAAATAGCAATATTTGACAAGCGGGCCTCGAAAATCACAATATGATTGCAACATGAGTAAAAATTCAAGCAATAGAGATATGGTTAAGGCCCGCTTTTTGCCTTTGATTGAAATGTTACGCAAGAATCCATTTTGCGAACATCGAATTGGTGATTTGGCACAAGAAACTGGGATTTCCAAATATCACTTTCATCGCCTTTTTTTGATAATGTTTGGTGTCAATATCTATGAATACATTATTTTGTTAAGGCTTAGGTCGGCTGCAAAAAAGCTCAAATATAGTGCTGACAATATAACCACGATTGCATTGGATTGCGGTTATTCGTCAAGTCAGAGTTTTTCAAAGGCCTTCAAAGCATATTTTGATCAGACCCCAAGTGAGTTTCGAATTAGGCCTGACATAAAACGATTTACAAATATCAGCAGAAAACTATTAAATGTCGAGAGCGTTGCAATGGAAAATCCAGTATCATCAATACAAATAGTCGATTTTAAAGAAACGAAAATTGCAAGCTTGCGGCACGTTGGCAAGCCGCAAGACCTCTATACTTCCATTAACAAGTTCATCAATTGGCGGCATGGGCAACACTTACACCCGGCAAATTACAATACTTATAATGTGTTTCACAATCCACTTTCGGCCGAGGAATACGATATCGAGCTTGGTTGCGAATATTCGCCCGAAGCAAAATTGCTAAACGGTGTTGCCTTTTCACAGATTCCTGAATGCAAATGTGCAAGCCTGACTTATTTCGGTTCCCCAGATGATATAGAGATTCCAGCCACAAACTTATATGTTTGGGCAATTGAAAACGGTTTCGAAATAGCCGATTTCCCGTTATTTTGCAGGCGAGTGTCATTTCCTCCGTTTGTAGCGGAGGACTTAAGTGAGACAATCATTTTCTTACCATTAAAGTAAAATGACAAAATTAGGGCACGGCCTCAATAAATCTTTTTGGCGCTTTTCGAGGCCACGTCCTATTTTATGACAAATTCACTGCCAGTGAGCACTTCGCTTATTTCCCATAGTTTTTGTGCAGCTTCAGCACTGTCTGAATGGGCGGCCCTATGTGCCTCTGCGCGGATTGGATAACCACGTGTTCGCTCCGATGGACCGTAATAAGCGCCGGCTTCAACTTCGGCTGTTGCGGCGTAAACTTCTGGCAGTGCACCCATGGCAGCGCTTTGGGTTTTCGGGCCCAAGCCCATTTTAAGCAGCGGCATAACAAGCCATAGCCAATTCTTAAGAATGCTATTGGCCGCAAGATTTGTTTGTGAAATTCCAGGGTGAGCTGCAAGTGCAACAATCTTGCTACCCGCCGCCGCAAGGCGTTCACTCAAACCTTTGGTGAAAAGCAAATTTGCGGTTTTCGATTGGCCATAAGCTGCGGCGGGGCTATAAGTTTTTTCCCACCCAATATCTTCCCAATTGATGTCGCCGCGCCTGTCTGCAATGGATGCAACATTTACGATTCGACCGTTCGCAGCCAGAAGCGGAAATAAAGTTCGCGTAAGTGCGAAATGGCCCAAATGATTAGTGCCAAATTGAGCTTCAAAATTTTGCTTAGTAACTTGTCTTTTTGGCGGCATCATAATTCCAGCGTTATTGATTAAAACGTCAATTTTTTTGACGCCAATATCGGCCAATTTGGCGGGCATTGCTGAGGCACTTTCTAAATCACCCAAATCAAGTGAAACAATATCAAGCTGCGCCTTCGGATTTATTGCTAAAATCGCCCTTCTTGCGTCATTCGCGCGTGCTTCGCTGCGACACGCCATAATTACCCGCGCGCCTTTTGCCGAAAGCATCCGGGTTGCTTCAAAGCCAAGGCCAATATTCGCGCCAGTAATGAAAATTGTTTTCCCACTTTGATTAGCTATATCGGCTTCTGACCAATTTGGTTTAATTTCTTGAGCCATATTTGCTTCCTTTTGTATTTTAGGGATAGTGCAGCACTTTGGCGCGGTTGTAAATGTGAAGGATTGTTAGCCTAATTAACATTGACTAGTTTTTTGGTTCGACCTAGTCTGACAAAAACAGGGAGTTGAAATGAAAAATCTTACAATAGGCATGGTTGGACTGTTGATATTTGCGGCAAGTAATGCGGCTGCCAAAGCCCCAAATTTTCAAGCAAGCATAACTCGTACAAACTTCGGTATACCACATATTACCGCAAGGGATTGGCGCGGAATTGGCTATGGTGTTGGATATTCGTATGCACAAGATAATCTTTGCTTGATTGCCGAAGAGTTTGTTACGCTTGCCGGCGAACGATCTTTGCATTTTGGCCCAGCCGCAACTTCTGTAGTTGGCTTTGAACCGGTTGATAATTTAAGCGCGGATATTTTCTTTCGCTCCGCAATGGATTTACCAAAATTGCGCACAGACATGCAGCAAACCAGCATGGCTTCACAAGATTTGCGTTCAGGCTACGTTGCTGGCTACAACCGTTATTTGCGCGATATTGGCCCATCCGGCATACCAATTGCTTGCCGTGGCAAAGCATGGGTTAGGCCAATTAACATGGATGACATGTTGCGCTTGGGTGAAAAGCAAGCGTTGCTTGCCGGGTCCTTGGCATTCGCGCCTGCAATTGCCAATGCCAGTCCACCAAACGCTGAAAGCCCTGTTACAACATCTTCACGCATAACATTGCCGCGTGATGCGGATTTTGCTTTCGGTAGTAATGGCTGGGCGTTTGGTAAAGAGGCCACAGCAAATGGCCGCGGCTTATTGGTTGGCAATCCGCATTTCCCTTGGAACGGGCCATCGCGTTTTTATCAAATGCACATTACCATTCCCGGGCAAGTTGACGTTATGGGTGCGGGGCTTGGCGGCTCACCAATGCCACAAATAGGTTTTAATAAGGACGTAGCTTGGACGCATACCGTTACGGCTGCCAGTCACTTCACTTTGCATGAGTTAAAACTCGATGCTGGAGATCCAACTTCATACATATTTGATGGGCAAAGCATAAAAATGGAGGCAAAATCCATTAGTGTCCCAATGCCAGACGGTGCGCCGCCAGTAACTCGCATGGTTTATTCCACGCGTTTCGGGCCGATGGTTGAAACCGCGCAATTGGGGCTTAATTGGAATTCGCAAACTGCATATGCAATTAGAGATGCTAATGCAGGTAATCAGCGCACAATGGATACCTGGCTTGGAATAATCAAGGCAAGAAGCGTGGCGGAAATTCGAAATGTAGTGGAAACTACTTTGGGCATACCGTGGGTCAATACAATTGCGACGGATCGGCATGGCAACGCGCTATTGGCAGATGTTACTGCTGCGCCAAATGTTTCTGCGCAAAAGTTACAACAATGTTCAACCGCTTTATCTGCGCGCCTTGCGGGCCGTGTGTTCTTATTAGATGGCTCACGCGCGGAATGTGATTGGGATGTGGCAACTGGAACGCCTGTTGCGGGCCTTAAGCCAGCAAACCAACAAGCCGTAATTGCGCGGCGTGATTATGTTGCAAATAGCAATGATAGCTATTGGTTAACTAACCCATCCGAACCACATCGGCAATTGTCGCCAATTTTGGGAGATTATGGGACTGCTCGAAGCTTAAGAACTCGTTCAGGCCTTGTCGAAATTAACCGTCGTTTGACAGGCGCTGACGGAGGTTCGGGCAATTTGGTAAACCACGAAAATGCCAAATCTATGATTTTTGCAAACAAAAGCTTGGCGGCGGAAATGGTATTAGATGAAGTCTTGTTGCTTTGTCAGGGAAAAGAGGATTTGGCAGCGGCCTGTGACGTCTTAAGTAAGTGGGATAGACTGTATAACGTTGAAAGTCGTGGGTCTTACTTGTTTTGGGCGTTTTGGGAAGGTGTTATTCCAATTCGTAACAAATGGGCTGTTCCATTTGATGTTAATGACCCGATAAATACACCGCGCGACTTGGTGACAAGCGGTGAAACCGGTGACAAAATCCTAACCGCACTGCGAGCCGCAGTAGCGCGTTTGGCAAGCGAGAACATTGCTTTGGACGCACCTTGGGGCAGTGTTCAAGTTGCACTTCGCGGTCAAGATAGAATAGCAATACATGGTGCGGATGGCGCTTTGGGTGTTCTTAATATGCAAAGATCTGTGCATATTTCAGGCGGGATTACGCCTTTTCATGGCTCAAGTTATATACAGGTTGTTAGCTTTGGGGAAAATGGCCCAATTGCCGACGCAATCCTTAGTTATTCCCAATCGACAAATCCTGCTTCGCCATTTTACGGTGATCAAACGCGCAATTATTCGGGCAAAAGATGGAACCGTTTGCCATTCACGCCTCAAGCAATTGCAAGGGATTCCATCGGTCGAAGGTTGGTTATCAGGGAGTAGCCCGCGCATTTTGATTTCAAATTAGCCCAATTGCTTTCATGCTGGTTATGCCTTCACTGCCAACTATTAGGTGATCAATCACTGTCACCTCGATTGGCTGCAATGCCAAAATTATTTTGCGAGTGATGGCAATATCTTGGGTTGATGCTTTTGGGTCACCGCTCGGGTGGTTATGCACCAAGATTATCGAACTTGAAGCGAGTTCTAATGCGCGGCGCGCAATTTCGCGTGGGTAAACTGGCGCATGGTCAATTGTGCCATCACCGAATAATTCATCGGCTTGCAATTTCAGTTTTTTATCAAGAAACAGCACGCGAAATTGCTCACGGGTTTCATTGGCAAGTGCAATTTTCACATAGTTTAACAAGCTCGACCAAGAATCGAGAACAGTATGAGTCTTTAAAGTATCTGCTTCACTTCTGACTAAAATAGCGTGAACCGCTTTAAGGTGAATTGCGATAGCCTCGCCTACGCCATCGACTTTTTTCACGGCCTCAATTGGTGCGCCCAACACTCCACTAAGGTTTTTGAAACGCAGCAACAACGCTTTGGCAATTGGTTTGGCATCGCGGCGCAAAACTACACCGAACAACAAAAGTTCAAGAAGTTCATGGTCAGCAAGTGCTGCGTGGCCTGATACAATAAACCGCTCCCGAAGGCGTTCGCGGTGACCTTGGTTTATGTTCCCATCCATGCGCTATCCCAAAAATGGATTGAGTTCGGGATTATGTGGGGTGTGCAAGCCTTTTGGCGACAATGTGAAGATTTCAATGCCGGTTTCGGTAACGCCAATTGAATGTTCAAATTGCGCAGATAAAGACCTATCCTTTGTAACTGCGGTCCAGCCATCTGGCAGGATTGTTGTTGCCCATTTGCCGAGGTTTATCATGGGTTCAATGGTAAAGAACATGCCCGGCTTAATTTCCGGTCCATCGCCTTTTTTGCCATAATGCACAACATTTGGGGCGTCATGAAAAACCTGGCCCAAGCCATGCCCGCAAAAATCACGGACAACTGAACAATGCTGCGCTTCGGCATAAGTTTGGATAGCGTGGCCAATATCGCCAAAGTGGCCACCAGGTTTTACCGCCGCAAGACCGCGCTGCAAACATTCCCACGTTATGTCCATCAATCTTTGGGCCTTGCGCGGCACTTCGCCTATTCCATACATTCTTGAAGTATCGCCAAACCAGCCATTAACAATTACCGTGACGTCGATATTAACAATGTCGCCGGATCTCAGCACTCTATCGCCGGGAATGCCGTGGCAAACCACATGGTTTATACTGGTGCAAAGCGTCTTTTCATAGCCGCGATAGCCAACACATGCGGGTATCCAACCATTATCAAGGATATATTGGTTGGCAAGGTCATCAAGTCGTTCGGTGGTTATGCCTTCTTTCGCTTCTGCCACTAATAAATCCAAGACTTCAGCCGCGGCTTTGCCTGCGACGCGCATGCCGGCAAAGCCAGCTTCATCATGTAGCTTAATTTTGTCAGAAGGTTTGTTTAAGGGCAAATCGTTTTTTGATAAGTACATAAATACGGATAATCCAATTTCTTTTAATCAGGGCGCGCCCTAAGTAAAATAAACAGTTTTCCAACTAATTCAAGTTGGAAGCTAATTGAAGTGGTTTAGCTAAAATAGGTTTGCAACTTATGCCAATAACTAACTGGCCAAATTCTTTGAATGATTTCGGCAATTTTGGCATCGTTTCCAATTAGCAGCCTCGGCGCACGATTTTCAATTGCCGCAAGGATAAATTCCGCTGCATTTTTTGGTGGCATAACCAATTTGGAATTGAATTTCTTAATCGCCGCTTCAGCGTCAATGCCCGCGCCTTGCGGCAGTCTCGCATTAGTTGCGATTGATGTTGCGATCCCGCCGGGGTGCACAACAGTTACGCCAACATTGCTTTGCGCCAATTCGTGGCGCAAGCTTTCTGAAAACCCACGCACCGCAAATTTAGACGCGCAATAAGCGGTTTGGCCAACTGGCGCAATAACGCCAAAAATACTAGAAATATTGACAATGTGGCCCATGTCTTGGGCTCGCAAAATTGGCAAAAATGCCCGCGTTAAGCGAACGACAGCGTGAAAATTAATTTCCATCAGCCAATCAAAGTCATTTTCGCTGGTTGCGCCAAATTCCCCTGCAACTGCAACTCCTGCATTATTCATAAGCACATGGATTTTAGAATGTTCTGCCATAATTTCATCAACCAGCGGAATAATTGCGCCGCGCATTGATAAATCTGCTAAATGAAGTGATATTTTGCCTGCGCCAGCGCATTGGTTTTTGGTCTCTTCAAGACCCGCTTTGTTAACGTCCACCAAAGCTAATTCGGCACCGCGCAACGAAGCACCAATTGCGGTTGCTCGCCCAATGCCACTTCCGGCACCTGTTATCACAACGGTTCTACCATTTAAGTCAAATTTTTTCACCTTGCACTCCTGCTTATTCGTTGGTGTTTTGCGATAATATCGAATAGCCTTAAGTGCGATTATTCGCGAACGCATGTAACAACAATAAAAAATGGAAAGCACAATGTCCACACAAATAACGGCAGCCATATTAGTAGTTGGCGATGAGATCCTCTCAGGCCGAACCAAGGATACTAATTCGCACACTATCGCTTGCTTCTTATTGCCGTTTGGAATTGCATTGAAGGAGATTAGAGTTGTTGGTGACGAGCCTACCCAAATTATTGATGCCTTAAATTCTCTAAGACTAAATCACGACTTTGTATTTTCTACCGGCGGGATTGGGCCAACCCACGACGACATAACAGCAGATTGCGTTGCCGCGGCCTTTGGTGTGAAGATTGACGTGCGCCAAGACGCAGTGGACATGATGCTTCAACGCTATAAGTCAGAAGATCTAAACCAAGCGCGGTTGCGGATGGCAAGAATACCAGAAGGTGCAAGCCTTATCAAAAATCCAATTTCGTTCGCGCCAGGATTTCAAATAGAGAATGTATTTGTAATGGCGGGGGTACCAAACATAATGGCTTCTATGCTCGATGATATAGCGCCAAGGCTGCCCCTAGGTGACATAGTGGTTTCAAAAACCATTCGCGCCCCAAAACTACGTGAAGGCGACATCGCAGATGGCCTTGGGGGCATTGCGAAAGCCTATTCAATGCTAAGTTTTGGTTCTTATCCTTGGTTTAGTGCTGAAGGCCATGGCGTTCAAATAGTGGTAAGAGGCCATGATGAGGCAATGATAGCGAAAGCAATTGAAGAGCTGATGGCGATGATAATCCCATTTGGACCAAATCCAATTTTGCTCGATTAGTAAAACTTATCCCCCATTTTAGCACCGACATAATAATTACAATAAAGTTGGAGATAAAATGTCGGATAATTCACCCAAAATTGGTTTGCCATACATATTGGCTTCGCAAACCCAAAAACACGTTACAATGAATGAGAGTCTGAACATCATAGATTCGCTAATAATGCTTTGTGTCATTAATCGGACTTTAGCAACCGCACCGTTAAGCCCGAGTGAGGGTGATAAATATATTGTCGCGCCAAGCCCAACTGGCGCTTGGGCGGGCAGAACTGGGCAAATTGCCGCTTTTCTAAATGCTGGCTGGCAGTTTTTTGCCCCGCAGACGGGGTTTATTGCACACATTCAAGCGGAAGCGGTATTTGTTGTTTTTGATGGTACATCGTGGCAATATATAGGTACGGCGCTTGGTGAAATCCAAAATCAAAAATTAATAGGTCTGGGAACCACAGCAGATACCAATAACCCACTCTCGGCCAAAATAAACAAAGCTCTGTTTAGCGCCAAATATGCCTCAGAAGCCGGTACAGGTGATTTGCAATATGTTTTTAACAAAGAAGCAACCACTAACAAAATATCTTTGCTATTTCAGAACAATTGGTCGGGCCGAGCAGAAATCGGCTTAATAGGCAACGACAATTTGACGTTTAAGGTTTCAAATAATGGAACGGCTTGGAAAGAATCCATCGCAATAGATAGCGCAAATGGGCGCGCCGCAATAAATTATGGGGCGGATTTTGCGCCGCAAAGTGATGGCAGCAACGAGCTGTTGCGTTACAATGGTGCAAGGTTTTTGCATGCAAAAAAACCAACTGGAACCGATGGCTTCAATCTGTTTTTAGGTGAATCCTCTGGTAACTTAACCATGACCGGTAGTGGCACACAGGCCAGCAGAAACGTTGGCCTTGGCCAATTCGCATTGGCCGGACTTTCGACTGGTTTTAATAATTGTGCAATTGGGGCAAGTGCTGCGGCAAATCTCAGCACTGGTGATAACAATACATGCGTTGGGTATAACGCTCTCAAATACAAAATCGATGGAAGTGACAATACAACATATTCGAATTGTTCGGGTTTGGGGGCGGACACAAAAGTGTCTGGCTCAAATCAAGTTCAGTTGGGCAATGCCGCGACTACAGTTTATGCCTATGGGGCTGTGCAAAATAGATCGGACATTCGCGATAAAACTTGCGTTAGAGATACGGTTTTGGGCCTCGATTTCATTTGCGCCTTAAGGCCTGTTGATTTCAAATGGGACTATCGAGAAAACCACTCGCAACGTGCAAAGGATCGGCCACCGCAAAACAAAAGATACCACCACGGCTTCATTGCGCAAGAAGTTGAAAAGACTATCGCGGATCTAAAGATAGATTTTGGTGGCTATCAAGACCATTTAAAATCCGGTGGCGAGGACGTTAAATCACTTGGTTATACTGAATTCATTGCACCTATGATAAAAGCCATTCAAGAGCTTTCGCGCAAAATCGATCGTCTTGAGAAGTGATTTCTTTGCTGCGCCTGCATCAATTCTGCACCCGCAACTTCAAAAATCCCTTGACAGTTGCACGGATTCCAATCACCTAAGCCGCAATTGAAACCTATCCCAAGCTGACAATATAAGAATGCTGGTTTGGTTTCTTTTGTTTGTCGCATTTCTTGTCCAAAAGCCGTTGCACACTTTTTGGGAAATGCCTAGCGGGTGTGGCGAAATGGTAGACGCACCGGACTTAAAATCCGTTGGGCTGTAAGGCCCGTGCCGGTTCAAGTCCGGCCACCCGCACCATTTTTGTTTTCAAGTTTCCACCTTCGCCACTTCGTGTCTCACTCAGAAACTTGTTTTAGGCGGAAAAGAAAAATCTTAAGGCGGCTCCGCGATTTTTCTTTGCATTTCTTTTTGAACGCTCGCTTCGCTCGTTTTTTGGTTCGAACTGGCTCCAATAGAAGGCACCATGCTACCGCTTAAATTGCCGCCTTCGCTGCGCTCACTTAGCAATTTAGATTCAAATCGAAAACAATTTTTGAAAAGCGTCGTTTTCAAAAATTGTTTGCAAATTAGTTTTTGCCTCAATAAGTTCTGGTTCGAGCTTACTCCGCTTAAGCGCACCATTTTTGTTTTCAAGTTTCCACCTTCGCCACTTCGTGGCTCACTCAGAAACTTGTTTTAGGCGGAAAAGAAAAATCTTAAGGCGGCTCCGCGATTTTTCTTTGCATTTCTTTTTGAACGCTCGCTTCGCTCGTTTTTTGGTTCGAACTGGCTCCAATAGAAGACACCATACTACCGCTTAAATTGCCGCCTTCGCTGCGCTCACTTAGCAATTTAGATTCAAATCGAAAACAATTTTTGAAAAGCGTCGTTTTCGAAAATTCTTTGCAAATTAGTTTTTGACTCGTTTCATTCGCTATTAGGTTGGGGCGCATTTGCCAAATTCAACTATACTTTTGCGCCTTTTTTTCCATAACCATGTTTCAATTTAAGCGGGGCAGATAGTTCGTCCAATGGCCAGCGGGGGCGCGCCTTTATTCCAAAATCGGATACAATTCCTTCGCCAAGGCGCATAGCCCCTGCCAGCGCTATCATCGCGCCATTGTCACCACAGTATTTTAGTTCTGGCGCGAAATAACGCCACCCGCGTTGCTCGCATAGGGTTTCAATTTTGGCTCTAATTGCTTGGTTGGCGGCAACGCCGCCCGCCACAACTAATTGCCTATCTTGCCCGTCAAAGCCGCTTATCGCAAAGGCAGCTTCGAGTCTGTTTATAAGGACATCAATCGTCGCCGCCTGAAAGCTTGCACAAATATCATTGATATCGCTTTGGCTAAGCATACCCTTTTCCGCTACAATGCTTTGGGCCAATCGTGCTACGGCAGTTTTTAAGCCCGCAAATGAAAAGTCGCAGCCGTCACGGTTGAGCATTGGTCTTGGAAGTGGAAATTTAGGGTTTCCAAGTCTTGCCGCGTTTTCCACCAGCGGCCCCCCAGGATAGCCAAGCCCTAACAATTTTGCTGTTTTGTCAAATGCCTCGCCTAAGGCGTCGTCAATCGTTGTGCCTAGCCTTTTATAAATGCCAAGTGCCTCAACTTTCAAAATTTGGCAATGCCCACCAGAAACCAAAAGTAACAAATATGGAAAATCCAAATCTTGGGTCAATTTTGGGGACAATGCATGTCCTTCAAGATGGTTTATCGCAATTAAAGGTAGCCCGGCACCCAATGAAATTGCCTTAGCGCTTAAAAGGCCCACCAATACTCCACCAATTAGGCCGGGACCTGCGGTTGCCGCAACTGCCGAAAGATCGGAAAACCCAATGCCTGCCTGCTGCATTGTTAGTTTTATCACTTCGTCGATTTTTTCAACATGCTTGCGTGCGGCAATTTCCGGCACGACACCGCCATAAGGGGCATGGTCCTTTATCTGGCTTGAAACAACATTCGACGCGACTCTCGCCCTACCATTTTCGTAGATGACAACCGCAGCGGCAGTTTCATCACACGAAGTCTCTATGCCAAGAACAAGTTGGCGCGCCAAAATCATATCCCATTCAATTCAAAACACATTAAACATGGTTCTATTATCACTTCCCAAGGATTTGGCGCAATCCTATACGATGATTAATTGAAAAATGCGCCTAGGGCATATCCCATTTCGACCCAATCGAAATGGTATTCTAGATTAATTTGTTGCCGCGTTTCTATCAAAAAACCGCTTCACACTTTTTTCCGAAACGCGTTTGGCCAATTATTTGGCCCAATTGCAGGGCATCAAAGTCGGTTGCGCCAAAAAGGGACGTAAGAGGCTGCTGCCTTGGCCCCAATGACTTGCAATTGCAGCGCTTTTGAATAAGAACAAAACAAGAACAAAAATTAAATTGAAACCCGTAGAATTTGAGGCGCTTGACGGAGCGGTAGTTTTGTAATTAAAAGAAAATACAACTAGAACGTGTAGTTACGGGAGCTGTTGAGAATGTTCGGATTTCGAAGAATGCAGGGCAAAACCCACCTTAATAAGGGTAAAAGTCGCGAATTGGTAGATAGTGGCGCAATTTATAGAACGCCCCACTAACTAGCATGCAATTATAGGTAGCAGTACAGTGAACCATTTCCATTTTGAGTTTTCAGGAGAGAATTATGACCAATGTCCAAAATATTGCACATGTTGCAATTGACGAACTTCGGAGCGCGCGAACGGATTTCCAAATCATGGAAGCGCTTGCGAGGCTCGTCGTGCGGATAGATTGTTCCCACTTTCAAATGGCACCCGGCCCGCTTTGCCCAATGCCTTCGCCTAACGAACTGCTCAATTTTGGCAATTTCGATATTAGTCTTAAGAAGTTTTATGAATCAGAAGCAAGCTCGTTATGTGACCCTGTGCGCAAAGTGGCGCTAAACCAATCTGGCCCAGTTGGTTGGCGAAGAATATTTGTTGAGGCTAAAAATCCATCAGAGCGAAACTTTGTCAATACTTTTCGCTCACTTGGAATAAGGGATGGTCTAACATTTCCCATTCATGGGCCGAGTGGTTGTGTTGCGATGTTGATGGTCGGTGCGGCGCGTCAATTGGCATTCAAAGCAGAGGATGCCGAAGCGCTCAATCTAGTTGCGGTCACGTTGATGCAGCGAATAAAGCACATCAAGGCCGCTGCATTATTTAAGAAGCCAGAACCAACGCGATTAACTTCTCGTGAAATGGAATGCTTGTCTTGGGTGCTCGAAGGCAAAACTAATTGGGAAATTGGTGTCCTAATGGGGGTGGCAGCACGAACGGTTCAATTTCACTTGGCAAATTGCGCTCGGAAAATGGGGGTTCACAATCGTATCCAATCAGCAGTCAGGGCATTGGTAGAAGGGGCTATTTTGCCGCCTGCGCACAGGGGGATAGACTATAACTTCGCTGGTAAAACCCAAGATGGCCAATCAAGACCTTTTAGTGCTTATCAGTCGCCAATTGAAAGCTCCGACCATTTATGTTTTGAACGCGGCGCTAAAATGGGTACGTTCGGAATTGCCGAATTTAACTGTCATGCCGAAGATAGTGGTCGCAATATGAAATTCACAATGGATTAAGGAACTTCGCGCATAATTAGCCGATACTATATTCAAAGGCTAAATCAATGCTAGCATTATTCTTCTTGTTACAAGAACCCAACGAAGCCCAGTTTCGCCCGATACAAACACCATCACAACAAAGTGACACTGCGCTGCCTTCTGATTGGGCAGGTGGTCCGGCTGCGCATTTGCCTGGCCCAGATGGTAGTGTTTCAAGGTTTGATCCGTCTGCTACGTTGTATCAGGCGCCGGAAATGTGTGTAGTGATACGGGGGCAGCCGGTTCCAGCATGCGCCAACCCGCCTGCACCAAATCAAACTATCGCACTAAGAGACGATATCTTCTCGGACAATGCTACAAATCCAGATGCGACATGCCAAACAATAGAAACTGTAAGGCGCGATAGCCAAGGTGCACCAAAACGCGTCTTCGCGACTTTTTGCGGTGAAGAATTGGGTCGCGGTGATTATCGTGAAACAGCATCGCCAACGGGTAGCGCCGCAATTTCACGCCCAACCCAGCGTGATGTTGGCCCAAATGAAGTTCTAGGGCCTAGGGCCAGCCCTCAATAATTTGCAAAATTTGGCTTGATTTTAGCAAAATAATAGGCTGAAAACAGGATTTTAGCGATATGAATATCGGTGAAATACTTTTTAGGCCTTGTATGAAGCTAAAACAAGTCTGAAAGATGCGGTTCTTTTGGGTTATTAGTTCGTCATAAGGCCTTGAAATATTCCAAAACGCAAACTAAGGTTGCGGCTTGGTTTGCTTTTCGCTAATTTGTGAAAATGGCTTCCCAAAATTCACCACATATTTTGAAACATATGAATGGGCCACCGCAATTTAATGTTGGCCTTAAGCCAATAGCCCTGGAAAGCTGGCTATTGCCCGATGATCAATTTGAATGGACTGCGCAAAAAGGTCTAATTCTTGATCAAATTTCCACAGAAGTCTTTCAGGCGCTTCCAACTAGCATGCCAGCACAAATTGAAGCGGCGGAATTGGTTTCAAAATGCCTTGGCGCCAAGTTGCAGGCAAATGAACCGCCTTTGATGGCAGCCAGTAGGTTAGTATCTGACGACCTGATTTTAATGGAAAAAATTGATGATAGATGGCAACTAACGGCGTTGTCATTGTGTTCGCCAACCTTTTTCGATGCAAAATACGCAATTGGAAACTCGCTTACGCTGTTGCATGATTCAATTCCCACTGGCGACTATGATTTGGCAGGGCGTATTTCCAGAGTTTTCGACAGCTTTACACCCGATAATATTCTGGAGAGGTTTAATTGGACCGTTCAATGGGGCGGTGATAAATATACCCCAAAGGGCCAAGTTCTGCGAGATGCCGCAAGCGTTGCCCCGACCACAGACGCGCCTACGATGTTATTTGAAAGGGTTGAACGTCAAACAATAAGGCGGCTTCCCAAAAGTGGTGCGGTATTGTTTACGATTAGAGTACGCCTAACTAAGCTTTTCGACATATTACAAAATGAGCGCGCAAGAATGGCGTTTTCGGCCGCGTGGCATGAAGCACCTAAAAACGTGCGTGAATATAAAAAATGGCAAGTGTTGGAGCGCCATGTAGCCGCAATTTTAGAAGCATTTGGAAACACTCCAGGTGCTGCGAATTAATTTGTAACCTCATGCACAATTTTGTATTGGAATGCATGTCAAAACATTTTGTTGGGTTTAGGTTCATATTGGGCACGGTAAACCTTCATAAAGATTGGGTAAGCAATTGAAAATTGAGAATAAATATTTTGGCATTTTGGCTGCGGTAGCAGCTTCGCTTGGTAGTGTTGCAATCGCGCAAGTTGCGCAGACGCCTGAACCATTGGCTTCGCCGCCAACTGTTGAGACCGCGACAACCACTTCACCATCGACTGCGCCAACGGCGCCGGCAACACCAGCGGTTGAAACCGCGGCAAATGAAGCTGCGGCAAACGAAGCGTATACGCGCGGCAATACCGCAAATTCGGCAGGCGATGCGGCAGCTGCAATTGCGGCGTGGAAGCAAGCGTATCAACTTGCACCAAGAACCGGCGCCGGCGTTCAAATTGCAATGAATAGCGCCAAAAGGCTTGGCTTTGCCATGATAGACGCGCAAGATCTTCGCAGCGCGGAAGCGTATTTTGCCGCAGAAGCGGTTTTAACAAGAAGGCTTTATTTTCTTGGTGAGGCAAGCGCAAGAAGGCTGTCTGAGGCTGTTATGCATTGGGCATCTGGCGCTGGCGCTATGGGAAGATCAAATGAAAGTGCCGCATTGGTATTTTATGCCCAAGAAATCCGCGCGCGCGCCCAAGCTGCGTCATCATCACAAATATTAAAACGCGATGCCGAATTTAAGGCAGATTCAGTTGAAGCAGTTCGAGTGAACGTTGGCGGGCTTTGCGTCACCAGCTACATTGAAATTTTGGCATCTTTGGTAAGTTGTCAAGATGAAGCTGGGGCAAGATCCGAAGCTGTTTCAATGCAATCACGGCAAATTATTGCTGATGCGCCGCCGCCCCCAACTAAAGCTGAACGAGCAGCAGCAGAAGCCAAAAACAAAAAAGGCGGCGAATAAGGCATTGTTATATGGCAATTGAGAAGGTTGAAATTGTTGAAGTCTCGCCGCGCGATGGCCTGCAAAACGAGCCTGAGATTCTTTCATCTGTAACAAAAATTGCCCTAATAAACCGCGCTATCGATTGCGGATTTAAACGTATTGAAGTTGCAAGTTTCGTCAATCCAAGGCGGGTGCCACAAATGGCCGATGCCGAAGCAGTTGTTGAAGCTTTGCCCCAAGATAACGGCGTTACCTATATTGGCCTTGCCCTTAACGAGCGCGGCGCAGAGCGTGCCTTACATACCAATATCCATGAAGTAGGGGCCGTTGTTTGTGCTTCAGATGGCTTTGCAATGGCTAATCAAGGGCAAACCAGCGCGCAAAGCGCCGATGTTGCCAATAATATTGTCGCGATGACAAAATCAGCCGGCAAAGCCGCGCAAATAACAATTTCAACGGCATTTGGTTGCCCGTTTGATGGGCCAACAAATCAAGATTGGGTGGTAGAACTTGCGGCCATTGTCGCGCAATCGAAACCACGCGAAATAGCATTGGCGGATACCATCGGCGTGGCAACTCCGTTTGAAGTAAGCGCCCTATTTGAAAAAGTAAGAGCGGTGGTTGGCGAAATCCCCCTTCGCGCGCATTTCCATAATACTCGGAACACTGGCATAGCCAACGCATATGCTGCCTATCAAGCAGGTGTGCGGATTATTGATGCAAGCCTTGGGGGGCTTGGTGGTTGCCCATTTGCCCCAAATGCCACGGGCAATATTCCCACCGAAGATTTGGTCTATATGTTGTCACGCGAAGGTATTGATACCGGAATTGATATCGACAGAATGATTGAAACTGGCCTTTGGTTAAGTGAAATTATGGGGCGGCAATTGCCGGCTATGCTGCCGCGCGCTGGAAAATTTCCTGCCTAGCATGATTGCGCGAAAGCAAATCAGTCTCTAATGTAAAACTGCATTTAGAATAGGGAAGTGGGTGAAAGCCCCACACTGCCCCTGCAACTGTAAGCGGTTAGTCCACACTTATTATGCCACTGGATTTGCGTCTGGGAAGGCTAGTTTGGGCGCTTGAACCGCAAGTCAGGAAACCTGCTAGGTGCCGCTGTTCTATGAATGTACAGGGTGGTGCAGGCATACAAGGAAATCCTTGAAGTAACGGCATTTTGTCGGGCGCATTTTCGTGCGCTTGAATTACTGTCGTGAAAGGACGAATTGTGCGTAAGATATTATTGATAAGTGGAAGTATATTAAGTTTTGCAACTGCGCCAGCATTTGCTCAAACCCAAGCCAAAGACGAAATTGTCGTTGTCACCGCCAACCGAAGCGCGAAGCCTTTGTCGCAAATTGGCTCGTCAATTGTTGTTATTAATGCTGCGAGAATTGCCAAATTAAGGCCAATACAATTGCTGGATTTATTGGCCGAAGTTTCCTCCATCAGCTTTAATCGAAATGGCGGAATTGGCAGCTATACTAATGTGAGAATTCGCGGGGCCGAAGGCGAACAAACCCAAATTATGTATGATGGCGTAAGGCTAAATGACCCGTCACTACCATCTGGTGGTTTTGATTTCGGCACTTTGATAGCAAATGACATTGGGCGGGTTGAAATATTAAAAGGGCCGCAATCATCACTTTACGGTTCCGATGCAATCGGCGGCGTGATTAATATCTTCAGCCGTATTCCGCAAAGTGCGTTTGAAGCACGGGTTGGCGCGGAAATTGGCACATTAAATAGCCATACATTAAGAGCGGGGATTAGCGGCAAATCGGCAAACTTAAGCTATGCGATTTCGACAATTGATTATGGCAGTGATAGCGTGTCGCAATTGTCTGAACGCTTTGGCGGACGCGAGAGCGATCCATTTCGTAATCAAGGCATTGCTGCGCGGCTTAATTACGCAATATCGCCGAATGTGAATATTGACGCGCGCGCGAATTATGCCAAATCAAAATTGGATTTTGATGGCTATCCCGCACCATTTTATGCTTTTTCCGACACCGCTGAATATTCGAAATCCGACCAAGGACAATTTTATTTGGGGCTTAATACCAATAGTTTTTCGGGTCGCCTGCAACAAACATTAAGCGCAAAAAAATTCACTTCCAATCGCGCGAACTTTGACACATCTTTGTCACCAAATACAACTTATATTGCGCATGGAGCTTTGGAGGCTTTGGAATATCAAGGCAATTTGACGATAAGTGAACGACTAGATTTGGTGTTTGGTGCAGGCGTTGAAACCAGCAAATATAGCAATCGCGCACCTGCGTCGTGGAATCCAAATCCACCATCTGAGCGTCAAAGCGCCAGCAACCAAAGCGCCTATGTCGAAGCGCAATTTGAAGCAATTACAAACCTAAATGCGACCATTGGAGTAAGAACCGACAAACACGAAGCATTTGGTGGTCATGAAAGCCTTAGGGCGACTTTGGCATATCGCCCGAATGAGGGAAATACAATTTTTAGGGCAAGTTATGGCGATGGCTATAAAGCGCCAACCTTGTTTCAGCTATATTCGGAGTATGGCAATATCGCGCTTCGGCCTGAACAGGCAACTTCCTATGATATTGGCATAAGCCAGAAATTTGCGAATGTTTGGCAATTTGGATTTTCATATTTTACCCGCGAAACCCGCAATCAAATTGGCTTTTTCACTTGTTGGCCCACGACCACTCCTTTGTGCGATACACGTCCCTATGGCTATTATGATAATATCGCCAGTACCGAAACCAGTGGCATTGAAGCTGAATTTGGTGGCAAGATATTTGGCGTCAATCTCAGCGGTGGGCTAAGCCAATTGAGCGCCAAAAACACTGCGGTTGGCGATGCCAATTTTGGCAAACAATTGGCGCGGCGTCCGAAAGTCCGCTCGTTTTTGAGCGTGTCATATGATTGGACCGATGATATCGAAACCGAACTTAACTGGCAGCATTCAGGGGAAGCATTCGATGATGCCGCGAACTCGCGGGGGCTAAAAGCCTATGATTTGTTGAATTTTCGTGCTTCATGGCAAATAAGCCCAAGTTTTGCGATTTATGGCAAAATTGAAAACCTCAGTGATGAGAATTACCAAACCACATATTCATACGGTACAAGCTCCCGAACATTTGCAATTGGCTTGGAGGCGAAATTTTAGAACATGTTGTTGCGGCCCAAAAAAACTATGATGATTTTCGGGTTGGCAGCTATGTTTTTGTGCGCCTGTGGCGTATCAACAAAAAATAATGCTAGGCAAAATCCCAAACGGCCTGCCAAGGTAATGTCACTTAATGCGTGTGCGGATCAATTACTCGTAAGTCTTGGCGAAGTAGATCAAATTGATTCTTTGACTTATTATGCGAAAGACAAAACCACTTCGCCAATTCGCAATGCAGCGGCTTCGTATCCGACCAATCACATGCTGCCAGAAGAAATCATAAATAGAACTCCGGATTTGATCTTAGCCGGACCATATGTCCGCGACGCCACCACCAAAGTAATTGGTTCACTTGGTATAAAAACGGAACATTTTGGAGTGCCAGTTTCAATTGCTGAAGCTAAGGAAATGGTCAATCAAGCTGGAATTGCGCTTCACCGAAACGAAAAAGCGCGCCGCTTAAACCGTGAAATTGATGACGCAACTTCTCAATCCTCTGCAACGCCAATTACAGCGCTTGTTTACTATGAAAATGGTTACTCTGCGGGCGCCAACACCTTGATTGACGAAGTAATGACCAGGTCAGGGCTCAAAAATATGGCGACAATTTACGGTGTCGGTAATTGGGGGCATGTTGATTTGGAGCAAATTATCGCCAACCCTCCACAAATCCTCATTTTACCAAAAGACGTCGACCATTGGCGATCAAACCCAATGCGAAACCATGAATCATTGGGCTCTAGATTGGGAATGAAAATCGCATATTTGCCAGATAATTTGGGCTATTGTGGCGGGGAAGTTGTTATTGGATTGGCGAATGAGCTCAAACGCATAAGGGGAAATTATGCTACGCAACAATAAAAATACTGTTTGGCTTTTTGGCATATCGATAATTTTGCTTGTGTTGGTTGCGGCCTCTTTACTGATTGGCAGGGCGAATTTTGCCTTGCCTGAATATTTGCCAAGCTCAATGAAACATAAAGCTGCGATGTTGGTCTTGCTTGAGGTACGCGTGCCGCGCACAATTTTTGCTTGCCTTTGTGGCGCTGCTTTGGCAGTTTCTGGCGCTTCTTTGCAAGGGTATTTGCGCAATCCTTTGGCCGATGCGGGCGTCTTGGGGATTTCAGGATTTGCGTCACTTGGCGCGGTAATCGCGATATATTTTGGGCTTAGCAGCTTAGCGTTTTGGGTGCTGCCGGCAATGGCAATCATGTTTGCTTGGCTTTCGATGTTCTTACTATTGGTAATTGTTGGGCGCAATAATTTTGCAATTTACTTTATTCTCGCTGGTGTTTTTTTGGCGACCATTTCTGGAGCGTTAATGACCTTAGCGCTCAACTTTGCACCCGACCCATACGCAATTGCCGAGATAGTCAATTGGCAAATTGGCTCATTTTCCGAAGTCTCAATTCGAGAAGTTTTGCTTGTTGCACCTTTTATTGTTCTTGGCTTGGTTATTCTGGCAAGGGGTGCAAAATGCCTAGATGCCTTAAGCCTTGGAGAAGAGACCGCGCAAAGCCTTGGAGTGAATTTGCAAAAATCACGCCGAACTATGGTTATCGGCGTTGGGCTACTTGTCGGGGCAACAACATCGATTAGCGGGATTATTGGTTTTGTGGGTTTAATTGTGCCGCATCTAGTTAGGCCTATGGTGGCTAGCGTGCCAAGCCGCGTTTTATTGCCAAGCGCAATTTTAGGGGCAATCCTAACTTTGGCCGCCGACATTTTGGTTCGCTTGATATGGGTTGGAAATGAACTCAAAATAGGCGTAATAATGGCAATTATAGGCGCGCCATTCTTCTTGTATTTATTATTAAGCATGCGCGGGGCAAACGCAAAATGACAAACAAAATCACTGCGCGTGGCCTAAGCGTCAAACTTGGTAAAGAAGAAATTATTCGAAATGTTGATTTTGAAATCGGCCCAAACGAGATTGCCATCTTAATCGGACCAAATGGTTCGGGAAAGACAACATTGATGAGGGCCTTGCTTGGTTTGACTAAAATTGACCAAGGAAGCGTAAAAATAAACGGGGCGAATAACTTCGAAATTAACCCTGCACAATTGGCAGTGCAAATTGGTTATTTAGGCCAGAACGTCAAACCAGAATGGAATATGTGTGTCGAAGATTTAGTCGCTCTGGCTAGGTTGCCGCACCAAGAACTTGGCATTACCACAAAAAGCCAAGACGCCCTAGCAATTACCGATGCGCTCAAAGCGCTGAATATTGAACATTTGCGCAATCGGAAAATTGAGACCATTTCAGGCGGCGAACTTGCACTTGTATTGCTAGCGAGGGTTTTGGCCGGAAAACCAAAATATATTTTCGCTGATGAACCAATCAACCACATAGATATTGCCCATCAATTGCGCTTGGTTAAAGCATTGAAAAACTTCTGCAATGGCGGCGGAAGCGTGTTTGCAATTATCCATGATTTGTCATTGGCGGCACGGCTTGGAACCAAATTCGCGCTAATGAAAAGTGGAGAGATAATAGTGCAAGGTGATGCGGCAATCTTAAACGCCAAGAATCTGGAGGAAGTTTTCGAAGTTGAAATTGTGAGCGTTAAAGTGGATTCTAAATCGATTTTCTTTGCCAAATAGTGTCTAGAGCACCATTTCGACCCAGTCGAAATGGTGCTCTAGATGCCCTTGTTTGTCGCGTTTCTTATCCAAAAACCGCTTCACACTTTTTTCCGAAACGCTCTGGCGGGCAATTTGTTAAAGTCTGCCCTAATTTCGCCAAATAAAAGTTATCCATTGTAAAATGCTGCAAATATTTGTTAATGAATAAAAACTGATTAGGGGCAAAGTGCAAATGAGAATTTTTGGGGTGATTAGAAGCTGTTCGGCAGCGATTGGAATATTGGCCACGATTTCGCCTTTAGCACCATCATACGCGCAAAATGCCGCTAATCCAATGATTGACCCTGAACGTGGCGTTTTGTCCTATTCGCCATTATTGCAAGAAGTATTCCCCGCTGTAGTTCGTATTGTTGCGCTGCAACCAGTTGGCGGCAGGAGCGCCCCTTCGCAGCCACAGGGCGAGCGAAAGCCAGTTTCTTATGAATATGGCGATATGAGCGCAGAAAATAAGAAACCTTCTGGGCCACCACCACAGGCAGTCCGCCCACCGCCAGTTGCTCGTCCGCCGCAAAATCCGCCACCAAAGCTAACGCCTTCTGCGCCGCCAATTGTGCCGCCTGTGCAAATGCGCCCAAGTGGTTCTGGTTCTGGGGTAATTATTGACGCGGCAAGTGGTATCGTTATTACCAATCACCATGTCGTGGAAGGCGCAGCAGCGATCCGTGTAGATTTAGCTGATGGCCGCACTATTGACGCACGGCTTCTGGGTTCCGACGAAGCGACCGATGTTGCTGTATTGAAAATTGATGCACCGCGCTTGTCTGCGGTTAATGTAACCAGCTCTGACAATATTCGTGTCGGCGATGTAGTTTTTGCGCTTGGCTATCCGTTGGGGCTTGAGCAAACTCTTACTGTCGGCGTTATTTCGGGCTTATCGCGTTCGGGCATTGGCGATGGCATTGAAGATTATATTCAAACCGATGCTTCGGTTAATCGTGGCAATTCGGGCGGGCCATTGCTTGATAGTCGTGGCCGCCTTATTGGCATCAATACTGCGATACTTTCACCATCTGGTGGTAATGTCGGCATAGCGTTTGCGGTTCCAACAAGGGTTGCGCTTTCAATTGCTGACCAGATCCGCCGCAATGGTGCGGTGCGCCGTGGCCGAACCGGTGTTGTCGTTGGCCCGATAAGCGCAGAACAAGCCAGAACCTTAGCAATTCCTTCGACACTTGGCGCATTGGTAACCGAAGTATTGCCACAATCACCTGCGGCGGCGGCGGGGCTTCGCACGGGCGATGTTATTACGCGCGCGCAAGGAAGGACGATCGAGACCCCGGGCGCGCTTTCATCGGTCGTCGGCATTGCAGAACCTGGCACCAATATCGACATCACCTATCGCCGCGATGGCCGCGATTTTAATGCGCGCATGACGGTCGAAGAGCCGCGCCAAGTGCAAATAGCACAGTCAGCAAGCGCGGGCGGCAATTCTTCGGTATTTGGTGCCCAATATCGGGATGTAACTGCCGAAGACAGAATTCCAAACCTAAACACCGGCGCGATGATTGTTTTCGTGACGCCAGGGTCAACTGCCGCGCGGCGAGGAATTTATCCAGGTGATGTAGTGATTGCTGTTAATCGGCGACCAGTGCGCAATGCCGCCGAATTGACCGCCGCATTGCAATCTTCAAACGGTGCTAAGCAGCTGTTGATTTCACGTGGTGGAACTTTAACCCCAGTTGTTATTCAAGAATAATATGCGGCAAAGTGCTTTCAAACTTGTTTCAGGGGTTATGGCATTCACAATTGCTGCCCTTACACCATTAGAAGCACTTTGGTCACAAAATGGCATCGCTGGGGATATGTTTTCGCTGCCCTCTTATCAAAATTGGGGTAATTTATCTGCCCGCAATCGAAGTGATGTAGCAAATTTTGAAAGGTTTTTGGCGCGAAATGGCGTTGCAAATGTTTTGCCGACCTATCAAATTTTACGCACTGCAAGCATGGCTGGGGTGTGTAATGAAAGTGCGTTTTATGTGCCACCGCAAAAGTTTTGGCCCAATATAGTCACTACTTTGAAATTTATTCGCAGCCACATAATACCAAATATCGGCCCGGTCGAAGCGGTTTCTGGCTACCGTAATCCAGTTTTGAATGTTTGTGCACGCGGCGCAAGGGGGAGCGCACATGCGCGCTATTTTGCACTTGATTTGGTTCCAGTTAGCGCAATAAGCCGCAAGGAACTTATTGCCAGTATTTGTAAAGTTCACCGCGATTTTGGCCCAGAATACGGAATCGGGCTTGGCTTTTACAATGGCACAAGATTTCATGTTGATAGCCGATCTTTTCGCCGTTGGGGCGCAGATGGCCGCGGCAAAACTAGCCCTTGCGCAAAATATGATTTAGGTCTGACCCAAGCCCAAAACAAAAAATAGACGAAAATTTAGATTATCTAAGCCGATTAAGCTGCGCGGCGCCATCTTTGTTTGAATGCGATAAAAGCCACGAAAAAAGCTCAGGGTTATTGTAAGTTATTGTCCAAGAATCGTGATTGGCATCGGGATACAGGGTGATTTTGGCATTCGTGCCGCCAAGCTCATTGATGCTATTAATTATGAATTCGCTACCTTGAAATGGCACTACGTCATCTTTTTCGCCATGAAAGGCCCAAATCGGCACATCTTTTAAAATATTGGCGTCAATTGGGTTTGCCATTCCGCAAATTGGGGCGATTGCGGCAAATAGTTTTGGGTGGGCTGCCGCCCACGAAAAAGTCCCCATTCCGCCAAGCGAAATACCAGTTAAATAAATTCTCGATTTATCGACGTTAAGCCCGCTTAGCGCCTGCTTTAACGTCTTATCTAACTTGCCAGTTTCCCAAAGTGCGCCTTCGGGAAGTTGTGGTGAAATTATAATGAAAGGAAAATCATTTCCTTCGCGTACAAGGCGCGGCGGGCCGTGAACTGTAACTTTTGATATATCATTGCCGCGTTCGCCAGAACCATGCAGGAATATCAAAACCGGATATTGGGTGCTATTTTGCTCCGAATAATCTTTGGGCACATAGCGTAAAAATTGATAACCGCCGGCTGCCGCCGCAACCGTGCTTTGCACACCCGCGGCCATTGGGTTTGGAGCAATGCTGGCGCAAGATGTCAAGATAACTCCCATAATTAAAGTAATAATGTGAAACCTTCGCATGATATTTGTTCCTTGGTCAAGGATTGTAAAAAACCGGATGGAACTCAAAAAGCCCTTCGGGTATTTGTTTTAGGGGTTGCCAAACCATAAAATACTGTTTCGGTTCTCTATCTGGTGCGTGATTTGGTTGCAACTCAAAGCCATGCCGCGAATAATATGCAGGATTGCCAACAAGTATGCACCCCACGCCCCCTTGCTTGATTATCCAGTCTTGTGCAGCCGCAATCAATTTGCCGCCAATGCTGCGGCCCTGAAATTCTGGCGCTACAGAAATCGGCCCAAGACCAAACCACCCCAAAGCTGTGCTAGAATGTGTAGCTGGCGATAGCGCGACATGGCCAATTACCTCACCTTCAACTTCAGCTACTAGAGACACTGCAAGCGCCCCTCGGGTCCGAAGGTGATTGACCAAATCCTGTTCATCGCCTTGCGAAAATGGCATTGGTGCGAATGCGGCTTTTGTTACCTCATAAATGGTTTGTTGGTCGGTTCCTACTTCTTGGCGGATTGTAACCCTCATATCATTTCCACTAAATTGCACCAGTTTTAATAGCCAATTGAATTTCCTTCAAACTAATTAGTGAAACAGACTAATTAGATTGATTGAGTTTCTCCATTGCCCGAAGCGGTATTGCCCACAAAAGTGCAACTAATACGAAAATGACAAGTGAAATATTAGGCTCAATAAACGCCGTGAAAATTGAAGTGAAATATAGTCCCAGCGATATTTGCGACTTCAACTTCGCGATATCTGTGCCACCAAGGGCTTCATGGACGGGGTTAAGCTTAACCAGTTCGTGATTTAGAATGCTAAACGCAAAGCCTGCCATAAAAAATACAAAGCCATAGGCTGCAACCGGTAGGCTTTCGCCATAATTTTCGCCAACCCACGCCGTGCAAAACGGAAAAAGCGAAAGCCAAAAAAGCAAATGCAAATTGGCCCACATTATCTTGCCGTTTATTTTTTTGGCCAGCAAAAGCAAATGGTGATGATTGTTCCAATAAATCCCAACATAAATAAAGCTTAGGGCATAAAATAAAAACACTGGCAAAACGGGTAAAAGCGCCGTTAAATTTGCGCCGTGCGGAACCTTTAATTCCAACACCATGATTGTAATAATAATGGCAATAACACCATCTGAAAACGCCTCAAGGCGCGATTTTGGGATGTGGAATTGCTCACTCATGCTGCCCTCAACGTTCGCAGAACCATTTCTGGCTCTTTATCAATTAATTTTAGTAAAATCCGCGCACTAGCTTCAGGAACCCGTCTCCCCTGTTCCCACTCCCCAATAGTGCGCACCGAAAAGCCAAAAGTCTCGGCAAATTGTTTCTGGGTCATGCTAAGGTTTTTACGAATACGGCGCAGTTCGATGGATTGTGGGGTATGGACGCGGAACAAGGAATTGTCGGCAGTACCGTTAATATGAGCCACCGCCTCTTTAAGGCCTTGTAAAAGACCCTCAAAATCCTCATCAGACATATATTTTTTGCTCATTTTACAAGTCCTCTTACAATATTTGCCAGGGAATTAATTTGCTCGCGCTTCAAATTATCCATTTGGTTTTTTGAATAAGCAAATAAGAGATATACTGGAACAGTTGGGTCATAACAATAAGTAATTACACGATAACCACCAGATTTCCCTTTTCCTGTTCTTGCAAATCTAACCTTGCGGCAACCACCACTTCCTATAATCAATTCACCCGCTTTAGGATTTAGCGAAATGAAGTCCACAAATTGCCACATCTCATCATCGGTCATTCCAGATTTTTTTGCGGTTGAAAGGAAAGCGGGGGTTTCAACAACTTCGTGCATGGCGAAATATACGTCAATGACGTGATTTTGTCAAGTGAGGGATAGGTATTAAACAACCTAAATCCAAATATCGTATGGCTTTATTCAAAGGCGGACTTGTGATAAAAGTTGTAAGATTTTGCTTATATCGTCCAAATCACAATATATTCATGGCACACTTTTTAATTGATTCAATGTTCAGGAAAACAATTAGCCGCAAATGAAACATAGTCAACTGGTCGCAATTGCTCACAACCTAGCCGACTCTTTGGCATCTGGATGTTCCTTAGTAATAGGTATTTATGAAGGCGATGTGTTTGCCGAAGCCACAAATACTATAAGCGGCGTTATCGAGATTGACTTTTTGGCGGGTGCCATAATTAGTAGTAATGGTTCTTTTAAACTCCAAAGCGCTACTCACCTTTTCGCGGACGCTTTTCCAGAGTTTTGTCGAAAAAATGGGTGTGAAGTGACTGATTTTGCTTGCTTTACTGCGTCATTTTTCTTGAAGGCGACAGAAAGATATATGGTTCTAAATGTCGTAGATCGTTTTGGCAAAGCTTCGGTTACTGAATTTATGGGGAATCCTTTACGAAGGCCTAAAATTTTAGATGACCGTGGTCGAGTGCGAAGCCAAAATGCTACAGTTTACATGAAGCCTTAACAAGGTTTTTTAATTGCTAATTTATGTAGCAATAAAAATGGTGATGTAGTTTGCACATACCGAGTCTTGCCTAGAATTGATTGGACCCAAACTTTATTGGCCCTGACGCTATCCCCTTAATAATTTTTGCTGATATGATTTGAGATTGTTGCTCAACTAAAAAAGCGTGCTGGCTAATGAAGGAATGAATAACATGATGACAAATGATGGTGTTTTGGGGCGCGCAAAGGGAGGGTATTTCAAAAACCACTAACTTTTACTAACATTTTTGCCCATCGGAGTTGCAAATTTGGCCAAAAAAATATCAACAAATGTCAACATTTTGGGGTTGCATTAGTACCTCCTTCCCTTGAGGGAAGGTGAATCGCGAAGCGAGACGGAAGGGTGTCCAGCAAACTGAATGCCACCCTTCACCGCTTCGCGGAGCTTCCCTCAAGGGAAGCAATTAATGTCGCTTATCCTATACTGTTTCGGCCACTTCTTCATATTCTTTGATTTTGTCAAAGTTCATATAGCGGTAAGTCTCCGCGCCTTGGCTGTTCACTACGCCCATATCGGCCAAATATTCAGCAACGGTGGGTAGGCGGCCTAGTTTGGAAGCGATTGCGGAAAGTTCGGCGGATGCCAAAAAGACATTGGCGTCTTTGCCCAAACGGTTGGGGAAGTTGCGGGTGGAGGTGGAAACCACGGTTGCGCCTTCATGAACCCGCGCTTGGTTGCCCATGCACAATGAGCAACCGGGCATTTCGACCCGCGCGCCAACACTGCCAAATGTGGCATAATGGCCCTCTTTGGTCAGTTCGGCAGCGTCCATTTTTGTTGGTGGAACTACCCAAAGACGGGTTGGAATATCGCTTTTACCTTTAAGCAAAAGTGATGCTGCGCGGAAATGGCCAATATTGGTCATGCAAGAGCCAATAAAGACCTCATCGATTTTGGTGCCTGCAACTTCGGATAAAAGCTTTGCATCGTCAGGGTCATTGGGGGCGCAAAGAATTGGCTCTTTGATTTCGTCCATGTCGATTTCAAGGATTGCGGCATATTCGGCATCGGCATCGGCTTCAAGCAAAGTTGGGTTTTGAAGCCATGCTTCCATTGCCGCTATACGGCGCTCAATTGTGCGCTCGTCTTTATAGCCTTGGGCGATCATGTTTTTCAAAAGTACGATGTTTGAATTCAAATATTCAATTATTGGCGCTTTGTTCAGTTTTACAGTGCAACCTGCTGCTGAACGTTCTGCCGAAGCGTCTGTTAGTTCAAAGGCTTGTTCGATTTTAAGATCTGGCAATCCTTCAATTTCAAGTATTCTTCCTGAAAAGACGTTGACTTTGCCTGCTTTGGCAACAGTTAACATGCCATTCTTAATGGCGTAATAAGGGATAGCATGAACCAAATCCCGCAAGGTTATGCCCGGTTGTAAACTGCCCTTAAAGCGCACCAACACCGATTCTGGCATATCAAGTGGCATAACGCCAGTTGCCGCACCAAACGCCACCAAGCCCGAACCCGCTGGGAAAGAAATCCCAATTGGGAAACGGGTGTGGCTGTCACCACCGGTTCCGACGGTATCTGGCAATAACATGCGGTTTAGCCATGAATGGATAATACCATCACCCGGCTTAAGCGATACGCCGCCGCGATTGTAGATAAAGGCTGGCAAATCGCGGTGGGTTACAACATCAACTGGTTTGGGGTAGGCAGCAGTATGGCAAAAACTCTGCATTACCAAATCAGCGGAGAAGCCAAGGCAGGCCAAGTCTTTCAACTCGTCTCGCGTCATAGGGCCAGTTGTGTCTTGGCTGCCAACTGTTGTCATTTTCGGTTCGCAATAGGTATCGGGCCGTATGCCTTTGCCTTCAGGCAAACCACAAGCACGGCCCACCATTTTTTGTGCCAATGTAAAGCCCTTGCCACTATCATTTGGAACGACTGGCAACCTAAAACAAGTTGCGGCACCAAGGCCCAAAAATTCGCGGGCCCTTGCAGTTAGAGCACGGCCAATTATTAGGTTTATTCGGCCGCCAGCTTGTACTTCATCAAGCAAAACATGGCTGCGAAGTTCAAAATTGGCAATATTTTCGCTGCCTCGCATGATTTTCCCATCATACGGATAAATATCAACCACGTCCCCCATGTTTAGGTTAGAGACATCAACCTCTATTGGCAGGGCGCCAGAATCTTCCTGAGTATTGAAGAAAATCGGCGCTATTTTGCCGCCCAAAGTTACACCGCCAAATCGCTTGTTTGGCACGTATGGAATGTCTTCACCTGTTGCCCAAATAACTGAATTTGTCGCGGATTTACGCGATGAACCCGTCCCGACAACGTCGCCAACATAGGCCACCAAATGACCTTTTGACTTCAAGTCTTCAATGAATTTCATCGGCCCACGAACACCGTCTTGCTCAGGGCAAATGCCTTCGCGAGGATTTTTCAACATTGCTAAATAATGCAATGGAATGTCGGGGCGCGACCAAGCATCAGGGGCAGGGGACAAATCATCGGTGTTGGTTTCGCCTGTAACTTTGAAAACAGTAACCGTGATTTTGCCTGCGACTTTTGGGCGCGAAGTAAACCATTCGGCATCCGCCCAACTTTGAATAACTTCTTTTGCGTTTTGGTTACCAGCCTTGGCAAGTCCCGCCACATCGTTGAAAAAATCAAACATAAGAAGCGTTTTTTTAAGTGCATTGGCGGCAATTTTACCGACCAAACCATCACCCAATAAATCGATAAGTGGCTTAACATTATAGCCGCCAACCATGGTTCCCAATAACTCGGTGGCCAATTCACGCGAAATTAAATCGACTTTAAGCTCCCCATCGGCAACTGCGGTTAGGAATGAAGCTTTCACATGTGCAGCATCATCAACACCCGGGGGTACTCTGTGGGTTAGAAGTGAAACTAAGAAGGCGCTGTCCTGCCCGCTAGGGTTTTTTATGAGCTCGATTAGTTGCGCGGTTTGTTCGGCGCTCAAAGGGAGGGGCGGAATCCCTAGGGCGGCACGTTCTTTTACATGTTGTTCGTAGGCTTGAAGCATTTTCTATCCTCTTTGATGTGCCCGAAATTCGGGCTAACCTGTACTATGCGAAGTAACAGGTGGGTTGAATAATGCCCCCTCAAGGGTGTGCCCTTAAAGCATATTGCCAGGGGGTTGGCTGATTGCGGATTAAGCGGGCAATCTCGCCCACCTTTTCACACTTCTTATTTACGCTGGAATGGTTAAAAATAACAGACTAAATTGTGACTTTTCTTATCAATAACTTCATTTGGGCTTGAAACTAAAAAGCCTAACCACTAACTTAGCCATTATGAATAAAAAACCTGAGACAGATTCACCCCAAAGCGCCCGGCTCGCGCCAATTCCGTATTTGATTTTTTCATCAAGGTGGTTGCAATTGCCACTATATGTTGGGCTGATTGCTGCCCAAGTTGTTTATGTTTTCTTGTTTCTAAAGGAACTTTGGCACTTAATTAGCCATGCGGGGACTTTTGGGGAACAGCAAATCATGCTTGTGGTTTTGGGTCTTATTGACGTGGTGATGATTTCCAATTTGCTGGTGATGGTTATTGTTGGCGGTTATGAAACATTTGTTTCACGGCTTAACCTGCAAGGCCATCCGGATCAACCTGAATGGCTAAGTCATGTAAACGCGGGTGTTCTTAAAGTAAAACTTGCAATGGCAATTATTGGCATTTCATCAATTCACTTATTACGGACATTTATCGAAGCGTCGAACATTGGTTTGCCAGGTTCTCATGTCACTTCTGAAGCGGTTATGTGGCAGACAATTATCCATTGCGTATTTATTGTCTCCGCGATTGGCATCGCATATGTCGACAAACTAACCCAGACCAAGCATTGAACATTTACCCCCTTTTTGCACGGGTATGAATATTCGGTTTGACCGCTAGTAATGTGGCATGTCAAATGTTCAATCGATAACTAGCAATTTTAGGTTTTGGTCCTGGTATTGGGATAAAAAGTCTAAAGAGCTTTCAATTGTCTTTGAAAAGGCATGGACGCCCATGACCCAATTTGAAATTATTTGGGGGGCAAGGTATCACGATATTTTCCTTAGGGAATCTTTTATTTTTGCCAAGAAATTGGCAATATATTCAATAGAGGACCCTGAAGACATTGACGTTTCCACTCTGACCGACCTTGGTTATGTGATTAATGTGTATGACTCTGAAATGCCTGATACCAGCGGTTGGGAATTATTATCTCCCGAAATTGGAGTTAAAGTAGATTGGCAAATTTCTATGGAACAAATTGGAAAGCTTTTGCAATTTGCCCCGTATGGCAAATATCCATCAGGTTCACAGGGTAATTTAGAGGGCGCCTTTATCTATTGCGCGATGAAATATGCAATTGATTCAATTGGTCCTGATGCGGTAATTGTGGATCTAACAAAGCTCGATTATGATTGGGGTGATGGCTTAAGCTTAAGCCCACATCCATTTTGCTATTTGGATAGCTTGATAGCATTTGTTTGCAAACCAGCGCAAGTTCAAGCTTTTACCGGTGAAGGAATTTCACCAGAAAGAGTTTTCAACAGTTTTGAAAATGCGATTTCTTTTCTGCAGGCAATCAAACACAAATTTTCTAGTTCAAAATAGCGGCCTTTATAGCAGCTGATGATGGTCTTCCAGCGTAACCAATACCAGGTGTAACGCCAATTTCTAGAACTTGATTTTGCAATATTGCGAAAGCCTGCGGGGCGCGGCTTACACGGATTATTCTAAACTTCCTATTTGTCGGGAAACTGTTTTGCGGGATTTGTTCGACAGCGTCATGAACTCGCTCTAATGCTTCATAAGCCAATGCAGCGGGGACCCCGCCAACCGATTCAATTCGCAAATTCGGCAATATCCGCGGATTGAAACGTGCCACTGAACGTTCAACTACGGCTTGCAAGCTGCCACTATATTTACTGTATAGGGATGGCAAAATATCTCCACGCCCAGAAACTGATGCCGCCCTGCCTGTGCTATCTTCTGAAGAATATAAAGTAATGCCGCCCAAAGCAGTTATGCGTAACATTACCTGTCCTATGTCATTGCGAAGGAATTCATCGCCACGTGGTCCAGATGAAGATTGCAATGCCCAAACTTCTTGCGAACCATCAAACTGTAGCAAAATTGCGCCAGGTTGCGATCTGTCTATGGTGAAGCTGCCGCCATTCTCCACTTGGACCTTTGAAATTTGTGGTGGCGCTTCAACCTCTCTGGCTGAGAATAATGTTCTGAATTCTGCTGCGTCGCGCGAAGGGTTGCTGCTGCGAGTTTGCGCCAAAGCGCCCGTGCCAAAAGACACAATTGCTAAGTGTATGCATAACATTTGAATGATGGATATTCTGCGCATATTATAGAACAATAGAAAAAAAAGCGGCGGAAATGGGGCGGACGGTGAAATTGTAATGTTGCCAATTTTTGGAACATACCCAAGTTGGTGCCATTAACTAGGCTACTTGATACCGACAGGCTTTATCACAAACACTACCGCGCCATTTTTTCCAATTTGCGCACCTGGCTTTCACCAACGTGCAAGTAATTAAATGGTGTTCTTGCCTGGAAAGCAAAAAATGCAATTATGGCATAGGCTATTAATGGAACGAGGAAAGCTAGGCTTAAATTTGCATTATCAGCAATCATCCCAACTAAATATGGCAACAAAGCCCCACCAGAAATCGCGAGGCACAATAGGCCCGACGTAGATGATTGGGCAACGCGAGCCTTCTCGAGCGTTATTGTGAAAATTGTAGGAAACATAATCGAGTTGAAAACCCCCACACTAAGCGCGGCAAACCCAGCAAGCGGCCCATTATTAAGCGCAACAATTAGGCACAAAATGGCTGCACATCCAGCCGCCGCAGCTAGCAAATTTGTAGCGCGGATTCTTGTTAAAAGGAAACTGCCTATAAACCGGCCAAGAAGCGCGCCGCCCCAATAAATATTCCCCAAAAGCTCCCCCGCTTGGTCTAACGGAATATTGAGAATGCGTTGCTGATTTAGGAAATTAATCATTATTGAACCGATGGAAACTTCAGCCCCAACGTAAAGACCAATTGCGATGGCACCGAAGACTGCCCACCTGGACTTCAATGCATCGAGAACCCTTGGTCTTTCATAGGTGTTATTTGCGCTGGTTGAGGTTGCAATTGTGCCCCGCGTAAAAAACACTAGCGCTAATAGGCATAATATTAAAATACCAATTAATGCGAATGAGTGTGAGACTGCTGCCAAAGCATCCGATTTTGTGGCGCTGTCGGCAATATGTTTGACTGCGCCAGTTAGGGGGTCTTTTTCAATTGAAATAATTTCTTTGGATAGCATAATCCTCGACCCAAAATGAACCCCAATTACGACGCCAAGTGAATTGAAAGTCTGCGCAAAAGTAAGCCTAAAATGGCTGGTTTTGGCGGGGCCTAATGTCGCAATAAGTGGATTTGCCGCAACTTGCAGCGCGGTGATGCCTGCTGCCATGACGAACAGCGCCACCAATATTCCCCAATAAGATTGAAAGTAACCGATTGTCTGCATTAAGAGACAACTAAGTGCCATTGTTGCCAAAGCAAATAATATCGCGTTTACAGTTCCTATGCGGTTCATTAACGCTGCAGCAGGCAAGGAAACAATCCCATTCGCAAGGAAGCTTACAATCTGGGTTAGAAGTGCCTGTGTCCAACTCAGCTCAAAAATGGCTTTAAGTGCAGTTAATAGTGGATCATTGTTCGATGAAACAAATCCCCATCCGAAAAACAAAGTAGTTACGGAAATGAAAGCTGCGCTGGCATTGGTGAGTTTGCTTTTCATGGCGCGACATTACAGTGTTTACTAAAAAGTGTTAAGCGGCTTGCGGATAATAAACGTGACAAATAAATAATCAAAAGCCCCAAACTTATGCAATTTGGGGCTCTTGAATTGTTTGGTTGTATTGTCGCGGCTAATGTCCGCCACTTACACCTTCTTCAATTACGTGCACTGGTGCAGATTTCGCGGCGTTGGCAAACCAAAGAATATATCCATAGCAAAGTGCTGGAACTATAAAGGCTAAGGAATATGAGGAAGTCGCGTCTTTAACAGCAGCAAAAAGCAAGGGTACAAATGCCCCGCCAACAATTGCGACGCATAAAAGTCCCGAAGTTGCTGATGCAGGTGCAGAAGAGCGTTCAAGCGTGGTTGTAAATATTGTTGGAAACATAATCGAATTGAATATCCCAACACAAATCGCGGCCATGCCTGGAAGCGTGCCTTCACTAATTGGTACAATTACGTTGACTATTGGCATAGTAAATGAACCAGTCGCGACACTTGCTGCTGTACCATTATAGGTTACTACAATTAGGCAGAGGACAATTGCGCCTAGTGCGGCTAGTGCAAGAACCGTGTGGCCTTTTACTGTTCGCATAATTACACTGCCGATGAAACGGCCAAACATCGCAAACAACATATACCAAGTTATCAACTTTCCGGCGTCTACTGTCGCGATATTCAAAATATGTTGCTGTTCAATATATAGAATTAAGCTAGCACCAATTGAAACCTCAGCACCAACATAAAAGAATATTGCAAGCCCACCAAGGCGTGCCCATTTCGATGACAACGCGGACAAAGGCGAAACCGCACCAACCGTTTGCGGCGCATTGTCAGAAATAGTTTTGCGAACCAAAAATATCATCCCAATAAAAATCGCAAGGATTATACCCATTTTTAGGTATGCGCTTCCAAGCTCGGTTAGAGCCGCGGCACGAAGGGCGTCCGTTAACTCGACACCTGGTTTGAATGCTTCGCCTTTAAGCAAAATACTTGACCCAACAAAAAGGACACTTGCCGCGCCCAAGGAGTTAAATGCTTGGGATAGGTTTAGGCGGAAAGCTGAATGCTTAGGGTCGCCCATAGCGGCTATCAATGGGTTTGCGGCAACCTGCAACAGCGTGATCCCAGATGCCATTACAAATAGCCCTAAAAGGAACACTGGATAGCTTGCCATCAATGTTGAAACGTAAGCGAACAAACACCCCGCGACAATTCCACCAAGACCTACAATAATAGACGCAGCATAGCCTTTTTTAGAAAGAAAGCTTGCAGCGGGCATAGACATAACGCCATAGGCAATGAAGAAAGCAAAGGTCTGTAATGCTAGTTCTAGTCCGTGCAAATCATAAATTGTTTTCATGGCCGCAATTGCGGGATCCAATAAATTAGTTACAACTGCCCAGATAAAAAATAATGTTGTTACATAGATTATAGCAAGGCCAAGGGACGATCCCCCGGATTTTGCCGCCTGCGTTTGGTCTGTCATTTTTCACTCCCATTTTAGGGGCTTTTTGCCCTTTTATTGATTGACTATTAACTCACAAATTTCACCATACAATCGTTGCAACGGAATTAGCTGGCAGCGAATAATTTATGTATTTTGCACGATCTTTAATGCTGAAACTATGTGTTCTGTCATTTGTGTTTAACACAATGATTGTCTTTGCGCCATCAGTTGAGTTTGCGAAGGCTACAGATTCAATGCCGTGAATTGACGTATCGGATTTAATTCTCTTTGCGCCTTCGGCAACAAAGCGACCGAAATGGCCCAATACATAGTATTCAACATTTTTCGTAATTTCGCCACTTTCACTGTTTATAGTAATTACGCCCCGACAGTCGCCACAGCCGCCCAAATGCGGCCCAAATTTTTCATCTAAAGCTAAGTTCCAAAGAAGGACACCTCGTGCCCAATTGCGCATTGTGCCAATTATTAAGTTGCTGGTTTGCCATTCAAGTGAACTGCCGAAATTATTATCCCATTGTCCGCCCGAACATTCAGTAAAAAACACATCTTTGTCTGGATACGCGTCGCGAACCTGCGTTTGGGCAGCAGGGCTGCCACCATAACAATGCCAAGCCACAGCACTTACATATTTGCGTGCTTCGCTGTCGGCAAGTACGTTCATCGCCGCCAAAGGTTCGTTCCAATTGTGATCCCACTCAAAGATCTTTGTGTCTGGCAATCGTGCCTCCAAAAGTGGACCAAGGTGGTTTGCGAAGAAGTTTGCTCGCTCCGCATCTGTTACTTGCATTCCGGGATAATTTGCCGGACTAAAATGGGGCTCATTTTGCATGGTTAAAGCAAAAATACTGACACCTTCTGCCTTCATCGCCTCAACATATCTCACCAAATAATTCGCAAACGATCTGTAAAACTCTGGCCTCAAAGACCCGCCAATCATGCTGTAAGATGTCTTCATCCAGGCTGGAGCACTCCAAGGACTAGCCATAATTTTTAAATTTGGATTGACTTCAAGCGCAATTTTCAAAATTGGCAATAAGTCAGCCTTTGCGGGGTCAATGCTAAAATTGACAAGTTCCGGATCGCTTTGGCCGCGCGGCATGTCATTATATGAATAATGGCTGCGTGAAAAATCTGAAGCTCCAATGGTTAGGCGCGCAAAATTAAGCCCGATACCATCCCTTGAATACAAATCTTGCAACAATTGGCGCCGCGACGAGGCGGACAATTTGTTATTCATCAGGTAAACTGAAGCATCGGTAAACGATGCTCCGACACCAACCATTTCTTGATACGTCGTTGTGGCATCAACATTTATGATTGTATCCGCATTGTTTGAATTGGCGACAGCAATGTCGGGATCTTGCGACAATAGCTTCGACTTATCAGCTGTTGTGACCCAGACTTTCGCCATCGCACCAGTGGTGGTCACCGGTCGAGTGGTCGCGGTTGTATTCGAGCCCGCGCAAGCACTAAGAGCCAATGCTGCATACAACATGACTGCAGCCACCAAATTCTTAAGCGTAATTTTCAATATTCAGTTCCAAGCTATTTAATTGTGAATTGGCATTATAGTATTGCAGCGATGGCATGATACTATACCGGCGGCGCTTTACATGTCCTATCTATAAACATCTTATGATCCGGCATTGTTGCGACACATTTTTGTATCACAGTCTCCATATTGCTGAGGAAGTCTTTCACTTCTTGTTCGGTTTTTAAATCTACGAGTGGATCGTAATTTTTTGGAATAATGCCTTGGCCCAAAAATACCTGTATCCAACTTTCCTCAGCAAAAAGCTCATCGGCTTCGCGAAAAACTCTGCCATTGGCTTTAAAAAGCTCAATTTTTGCGGCAAGTGTGTCAGGTATTTCGGCATATTTGCATTTACGCCAAAATTCGGTTTCTTCGCGCTCTGTTGCCTTATAGTGCAGGACGATAAAATCGCGTATCCTTTCAAATTCGAAAGTTGCTTGGCGGTTAAATTCGTCAATATTAGTTTGATTAAAGCTGCGGTCCGGAAAATAGCGGACCAGTCTGACCATTGCTGATTGAATCATATAAAGACCCGTAGATTCCAATGGCTCAAGGAACCCACCAGCGAGACCAACTGCGACACAGTTTTTATTCCATAGTTTTTTCCGCTTCCCAACCGAAAATTTTAAGCGCAACGGTGTATTTGTTGGCTCCCCATCAAGGCCGCTTAATAAAATATCTTCGGCCTTATTGTCATCGATAAACTCGGAAGAATAAACATGTCCATTACCAGTTCGATGTTGCAACGGGATTTTCCATTGCCAGCCGTTTTCTAATGCTGTTGACAATGTATATGGCGGAAAATCACCAGAGGATTTACATGGCACAGCGATTGCGCGATCGCAAAATAGCCATTTGTCCCAACTTTCATAACCGGTGTGCAAGGCTTCTTCGATTAATAAACCACGGAAGCCCGAACAATCAATAAATAAGTCTCCTTCAATTGAAACACCATTTTCAAGTTGTATGGCACTTATGAAACCGTCTTCTGGCCGTAATTTCACGTCAACAACTTTACCTTCGGTTCGAACAACACCCCTAATTTGACTATATTCACGCAAATATTTTGCATATAAATTAGCGTCCAAGTGATAGGCAAACCCGATTTCAGAAAGTGGCGATTCATTCATTTCTAATTTCGGAAACATGAACTTGTTCGAATCAGGTGCTACAGAATTTATCGATAGGGCGCGCAAATCAATTGAATCACCACTCAAATGCCTTTTAAGCCAATACTGGTGTGCGCGTAAATGTTCCCATTCGCGGCCGATCTTTCCAAAACCATGATAATAATCATGCCCTAGTCTAGTCCAATCTTTGAACTTAATTCCCAATTTGAAAGTTGCTTGAGTTTTTTTTATGAAGTCAATTTCATCGAGTTTCAAAAGTGAATTAAAAGTTCTAATTGCTGGAATCGTAGCTTCGCCAACCCCAATCGTAGAAATTTCGTCTGATTCAACTAGTTGAATTTCATAGTTTTTTCCCAATAGTCGGGATAAGAATGCTGCGGACATCCAGCCAGCACTTCCACCCCCAACTATGACAATCTTCATCGGCTTATTATATACCATTTGCGTCGCCTTCGCTTAACCTGTTGCTGAACTATTGGCTGCTTGGGCAAGTTGTCCTACGATCAACTGGCAAGACGCCAATATTGCTTCTTGATTGGTAGTTTAGACCATATCCATAGTTGAACAAAGGGCGATAATTAGCCTGCGTTTCATTTGTCGCAGGTGGGCAAGCGTTTGAAGGCCATGGAAATGACAATTTGCCACTAAAATTATGGGCTACTTGTCCACGAGCGTTACGGAACAAGACGTCTGTGATGCCTGCTGCTTCGGATCCTGGCAGGAAGGCGGCTACAAATGCATTGGATTTGTTGATTAAGGTATTTGTGTAAACCGTGCGTCCAGAATAAAGCACCGATACAACTGGCACACCGCGCCCGCTAACCCTATCGAGAACTGCTTGATCTGCAGGATGACGAAGTGAGTGATTTAAAGCCGCTGGAAACGCAGCATCACCCTTTGTTTCGGCATAAGGAGTTTCCCCCAAAACAGCAATTACAACATCGAAATTGCGCAGATTAACTCCGGCACCAGTTGCAGAATAAACAACCCGTGCTGCGCCAGCTTGTGAGCGTATTGCCGAAAGCAAAGTTTCGCCAGTGGTGAAATCTGCATTAGTATTTTCATCACCCTGCCAAGTAATTGACCACCCACCAGATTGGTTTGACATAGAATCAGCGCTTGCGCCAACAACTAATATCCTCTTACCTTTTGCAAGAGGCAAAATATTACCATTGTTTTTCAATAGAACTAATGATTGGCGAACTGCGCGTCTTGCAAGTGCACGGTTTGTAAGTTCACTTGCCTTACCAGCAACACTTGAATCAGAAGGCTTGTGATTAAATAGGCCAGCACGCATTTTTACTCGAATAATACGGGTTACTGCGTCGTCGATGCGGCTCATTGGAATCCGGCCTTCTTCAACGTCTTTAATAGTGTTAGTGATAAAGTCCTTCCAATCATCAGGGACCATTACCATGTCAACGCCAGCGTTGATCGATTGTGGGCAGTGAGAATTTGTGCAGCCTTGCACCTGAGCAATACCATTCCAATCGGAAACCACGAACCCATCAAAACCCATTTTTTCTTTTAAAGCGCCAGTTACCAATTCTTGAACACCATGTAACTTGCCGTTATTGGTAGGCGATACTGCGCCAAGCCAGCTATTGTAAGTTATCATTACGGTTTGGGCACCGGCACCCAAAGCACCAAAATATCCTGCACCATGAATATTGATAAGATCGGCCAAACTAGAGCGATTTTGCCCTTCATTTACTCCGTTAAAAGTGCCACCGTCACCTAAAAAGTGCTTTGCTGTCGCGACAATATTGGTTTCTGAAGTTAAGTCACCCTGCATGCCACGAACAAACGCTTCGCCATAAGAACGAACTAGTTCTGGATTAACTGCAAAACTCTCATAAGACCTACCCCAACGCTGATTCTGAACCACTGCAAGAGTTGGCGCAAATGCCCAATTGATACCAGTGGCCCGAACCGCGCGAGCGGTGGCGCGGCCAATTTCTTCAATTAAGGCAGGGTCTCTTGCCGCACCAAGACCAATATTGTGCGGATATAACGTTGCACCGACCACATTGCTGTTACCATGAACAGCGTCAATGCCCCAAATGATTGGTATGTCCTTTTCCATGTCAGTTGACATTGACGCCGCATAATATGCATCTGACAAATTGACCCAATCCTGCACGGTTGCATGCTTGTTCATTTGCGGCCATGAACCGCCACCATTCAAAACCGATCCGATATAATATTGGCGGACTTCAGCGGGCGTGATTTTCTTAATTTCTGGCTGTGTCATTTGGCCGATTTTTTGTGCCAATGTCATGCTTCGGACGATTGCAGCGATTTCACGTTCCTGATTTGCGTTCTGTGAAAATGGGCTCTGGATATGTGGCCAGTCGCTATAGATTTGGTTTGGCGCCGCCTCTGCCTTCAAAACTATTGTAGCAGCAAATGACACCATCACTGCAACCATGGAAGCGCTTCCAATTAGTGCCTTAAGTTTATTGTTCTTCATTTTTCACTCCCACAATTTAATATTATTAACGCGGATTCAATTTGTTTCAATAGGAAACACTTGGTGCGACTGTGCGCGCTGAATCTATTTCCCAACACGTTTTAGATTTCTCTTGCTATTGAATCTGGGGTTTGGATTTGGCGGGAGGGCCAAATCCAAGTCCGAGATCCAACTTCGCACCAATTGCCGTCGGTAGGCAATTGGGCGAAATGGATACCAAGCCCGATTTTCAACCGGACTTGGTATAATTTGAACTAGAATTTGTAAGTTACACCAAGCAAATAACGTGCACCATAACGTGAAGTTTTCGCTGGTAGCAAAGAACCATCAGGCAACGCAACGCCATTTTCTGTTTGATACAAAGTATCCGTTAAGTTGGTGCCTTGAAGCGTCAAGGCAAGGCCATTCAACGGACCGTCAGTGAACTTATAACCGATTTGCGCATCAACTTGGCTGTCTGGCAGGATGCGCGCAAATTCACGGTTAGCAAAGAAGCCTGCAGCGTCTGTGCGCACCGCTGAACGCCAACGCTCAGACACACGAACTGAGAAGCCATGTTTTTCATAGCCAACAGTCAAGTTTCGAGAATGACCTGAGAAGCCTGGCAATCTGTTGTCACGGCCAGATCCAGTTGGACCATTCGGGCTGATGTTGGTCATATTGTGTGACCAGTTACCAGAGAATAGCAAACCATTTGCAACAGGAATTTCTGGGAAGAATTTGCTGAAGTCAATGTTAACTGCATATTCAAAGCCGCGAATAAAGGCGTCTTTGTTGTTTTTCGCTGCAGTGCCGTTCATTGGTTGGCTGAAGTTACCCAATGGGCTAACCAATGGGAAGTTTTGTGGGTTCGGCGATGAGCTGAAGTCAAACAAAACAGTCTGGTTGAAAATATAAGTTTCAACATTTTTATAGAAACCAGCAACCGATACCGAAGTGCCTGAATTTACATACCATTCCAACGAGAAGTCGTAAGCATCAGCACGATATGGCTTCAATAATGGGTTACCACCATTACCACTCCAACGATATTTACCAACGTCAGGGTTAGGTGAACCATTAGGTAGAGTCGCTGGTGAAGTAATTAGACCCAAACTTGCATTCACGCTTGCACGCAAATCATCGGGACGCGGACGCGCCATTTGTTTTGCCGCCCCAAAGCGCAATTTAACAGTGTCTGTCAAATCGATGTTCAAGTTCAAGCTTGGCAATACGTCTGAATAAGAAGTACCAACAGTTTGCTGACTAGGAACATTGTTATAGTTCGCATTTGTTGGGTTATTCGAAGCGTTGGTAATTGCGTAACCTGTTGATTCAGTTTCCGAATTAACGAACTGAACACCTAAATTACCACCAACGTGACGACCTAAAACTTCTGTGTCGATATTGCCACGGACATATGCAGTGAACACTTTTTCGTTCAAAGTCCAATCACGGTTCCAGCGGTTGCTGTCACGACGACCAACAATGTTCATTTGCGAGTTCATAACACCCAATACGTCAAACGCTGCAATTGGACCCCAATTTGCAAAGCTTAGGTCAGCATTTCCAATGGTTGGGATTGAGGTCATGCTGCGACGGAACTGACCACCAACACCATTTGCACTGCCGCAGTTTGCCGAGCCATTTTGGTTCGGGCTGTCAGAGCTCAGTGAAGTCACAAATTGGAAAGTTTTGAAGCACAAATCTTCATCGGTTGAAGATTTCAATTTGTCATGGTCAGTGAAGTTCAAGCCAGCTTCAAAGCTGCCGAAAATGCCGCCCATGAAGCTATCTGATAATTCAGTTTTAGCCCTGAAATCCAATGATGAATATGAATCTTCAACGTGAGGCAATTGGCGGAAGCCTTCGCCCCAAGTGCCGCCCCAAGGTGAGTTATCACCAAGGTAGATTTTGCTAGCATCACCATAATTCAATGAAGGATCTAGGCCAGTGAAGCCACTTGGATTCCAATCAAAGGCAATAGTTTCGCCTTGACGTGCTGGGCCATAATTACTCAAAATCTGAACATTGGTTGAATCGCCTTCAGCTTTTGAATAAGCAGCATCAAAGCTCAAATCCCAACCGCCGACCTTCATTTCATGGTTCAAGCCGCCGGCAAAAACCGAATCATCACGACCATGGAATTGGTTGTTAATAATGGTAACTACGTTTGAAATTGTACCAGTGTCCGAAATTTGCGTGCCGCCAAACGGCAAAACTGAGTTACGAGTGACAGTGTTGCCAGTCCAAGCCATTGGGCCTTCAACGCCGCGCATTACTTCATCTTGAACCAATTTCGAATAGAATAAATCCAATGTAGTGTGCGAATTATCATTTGGTTGATATTCAACAACAGCCATCAAGCCATCGCGAGTTTTGCGGTTTGAAAGCGCACGGGTTGAATGACCCGAAACAGTGCCTGAATTAAGCGAAGTAGCGCCAGCACCAGTATTGCCATCATAGCCCCAAATTTCTTGATATTGGGTTTGGTTAGTGCTGATTGAGTGGGCATAACCAAGTGCAACGCCCAATTGGCCGTCCATGAATTGGTTTACATAAGAAGCAGAACCGCGCCAGCCACCTTTTTCAACATCAGGATTTAATTGATCCAAGGTTGTTGTGTCTACACGGAAGTTAAGTGAAATCTGACGACCGCTTACAGAAAGCGGGCGAAGTGATTTCATGTCAATCGTACCAGAAAGACCTTGACCAGCAACCGCAGCATTTGGAGTCTTGTAAACAGTAACACCGTTAATCAATTCAGATGGGAATTGGTTAATTTCGATACCGCGACCATCGGACAAGCTGCCCAATTGGCGACCGTTAAAGGTTGTTGTTGTGAAATCTGGCGAAGTACCACGAAGGTTGATTGCTTCAACTTCGCCGCCAACACGTTGACCAGCAAGACCAGGAAGGCGTGCAAGTGCTTCAGCGATTGATGCATCTGGCAATTTACCAATTTCTTCCGCCGAGATGTTTTCTGTTACCATGTCATTGACACGTTTTGCAGTGATTGACCTTGAAAGCGACCCACGAAGGCCAGTTACAACCACAACCGCGTCAGCAGCTGGTGGCGCTGCTTGTGCTATTGCGAAATTAGGCACAGCGGCAAGGAGCGCGAAGCCCGAAACCGTATATAGGCCCTTTCTAAGGTTTTTAGATGTCCGACCAGTTTCATTGGTCATTGATTTTACATGCATTTACTTTCTCCCCTGTAAAACTTTCGTTTGCCCGCCGCGTATCGATTTATATCAGATTCAATCTTAAGATTAAGCGATGCGAAATGAGCCATGTTGTTAGCCTTGTATTTATCGTTGAAAAACACACAGTTCCCCAATGATTGGTACCGCTACCATCAATCTCACCAATAATTGGTTTTTTTCGAATGTCAAATTAAAAATGGAACCGCTTCCAAATCAAGCCAATTGGTATTTTTGGGCTAACTGCCGCTGATATCCGATGTTGATTCTCTAATCTGCAGTCGGAAAGGAACTATAGTTTGCTTCGGTATATTGATGCCGTTGATTCCACTCATTTTTTTTAACAATATTTCAACCGATTGTTGGCCAATTTCCTTTAGCGGCTGATGTACTGTTGTTAGCGGCGGCCAAACGATTTCAGAAACCGGAGTATCGTCAAATCCAACAACTGACAAATCTTGTGGAACTTTTATTCCCAATTTATGCGCACTAAATAATGCCCCGGCCGCCATATCATCGTTTGCGAAAATTAGTGCAGAAGGTGGATTAGGCCTTGTAAGAATACTCTGCGCAATCTCGATACCCGATTTGAAAGTAAAATTGCCACGTTCAACTATTTGATCTTGAACATTTAGGTTAAATTCTTCGATTGCACGCTTGTATCCCGCAAATCTTTGTTGCGCTGAAATATGACCCTCGAGCCCCAATATATAACCAAAGTGCCTATGGCCAAGTCGCAATAAATATTTGGCTATTTCATACCCAGCCTTTTCTTCATCAATTCCAATGGAGTGGGCGGTTTGCGCCGCTGTGGTTCCAGCTGCAATACATACAAAGGGGCAATCTTTTTCAATCAAGGCGTCCAAAAGTTTCATGTCGTCACAAAAAGGCGGTGAAATGATTAAGCCGTCAAAGCGGGTCTTGTCAGCGATGGTAAGGACCTTTTCAAAATAATCAGCATTATTTTGATTGATTGCATGGGTTTGCAATTGATATCCAGAATCCGTGCACGCTCGCAATGCGCCTAGTTCCAGCCCCGAATGGTAGTATGAATTTGGTTCACTATCCAAATTTGATGAATAGATAAGGGCAATTATTTTATTGCTGCCACTGGCGAGCGACCTTGCTTGCAAATTAACTTTGTAGTCAAGGGTTTTGACAGCCGCCAAAACGCGTTCCCGAACTATCTCGCTAACGTTTTGGCTGCCATTTAAAACGCGCGATACAGTGGTTCGCCCGACACTTGAAAGTGCCGCAACGTCATCAATTGTTGGCCGTTTAGTTATCAAATGCGCCCCCCGCAATCTTCAACAGTAATTGTTGGAATTAAACATAACAAGAGGGTTGCTCATTTTACATACGATTTACAGGCTACTTGTATGACTAAAAAAAAGGCCACCATAAACATGGTGGCCCTTAAAATTCGAAATTATTTTCTAAAACTTAGAAAGTTCTTTTTAGTGTTGCATACCCGCGGCCATCGTAAATGCTTTGTCCGCTAACGTCGGTGTCTGTGTAGCCAACTTCTACGCCCCAACCATTCTCGGTAGTGCCGGAAAGTGCAATTTTGTAATTATTGTAATCAGTCCATGTTGGGCTGGAATAATTATAAACGCCATAAGAACCAGCGACAGCCAATGCAAATGGGCCAACTTTGGCACCTGGAATTGGTGCAGAAACCCCAAGCTCACCATATGTTGAAGATGGGCCGCCTTTGCCAACTTCCGGTGAATAATAATAAGTAAGACCAAACACTACATCGCCAGGCGCAGTAACCGAAGCACCGGCTTTATATTCCACCACATTCAATGCGCGGTCTTGTGGGTAAGTGTAGATAGCTGCACCAAGGTCAAGAGTAACTGGGCCAAGGACTGGTTTGAATCCAGCATACAAATCTACTTCAAGTTCAGCATTTGGTTGCCAATCAACGTTGCTAGCCCATGCTCCAACATAAAATGAACCAGCGCTAGCATCTACGCCGCCAAATACTTGTGCGCGACCATTAGTTTGCGAAACGCCGCGCCATACATAGTCACTTGATACACCAATATTCGCAGACGAAGTAACTTCCTGAGCCATTGCAAAAGCTGGTGCCAATGCAACAAGTGCGGAAGCCAACAAAATATTTTTTAATTTCATGGTTTGTCCCCTAATAAATCAAATTTGCACTAAATTTTGCAAATCTCACAGTTGATCTCTTGATATTCAATTGCGCGATAAACTGCAATGACATTTGTGCCACACTAAACTAGCCGCTGCAATTGAACAAGCGATAATCGGCGGCGTATACTATAAAGTAGGTTAAAAATTAGGCAATAAACCGAAATTGAAGTGCAATTTTAAGAACTTTTCCACCTAGCAAAGATGGCGGTTGGCAACAGCCTTCCATTTTTTGACTGGGGAAGTGCCATTTCGCCTGCTTCGATTGTTCCGGTTCGCCAAGAAAGAAAATCCTGACATATGTTTTCTATTGCTACAAAAGATAGTCGAACCGCATAAACAGTAAGAACCATAAATAGGGCGTCATCACTCAGTAATTTAGTGCAAGCTTGAACTAATTGGGTCAGATCTTCTTCAAGTTTGAATACTTCTCCGTTTGGCCCTCGGCCGTGTTTGGGTGGGTCTAGGATAATACCGTCGTATTTATTGCCGCGGCGAATTTCGCGTTCAATGAATTTCATTGCATCTTCAACAATCCAGCGAATCGGCAATTCATTGAGACCTGCAAGGTTTTGGTTTTCTCGCGCATATGCGATTGCTTTTTTTGAAGCGTCAACGTGCGTGACATGAGCCCCCGCGTTGGCACAAACTAAAGACGCCAATCCAGTATAACCAAATAAATTCAAGACTTTTGGCCCACGCTTAGACTTAGAAATCAAGTTCTGGCACCAAGACCAATGAACACTTTGTTCCGGGAAAAACCCAAGATGTCGAAACGGCGTACATCTTGCAAAAAATTCTAAATTGCCCCATTTCATCGGCCATTGTTGCGGCACCGCAGAATGAAATCCCCATCTGCCCAATTCTTCACCGTCGCGCCCCGCAAATGCTGCATCACTCCGCCATTCTGAAATTGGCATTGTTGGGGTCCAGTACGCTTGCGAATCTGGGCGCATAAAATGAAAATCACCAAATCTCTCTAATTTATGGCCATCGCCAGAATCAATGAGTTCATAATCTTTCCAATCGTCCGCTATCAAAATTGGAAACAATTGGCTGGATTGTTTGAAAGACTTACTCATGATTTTCGACCTTTGTATCCGTTTTGCCGCCATATTTCATAAAGGCAAACACCGGTGGCAATTGCTAGATTGAGGCTATCTGCGCGGCCAGACATAGGGAGTTTTACAAGTTCGTCGCACGCACTTGCTAATTGATCATCAATGCCAGACTGTTCATTGCCCATAAGCAAAATAGATTTAGTCGCAAAGTCGGTTTCCGAGTGCAGTTTAGTACTTTTGACATGCGTCCCATATAGTGAAAAACCGTTCGATTGCTTCCATTCCAAAAATGTTTCGACATTAGCTCTTGCAATTCGAATTCCAAAGCTTGATCCCATTGCAGCACGAATCGCTTCTGTTGAGTAAGGATCGCAACTTTCTTCCAATAATATTAGAGCATTGCAGTTCGTTGCATCAATTGTGCGCATTATTGTCCCAAGATTTCCGGGATCTTTCGGTCTTTCGAGTGCAACAATTGTGTTTTCATCATTAAAGTCACTGAGATTCGCCCATTTTTGTGCAAAAATACCGACAACATTCTGAGCGTTTTCGCGGTTGGTGATTGTCGCAAGTAATTTGCTTGAAACCAGAGCTATCTTGGTATTTTGCTTTTGGGCAATTTGGACTAACTCTCTTACATGCGGTCTGTTTTCAGCATCAGGCGATATGAATAGGTGCAACAATTGCCACCCCAAATCCATTCCTTCCTTTATGTGTCTCGCACCTTCCGCGCGAAATGCACTGTGAAGGGTTCTTTCTTTTTTTCTGTCTAGCGAACGCGCGAATTTGATTTGTGCGTTCTGGGAGCTAGTAATTAGAAGAGGTTCAACATCGTTCATAATAGGGCTTTTGCGGCAATAATTTGGACTAATATACGGTTTTTGCACACTATATAGGCGAGTTAACTTGCAAATGAGAAAAAAACTGGCAGTGATTATACATTAAACAACTATTTGGGTCAGTTAATCAATCGAAAATGGGGTTATAAATGAAACTAGGGATTAGGCGCAATTGCTTCCACTGGCTTTTATTGGCGTTTCTTGGATTGGTAGTTCTTGGAATACTCGCTGCGTATAATGGCCCGCATAGTGCTGTCAATCAAAAGATTGCGGCTACAAATGTTGCCCAAGAGGCATTGGACCGCGGGCAGTTCACTTTTGCCAAAGCCAATATTGAAGGCGCGCAAATGGTAATAACTGGCAATGCTTTGAGCCAGGAGCTTAAATTGGCTGCATGTTCGGCTGCGCAGACGAAATTGAAAGAAAAATTGATGTTGGGGCTACCAGGCGTTGTCGCTAGGGTTAGTTGCAATATAATGGCCCCTGGTGATACTGCTGTTGCGCAAGCAACCTTGCCAAAAACTCAACCTGAAACGAAACAAGCAGCTGAATCGGCAATGAAAGCGGCGGAATTGACAGCTACTGAGTGTCAAGCACAACTCGCTGAAGTTTCAAGACTTGGGGTAGTTCAGTTCGGCTTGAAATCGGCAAATATCGCTGTGGGAAGCAACATCCTTGACAAAGTCGCCGAGCACGCCAGAACTTGCCCTCAATACAAAATAGAAATTGGCGGTCATACTGATTCGGGTGGCGACGCGGCCATGAATATGCGGCTATCACAACAACGTGCCGATAGTGTGCGATCTTATTTAATAAACAAAGGCGTTGCAGGTGAACGGCTAATCGCAAAAGGCTTTGGCGAAACCAAGCCATTGGTTGCTGATAATGCAGTAATCGGCGTTGATAGCCAAGACCGCGCAAAAAATCGCCGTATCGAATTTAATATTATCAATGATTGAGAAAATGGTCAGAAATCAAATTTTCTAGAAGGATGAATTACCATGTATGTTCCAATGCAAATCTGGATTTATTTACTTGCGGCAATGGTGCTAGGTGCGCTGATTGCTTATTTACTGGGTATTTGCAATTGCAATAAAGACGATTTGCAAGAGCAATTGGACGCCGCAACTGCAGAGCGTGATGAACTTGCACTCAGGCTTGCTGGACGCCCAGCTAACGCATCGGCAAAAGATAGCGCGAGGGTCAAATCACTTGAAGCTGAGCTAAAGGCCGCGAATGCAAAACTTGCTGCTGGTGGTGTTACCGGCGCAGCATTGGGATTTGCGGCAGGAAATGGTAATGACGAGGCATTGATCGCGCGCAATCGCTTCCTTGAAACGCGCGTGAAATATTTGGAAGAAGGGTTTAGTCCACCAAACAACGTAATAGATAACAGCAATTTTGTGACTTCTGCTGCAGGCTCAATGAATGCAGAAGCATTGGAAGCTGCAGTCTTAGCTGCCGGTGCAGGGACAAAGCCAACGCCTTCTAAAACTAAAGATAAACCTGATGATTTGTTGTTAATCGACGGAGTTGGACCTAAGAATAATCAATGGCTTAAGAAGCAAGGTATTTATTATTTTTGGCAAATTGCTACCATGAATGTAGATGAATTAGCTTGGCTTTCAAACAATTTACCGAACTTTGGGTCTCGCGTTTATCGTGAAAATTGGGTCGCGCAATGTGCGAATTTGGCTAAAGGCTTGCCTGCTAGATAAACATAGAAAAAATTTTAATAGCTTAAGAAGGGCGTGCCTAGTGTTGGTGCGCCCTTTTTGACTGAAATTCGTGCTGCTTTATTAATTGTTTTAGGATATTGCCGATATTGAGTTCGCTATTCTGGAGATGTCGATGTCTGAAACTTATGATGTAGTAATTATTGGTGGGGGCCCGGGCGGTTACAACTGCGCAATTAGAGCAGGCCAATTGGGCCTAAAAACAGCGATTATTGAAGCACGCGGTACTTTAGGCGGCACTTGCCTAAATGTAGGGTGCATTCCTTCGAAAGCGTTGTTACATTCTTCTGAAGCCTTCGATAGTGCGGCACATCATTTCAAATCATTGGGTGTTGAAGTGGAAGGTGTGAAATTAAATTTGCCGCAAATGATGGCGCAAAAGGACGAAATCGTCGACGGCCTTACCAAAGGCGTCGAGTTTCTTATGAAAAAGAATAAGGTCACTTATGTAAAGGGCTTTGGCCGCATTGCCGGCAAAGGCAAAGTTGCCGTTGATTATGAAGGCGCGACTACTGAACTTCTGGCCAAGAACATTGTCATTGCTACTGGATCGGAAGTAATGCCTTTGCCAAATATTATAATAGACGAAGAGAAAATTATTTCCTCCACTGGTGCTTTAAAATTAACTGCAGTTCCAAAATCAATGGTGGTAATTGGCGCTGGCGTTATTGGGCTCGAATTGGGGTCCGTATGGCGACGTTTGGGTGCTGAGGTAACAGTCGTTGAATATCTTGATAGAATTACCCCAGGCATAGACAATGAAATCGCTAAGACGCTACAGCGAGTTTTGACTAAACAAGGCATGAAATTTGAATTGGGCCAAAAAGTTACCAGCGCCGTTGCAGGGAAAAAAGGTGTCACTTTGACTTATGAACCTGCTGCGGGGGGCGAGCCAAAATCGCTGGAAGCTGATGTAGTGCTTGTTGCAATTGGCCGCAAACCGTTCACAAGTGGTCTTGGCCTTGAAACTGTTGGCATCGAAGTTGATAAGCGTGGCTTCATCGCGAATAATCACTGGAAAACTAGTGCAGATGGCATTTGGGTTATTGGTGATGTCACACATGGCCCAATGTTGGCGCACAAAGCCGAAGAAGAAGGTTTGGCGGTTGCAGAATGTATTGCCGGGCTGGCTGGACATATGGATTATGATATAATTCCAGCGGTAATTTATACTAATCCTGAAGTGGCCGCAGTTGGTAAAACTGAAGAGGAACTAAAAGCTGCCGGAATTAGTTATAAAGTTGGCAAGTTCCAGTTTATGGCCAATTCGCGCGCGCGTACAAATAGCACGACAGATGGCTTGGTCAAAATCCTCGAAGATAGCGCAACATTGCGAATTGTTGGTGTTCACATGCTTGGTAGTGGCGTAGGCGAAATGATTGGCGAAGCCGCTTTGGCAATGGCCTTTGGTGCAAGCGCCGAAGACATTGCAAGGACTTGCCATGCACATCCAACCATGAGTGAAGCGGTGAAGGAAGCTGCAAAAGGCGTCGATGGCTGGGTAATGCAAAGCTAAACTCAAATTCCCACTCTCACGCTTTTCTTTTGAAAATTTGCCGTGGCAAAATTTTTCTCTTCGCCTCATCCAAAAAGTCTTCAACTTTTTGGCGCTCATCGTTAGCCGTTCACTCGGCATTTTTTAACTTAATTGCTCAAATTATTTACGTCCGATTTTGACTTATTCGTGATATATAATTTCGTAAAATGACTGAAACAAATGCCCGCCCGGAAATCACAATTGAAGTCACACGCGGTGCGGCGCGGCTTTGTCTAGATCTGGGGCTGGCGCCGATATTTGAGTTCACCGTCAAAACTGGCCGCCGAGCCGATATTTGCGCTTTGAGCTCAAAAGGAAAAATTACCATAATTGAAGTTAAGTCATGCATTGAAGACCTAAAAGCCGATTTTAAATGGCATGAATATGAAGGTTTTTGCGATAAGTTTTATTTTGCTGTCGGGCTGGATTTTCCACATAATGCATTGCCAAATGGAGTGGGGGTTATTGTGGCAGATGGATTTGGCGCCCATATTTTAAAAGATGCAGTTGAAACACCCCTCAATGCCGCGCGGCGAAAGGCTGTCACTTTGATGTTTGCGCGGCATGCGGCTATGCGCGGCCAAATTGCTTAGAGAATCATTCGGATCGAATTAGATAGATGCTCGAAGTTTCTTGCTTACTCGCATTTCTATCCGAAACCCGCTTCACTCTTTTCGTCAAAACGCTTTAACGAGGGGCGCGTTTGGCCAAAATCCGCTGCAACGTCCGCCTATGCATATTAAGCCTGCGCGCAGTTTCGGATACGTTGTTGCCACACAATTCATATACTCGCTGTATATGCTCCCAACGCACACGATCCGCCGACATTGGGTTTTCGGGCGGGGCTGGCAAGTCATCATTTATTGCCAATAGAGCTTTCATCACGTCATCGGCATCGGCGGGCTTGGCAAGGTAATCCACTGCGCCTGCTTTCACAGCCGCCACTGCAGTCGCTATATTTCCATAACCAGTAAGCATAACCACTCGCGCTTCTGGTCGCAAATTGTGCATTTCTTCAACTACGGTTAGCCCTGAACCATCTTCAAGACGCATATCAAGAACCGCAAAGGCAGGCGCTTTCTCACGCACCATTGCTAACGCCTCGCTAACCCCACCAGCCGAGCGCACCTCAAATCCACGCGACTCCAAAGCACGCGCTAGGCGATTGCGCAGCGGGCCATCATCATCCATAACCAACAGGCTCTTATCTGTTATATTTGCTAGTGGCGATATATTATTTTCGGCCATTTTGATTCCCTGACTTGTAGTGGAGTATTTAGCGATAAAGTCTATTTTGTATAAATCAAGTAGATGTGCCGCAGAACTTAATCGTGCAGTATTCATCATTCAAGCGCATAAACCATACATACTTGAGCACTACTCTCTATTGGATTAGGTGCAACAGGTAGGTTCATTTCCTCAGGCGTCAATTTTCTTAAGCGCGATCCAGTTACAACAATCATTTCGTTGCTCGCACGAGTTGGGGCATTTGAAGTAGTTGCGCCACGCGTTGTTGCAGATGCCAAACATTGCGTGCGACCCTCTTCAAACACTAGAAGACGTGGCCTCATGCCATGAATGTTTGCGACCATTTTTGCTTGTTCAAAACCATCGTTCGCGGCAGCGGCTATAACTGAACGCGCTTGTTCGGGGGTTGGCTCAAATTCGAATTCAATGTTTTCATTCATTTCGGCGCCACCTATCGCCAAAAGTTCAGCTCGGACTGCAGAGATAATGCTCATTTCGGTCAGGTTAACTTCAATTGTCCAATATGCAACATAATTCGATATTTTGTCTTCGCGTTCGTTTTCATTGCGATTTCCTTCACGGTCGCGATATTGCTCATAAAGGGTTGTGCGGCTGTATGTTGCATTAATCGTGCCCTTGTTGCCAATCAAGGAACGTGCCCTTTCCAGCCCCGGCCGCACTCTATCCGTTACTTTTCGTGTAGCTTCATCACTATTTGTATCAACCTCAAAATATTTTATCGAAAAATTTGCCCTGTTTGGTGCAAACTCAACATTGGCGCGCCCAATAACTTCTATAATTGGTCTATCAACCCAATACGGCCTGATTGCTGCGTATGGCGGGATGTCTGGAGTAATCGCCGTTGTTCGGACGTTCAGTTGTGCAAACGCTGTTGTCGGCAAGAATAAAAGCCCCATTCCTATTATGTGTATTCTACGCATTTCAACCTCCAACTCTATCCCTAACCATTTCACGATGTTCAATATCATCACGTGACCAAATAATTCTTACAATCGCCCCTTGGTCGGGGCTTATTTGATTCCCAAACCTTACTTCGCCGCCGACGCGCTCAATAAGCGTCTTTGCTATAAAGAATCCTAAACCCATTCCTTCGCGCAATTGTGCCCCCGAAGTGCCTTGTCCGCGGCTTGTTATATACGGCTCACCTAAGCGCGGCAAAATATCGGGATCAAACCCTGGGCCATCATCGGTTATAGTTAAATCAAGCAATTTTGCATCCCATTTGCACTTAATGGTTAGTTTTGATTTTGCAAAACTCATCCCATTTTCAATGAAATTGCCAATTCCATAAAGGATTTCGGGCCGTCGTATCACAATCAACTCTGTTTCATTGGTCGGCGGGTGGATTTCAAATAAGATTGCTTTGTCATTGTTTTTGTCATGCCTTTCGACCGCTTCGCGCAATAATTGCCCTATTGGCAAATGTTCGACCGTTGGGTCACTCGTGGCACTATGTGCCGATAAGTCTCGTAAAATGTCACGACATCGCAACGATTGATCAAAAATCAATTTAACATCGTCTTTCGTTGGGCCTTCTGATAATTCTCGCGTTAATTCTTTTGCGGTTAATTGAATGGTTGCAAGCGGTGTACCAAGCTCATGCGCTGCTGCAGCTGCTAGACTACCGAGCGCCGCGAGTTTCTGCTCCTGCGCCAAAATCGTTTGGGTTGCGACTAATGCGTTGGCGAGCCGCATTTCTTCAGACGCCACTCGCCATGCATAAGCAGAAGTAAACAAAACACCTATCCATGTCGCAGTTACGAAGCCAAGCTCATACATTGTAGGCATTTCAAACATGTTGTTAGATACCCACGGCAACGGCAAATGCCAAAGATATATAGTTGCAACCCATGCCAAGGTAATTGAGATAATTGCAATCACCCAACGCGCCGAAAGAGTAGCAGCGGCAATTGTCGCCGGCGCGACAAATAAAATTATAAACGGATTGTTGGTTCCGCCGGTTAGGTAAAGCAAATACCCAAGTTGCGAGATGTCAAAAATAAGCTGAAACGCCGCTTCCCAATGTTTCATCATTCTTTGTGATGGAAAAGAGAATGTCAGAATGATGTTTAACCAGGCCGAGCTAGCAATCGCGGTAAAACAGGCCGCCAAAGGTAAATCATACCCAAGTTTTAAACCTACAAAAGCGACAGCAATCACTTGCCCAACAATTGCGAGCCAGCGCAACGAAACTAAGGTTCGCAGCCGCAATCTGCCGAAACTATTATGCTTTACCTCCCCCGATAGAGTTGTGGCCGCATTATTGTAAAAATCAGTGCTATTCACTGTCAGATATTCCGATAACCATAAATTCCAAAGTTCTGATACTATTCTAAAGCAACACTTATTGATATAAGCAGCATAATAGTATTTGTCATCAATATTGCAAAGGACGGTCTTTAGATGGTTAAAAAAGAACCCTCAATAAAAATCAATAAGCAAAAATTATTGCTGCCAATAGTCGCCGCAGCAGCACTATTGGGATTAGCCTATTTTCAATTAAGAGGGCAGACTTTTCGCGGCTCAGACGTAAAGGACGCAATTTCAAAGACCGATGGAAGTTGTAAAGGGCGTGCTTTTGCGCAAATTGGCGGCCCATTTGATTTGATTGATCAAGACAATAGACCAGTCAGCGACAAGACGTTCATTGGGCGTCCAGCGCTTATCTATTTTGGCTATACAATGTGCCCAGATGTTTGCCCTGCTTCTTTGGGGCTGATGGGTGCCAGCTTTGAAGAATTGCGCAATGCCAATCCGCAATTGGCCGACAAGATTCAACCGATTTTGATTACTATCGACCCTAATCGAGATACTCCGCATTTGCTTAAGCAATATGTGTCATCTGGTGGCTTCCCTCCAAGGCTTATGGGGCTAACCGGAAGTGAAGCACAAATCAGCGCAGTAGCGAAATCTTATAAGGTTGGTTATCGCAAGGTTGACGCGCCAAATAGCGCCGCAAATTATACTATGGATCACACTTCAATAATGTATTTAATCGATAGCACAGGGAAATTGGCAACTTTTTTCTCCGACAATACTTCTCCATCTGAAATCGCTCAATGTATCCAAAGCTTGGATCGCGCTGGACTGTGAACAAAGTCAGAGCAAACCTCAATCGGATTGAACCGTTTTGTGCTAATTTTTAACCCAAATGTGATAGTGGGAATGTGTTGCGTTGCAGCATTGCAAGTGCAGGAAGAAAAAGCCTATAGTATGCTTGTTTAGATTGGGGTTTTGTTTTTATGCTTTATTCAATGGTTGAAATCCAGAAAGCAGCATTGTTGCCGTTTCGCGCTATGAATAGTTTGAACGGATTGTGGCTCAAAAATCCGCTTAATCCGTTTGCAAATACTGGCGTTGTAAAGCAAATGGCTGCGGCCAGCGATTTTTTCGATGCAGTCACCAAAAACTATGGAAAGCCAGAATGGCGAATTTCTAAAGCCATTACCAATGGAATTGAATATGGCATTACCCCTAAAATTGTGTGGCAAAAGCCGTGGTGTAGCCTTGTTAATTTCAAGAGAACAATTGTTGGTAAGTCAAACCTAAAGCATCAGCAAGTATTGCCAAAAGTGCTTATTGTCGCGCCGCTTTCAGGCCATTTTGCAACCCTTCTACGCGGAACCGTCGAAACATATTTGCGCGATCATGATGTTTACATTACGGATTGGGCGGATGCTCAGAATGTGCCCCTTCTGCATGGCCGTTTTGACCTTGATGATTATATTGAATATGTGCGCGAAGTAATCAGTTTCATCGGGCCAAATTGCCATGTTTTGGCCGTCTGCCAGCCCGGTCCACCAGTATTGGCTGCGATTGCCATGATGAGCGAAGACGAAGATCCGTGCACGCCAAGCTCGATGATTTTTGTCGGGTCACCAATTGATGCTAGAAAATCGCCTACTGTCACCAATAAGCTTGCCGAAGATCGGCCGTTTACTTGGTTCAAGTCAAATATGATATATACGGTTCCGCCGCCAAGTTTGGGAGCTTTTCGGCGCGTTTATCCGGGGTTCGTCCAGCTTGCCTCTTTCATGTCCATGAACCAAGATCGCCATATTGATGCCCATAAACAATATTTTGAACATTTGGTTCAAGGTGACGATGATGGCGCTGCCAAACACCGTGAATTTTACGATGAATATCTTGCAGTTTTAGATCTAACCGAAGAGTTTTATTTGCAAACCATCGAGAAGATATTTCAGGAGCACCACTTGCCTTTAGGCAAATTTCGCTATCGGGGACGTTTGGTAAAGCCAGAATTCATTACTAAAACGGCCTTGCTGACCGTTGAAGGTGAATTGGACGATATTTCGGGCATCGGTCAAACCCAAGCTGCGCACGGAATTTGCCCCAATATTCCCATCGATATGAAAGCGGATCATGTGCAAGAGGGCGTTGGGCATTATGGCGTTTTTACAGGCCGCAAATTTGCCAATTTTGTTTATCCAATTGAGCGCGACTTTATAGCTAAACACAACAAATAGCCAATAACAAAAAGCCCGAAGTTAACTTCGGGCTTGTTAGCATTTGGTCGTTTTTGCGCTGCAACTATCCAAAAGCCTGAGTGAGCGGCGAAGCGCCGAAGACAGGCTTTTGAGACTTATTCTTCGCCTTTTTTCTTGCGAACTTCAATATCGTGCCCAGTTGTGCGCTCTGAAATACGAGCAGACTTACCACGACGGTCACGAAGATAATATAGTTTCGCGCGGCGGACGCGGCCTTTGCGCACCAATTGAATGCTCTCAAGATTTGGCGAATAAAGCGGAAATACACGTTCAACGCCTTCACCAAAAGAGATTTTACGAACTGTAAAATTCGCAGATAGGCCACCGCCAGAACGTCCTATGCATACGCCTTCATATGCCTGAACGCGCTCACGCTCGCCTTCTTTTATCTTAACATTCACTCTAAGTGTATCACCTGGTGAAAAATTTGGGATTGATTTACCGGCAGAAACGCGGGCTATTTCCTCTTTATTAAGGGTCTCAATAATATTTGTCATTTCATATCCTATTGCACGATTTAACCGGTTCTTCGCCTTGTCCAAAAAGTAGAGAACTTTTTGGGGCTCATCACTGGCCTTACGCATTATTATTGTTGTCAAAGTATCCCACTTATATGGGTCGCGCTGCGATAGCCGAAAATATCACTTGTGTCACCTAGGTTTGGCAGAGTATTTCAGCAGGCACAATCAAAGAGAGAGTAAATCATGAATGTTTCGCAGGCTATCGCCAAACGGTGTTCTATTCGAGCGTTTATCGATACGCCAGTTGAAAGGGCACTTATTGAAAGAATCTTATCTAATTCAGCTAGTGCGCCTTCAGGTGGAAATGTTCAGCCATGGCAGGTTCATGTGGCTACAGGTGGGCCGTTGCAAGAATTTATCGCAGACATAGAGAAAAAGTTTCGAGCAGGAAAGATAGAAGCCGCCGAGTTTGAGAGCTATCCGAAGGGCCTGTGGTCCCCGCATCGTGAATATCGTTTTGAAAATGGCGAAGCGTTATATGAAATTTTGGGCCTAAAGCGGGAAGATAAAATCGGGAGAATGAACCAATTTTCGAATAACTTTCGGTTTTTTGGTGCACCAGTTGCTTTATTTTTCACTATGGATAAACGGTTTGCACAAGCCCAGTGGTCTGACGTCGGAATGTTCATGCAAAACCTTATGTTGCTTGCAACCGAAGCCGGACTTGGGACTTGCGCACAACGGTGTTGGCTTATGTTCAAAGATAGTATTGCCGAATTCTTAGGATTGGATGGCAATTCAATTGTGCTTTGTGGCCTTGCCTTGGGGTATCCTGATGAAAGCGCGCCAATAAATAAACTAAAAACCGATAGGGCAAAAATTGAAGACTACACAACCTTTATTGGTTTTGAATAATCACTTTCGGGGGAGGTGATTAGTTCTGGCCTACGCTCTTTCGTAATTTCCAGGGCTTTACTTTGTTTCCAACTTTCAATCTGTGCATGATTGCCAGATAATAGTGTTTCAGGGATCGTCAATCCTTCAACGTCGCGCGGTTTGGTATAAAGTGGGTGCTCCAAGAGCCCGTGCTCAAAACTCTCGTTTATAGTGCTTTGTTGATTCCCCAAAACGCCGCCTCGTAGTCTAACTGTTGCTTCAACTAATAATTGGGCAGCAATGTCGCCGCCCATCAAGATTACGTCGCCAACGCAAATTTCTTCCATTTCAGCGATTTCAATTGCGCGTTCATCGAGGCCTTCAAACCTACCGCAAAATAAAATAAGCCCTGAATTATTTGCAAGCTCACGAACTCGCTTTTGGGTCAAAGGCTTTCCGCGTGGTGTTAAATAAATTATTGGGCGCTCATGCTTTTCCACGCTTCGAACCGCCTTAAGCGCGACGTCTGCCCTTATTACCATCCCAGCGCCACCCCCTGCCGCAGTATCGTCAACTTGGGCGTGCTTTCCTTGCCCAAACTTGCGCAAATCCACAGTTTCGAGTGTCCATTTTTTTGTATTAAGTGCCGATCCAATTAAAGATACACCTAAGGCTCCTGGCCAAGCGTCAGGTGTAAGAGTAATTACGGAAACCCTAAAACTCATTGCGGTCTTTGTTCCGTATCGCTTTGTAAATACATCGCGAATGTTCCAAGCCAGTGCCCGCCTTCATAATGTTCGCCGGTTACGAATGGCAGTGCGGCTTCGGCGTGCACGCGCCAAGTATTTGTAAGCGCCATTCTGCGCCTATCGGTGGCCGGAAGAGCGCGAAGAATCCGTTTTAACATCCAAGCGCGGGACAAATTCAAACCATCAAGATGGGCCAATTTGGGATCGCTCCTGTCACTGATTATCGCAATTGGTAACCACGATACTCCATATTCAATATTTGTGGCACGTGAATTTGGCCTTGAAAAAGAGTTTGCAATCACTGGTCCGCGCAAATCATTTGGTATGGTTGGCAAAAACGTTCTAAGCCAAGACGCAAACTCCTGCGAAGGCAATATCCGCGCCATAAGGCTGGCTTCACCCAAACATGGTGAAAGGAAGTCTTCGCCACTTGGTTCAAAAGCAATTGGACAGTCTTTATCAGCTAAATAAAAAACGCGCGACCGAGCAATTATCAACGCTTCAAGCTCTGTATCATTTGCAACTCTTGCCCAATCCAGCGCTAATCCAAGCCCAAATGCGGTCTGGCTATGTTCGCCCACACGCACAGGGTAAAGTAACTTAGGGAGCCATGTTTTTAGCTTGGCCGAAGCCGCCATTTCTAGCGGTAACAAATCATTAGCCATTTTGCGCGCATCTGCATCGGTTTCCCCCCATTGCCTTAGTTCGGTACCAAGCTGCAAAAGCCAAGCGAGGCCATAGGGTCTTTCAAACGATGCACGGCCAGCGCCAGTAATGTATGCAACTTCGGTAGCGATATTTTCAGGCGTAAGCGATTGCATCAAAGCCGTCTTCGCTGAAGCCGCAAGTTCGCCATTTGGGAAATAGTGGGCGTAACGCGCCAAAAGCCAATGCCCATGAACCGACGAATGCCAATCGAAGCAACCGTAAAAGGCCGGTGTTAATTCATGCGGTGTTTTAGCATCAGCATCCGACAATAGCACATGCGCGATTTTATTTGGGTATTCAGTATGGACGCAATTAAGCGCCAATTGGGCAAATCTTATTGGCCCATTGTCCACTGGCGGCGGCGGTGTAGCATTTGCATCACTAGCAAAAACAGATAACCCAATTGGGACGCATAAGAAAAGCTTTAAAAGTAATTCTCGAATTGTCATGCTACACTCTAAACGCAAACCAAGAACCATATATCCATTTGCGTTTAAATACTAGGCCGAAGCGCGAGACTGGCAACTTTGTTGCTAGGTTTGACGCTCAATCATCAATTTCTTAATCTCAGAAATTGCTTTTGCTGGGTTAAGTCCTTTAGGGCAAACTTGGGCGCAATTCATTATTGTGTGGCAACGGTAAAGTTTGAATGGGTCTTCAAGTGCATCGAGGCGCTTTCCAGTCTCTTCATCGCGGCTATCAACAATCCAACGATAGGCTTGCAATAGTGCCGCCGGGCCTAAATATCTGTCGCCATTCCACCAATATGATGGACATGAAGTCGAGCAACAGGCGCACAAAATACATTCATAAAGGCCGTCTAGTTTTTCGCGATCTTGTGGGCTTTGCAACCATTCGCCTTCCGGCACCACTGTAACGTGCTGAAGATGTGGTTCGATGGTTGCGTATTGGGCGTAAAAATTACTGAGGTCGGGAACAAGATCCTTGATAACTTCAAGATGCGGTAAGGGCGAAACCGATACAGTCTTGCCTTTGCATTCGCCGTGACCTTTGGTGCAGGCCAAAGTATTATTGCCATCAACATTCATTGCACATGACCCACACACACCCTCACGGCATGAGCGGCGGAAAGTCAAACTCGGGTCAACATTGTCCTTTATCCAAATAAGTGCATCCAAAACCATCGGGCCACAGGCATCTTTTGGAACGTCAAATGTGTCCCACCTTGGGTTTCCACCAGTTTCGGGGTCAAAGCGGTAAATACGAAATGTGCGGATATCGGCGCTAGAACCTTCCGGGGCAGGCCAATGTTTGCCTTGCTTAACCCGTGAATTGGCTGGTAATACGAATTCGACCATTTGCTCTATCCTATGTTTCGCGAGATATGTTTATTGATTTGGGGTGAATTGTAAATGGTTTGCTGCGGATATTTTCAATATTCGACTGCCTTCAAATACAATCCATCGGGCGGTGCGACTCGCCCGCACCTATCCCTATCACACGCAACTAATGCTGCCCTCAAATCCGCAACTTCCCAGCGCCCGCGTCCAACGTCATAAATTGAACCGACCATTGATCGCACTTGCCTATGCAGGAAACTTGGCGCCTCAAAATTGCAATGAATTTGTTCGCCAAATGGGGTTTGCATCTGAGTAATATCAAAAACATCAAGTGTCTTAATTGGGCTTTTGGCCTGGCATTGCACATCGCGAAAAGTTGTAAAATCATGGGTGCCAATAAGTTCACGCGCTGCCAGTCGCATTTTTTCCAAGTCTAAATCAAACACAACATGCCAAGCGCGGCCTTTTGTAACCGATAAGGGCGGCTTGCGGTTTTGGATTATGTAGAGATATTTGCGCCCCTTGGCCGAAAATCTTGCGTCAAAATCATCGGGCATAAGTTCGGCGTGAATTGCCGAAGTCATGCCGTCTTGCCGAAAAAACGAGTTGAGCGCACTTAAAAGCCGATAAGGTTTCCAGTCTTTTTCAAGATTAACCGAACAAACTTGCCCTAACGCATGGACCCCCGCATCGGTGCGACCTGCAACCGCAACATTTCTATGGCCGCCATCAATCTTGCTAATTGCGTGCTCTACTAAGTTCTGCACGCCCTTACCATTAGGTTGCGACTGCCAGCCGCAAAACCCTGAACCGTCGTATTCAAGCGTGATTTTCCATTTAGCCAAATTGCGAACCTTTTTGGATTTTTTGGCCGCGCAAAAACTCGCCCGATTCCATCGCAGGTTTTCCCTCGCGTTGAAGCCGCAAAATGCGGACTGCACTTGTTCCGCATGCCACTAATAATTCATCATCTAGGGCAATACCTGCTTCGCCTTGACCGGTTTCGGCACGGCTCATAAGCAATTTGTAACGCACCCCATCAAGCATTGTCCAGGCGGCAGGAATTGGTGAAAACCCGCGAATTTTGCAGTCGATTTCATGCGCAGGTTTAGACCAATCAATCCGCGCTTCGTCTTTGGTAATTTTATTAGCATAGGTTACACCACGTCCGGACTGTGCGGTGGGTGTTAACCCTTTGGTTGCAAGTTGCGACAAAGTTTCAATCAATAATTCAGCGCCAATTTGCGCGCATTTTTGGGACAAAGATCCAAAAGTATCTGTTTGCGCTATATCGACGTTTTGCGACATATAAACCGCGCCTGTATCCAACCCTTCGTCCATTGCCATAATTTGCACCGAAGTTTGAGCGTCGCCACCTTCTATGCAGCGCTGAATTGGCGCCGCGCCGCGCCAACGCGGCAAAAGCGAAGGGTGGATATTAAGGCACCCCATTTTTGGCGCGTTCAAAATCTCTTTTGGCAATATGAGCCCATAAGCCACTACCACCGCAACGTCTAAGTCTAACGCGGCAAATAGAGATTGCTCTTCAGTGTTGCGCAAAGATTTGGGAGTACGAACTTCAATGCCCAATTCTTCTGCACGGGCATGCACCATCGTCGGTGCGAGTTTTTGGCCACGCCCACGCGGCTTTGGCGGCTGAGAGTAAACGCATACAATTTCATGGTCCGCAGCCACGAGGGCATTGAGCGCAGGCAAGGCAAATTCAGGTGAACCAAGAAAGGCAATTCGCATTGGAAATTATTGCACTTCGGGTTTAGGTTTGTATATAAAAACAAAACTCATGACCCAAGTGGTTCCGTTGTCATCGGAGCTTTCGCCTCTTTGTCGAACCCAGCCATTTTCAAGCCTTGAATATGTCATGCGAGTCAATTGATTTGGGTGGCCGGGTTGCGGCCAAACACCCTGCAGCACCATTTTGCCATTCATAAAACTTCCTTCAAAATCAACAAAAGAACCGCTTGAATCAGCCCAAGTTTGTCGCCATTTTTGTGTGCTCGAAATATAGGCGTTAAGGCTTCCGCCGCTGCCGCCACGAAGCGGCATCCAATTTTCGCGAATTGCGCAACCACCATAGAGCCGTTCAATTATACTATCGGCAACTTTTGTTTCCAAATTATTTGCGGCAAAAACTTCCCAAGACCCGACCCAAAAGTCAAATTGGCGGCTTTGTTCAGACGTACATCCTGCTGGCTGAGAAGGCGCGGTTTGCGACCAACTTATGTGCGGCAAGAAAATTAGCCAAATTGCAAACAGTTTTATTTTCATAGGCTTATCCTCAATAAGGCTCAAATAAAGTAACCACAGCGTTTTGGAAAGAGTATCATATCACCCAATAGACTGGGCTATGCTTAGTCTTGCATTCACCACGTCCCAATTTATGTTCTGAAAAAATGCCTCAACATAGCGCGCTGCTGCTGCGCCATAATCCATTTGAAATGCGTGTTCATACATATCCATAACCAAAAGAGGAACGGACATTGCGCTCTGGTTAGTATGATCCAAACACCAATAATTGTGTAATGATTTTGTATGAATATTATACGCCAAAATACACCAACCAGTACCGCCGGCAAGCGCCATTCCGGTGCGCCTAAATTCAGCCTCCCAGGCACTTGAAGACCCATAGGCAGAGGCCAAAGCGGTTTCAATTGCGCCATCACGACGGCCGTTACCACCAAGGTTTTGGAAATAAAGCTCGTGTAAAACCAAGGATCCAGTTCTTATCAGTTCTTCGCGCTTTAATGCGCCATATATGGCGACCGGGAAATCCGCGACTTGCATAGATTCGGCCAGCCGTTTTTCCACGGAATTAAGCGCATTTACAGCCCCGACATAATTATTATCGTGATGTGAAACTATTAAACGCTCTGATATGCCGCGCA
>Ga0209573_1000196_pt1 | contig 151222 bp, 131 predicted proteins | sample TNRBio252014_DNA_FD_185870 | JGI IMG/M metagenome (GOLD analysis project Ga0209573, IMG submission 185870) | Wastewater treatment Type I Accumulibacter community from EBPR Bioreactor in Madison, WI, USA - TNR Reactor_6/25/2014_ DNA (SPAdes)... | ecosystem: Engineered > Bioreactor > EBPR >...
CCAGACCTCAACCCCATCGAGCACAAATGGGCGCAGGCCAAAGCCATTCGCAAACAAACCCTCTGCTCTGTCGATGCTCTCTTTCGCTCCAATCAATTATGATCACTTTTATTCGATTTTGCTATAATTGCCGTGCGGGCTGTTGGTCGAATCGTAAACCTTGACCAGATAACGATTAACGGCAGCGACATTCGGAATGGGATAGGGCGGGGCGATGTGCGCGTCAGCCAGAGTCAAGCGGGCTAATACCATGACGTGCCCAGTATTGCCGCTGGTGGTATAGCTGGATGCGATTAAATCACCGGCTCTCATCGCAGCAATGGTGGCTCTCGACTTGAGCGCCAAGCGTGATTGTGGATCACTCACACTGGTTTTGATCGCTGTAAACCACTCGTCCGCGTAGGGGGAGCTGCTCCCGGTCAAGGCAACCAGCACCTGATCAGTGACGACGCCTGGATAGGTATTTTTCAGGAGCAGATTAACAAACGAGCTGCATTTAGTTTGCGCTTGCAAAGTCTGCGAGGCGTTGTAAGCGAGTATTGCCGGAGAGTTAAAGGCGTTGTTGACGGCTTTGATCTGGCTCACGTAAGTCTGAGCCTGGGCAAGATGGTCAGGCCAGACGGCTGCGTTGGCATTCCCACAGCACAATAAAAGACCAGCCAACGAGCTGGCCAACCCTAGAGGCGAATAAATTTTTTTAGTCAACCTATTGTTCTCTCTTAAGATTTTAGTCGTCGCCGGTTGGCGGTAATGACGTGCTGCTAGTAGTGTGATCGTCATGGAATTATGTTTTATAATAGTATCATTGTTTTAAATTTATTACAAATTCAGCAAGAATGGATGAAAAATTGGGCCAAAGTTGTGAAATCTGGCGGCGGTTGTCAGAGGTCGAACTTGATGGATACCGGATGAATGAAGCAAAGACGTGCAGGATATTCTGGCAGTGCCGTACAGGTGACGGCTCCTGCGGGGAAAGAGCGATCAACGTAGGGCTTATCGTTTACCGCTCCGATCTTCGGAAGGTAAGTCATTGAACCAATGGCCGGGAGCCGCCGCTAGAGGATGCAGCGGCTGTAACCCGGCAAGTGCAAGCGTAGCCTTTAGTGACTGACAGCTACCTTTTCGCCCTTCTTCTGGCCGATCTCTTTCAGCATGGCGGTGAACCAGGGCGTATCAATGTCGAAGGGCTTGCCACCCTTAATACGGGGAAACTCAATCGCTCGCAGCACGCCTTTTTGGTCTTCATCATGGCCGATGACACCGGCTTCACCCCGCATGGCGCACTCTACAGCAAGATCGGTGCATGATTTGATCAGCCGAATATCTTCGATGTTGGCAGCAGCGGCCCGCGAAAAATAACCTGATTTCTGGATCAGGGTTTTTTCCGAACCAATCATCTCGGCGAACTGCTCACCAAACCATTTACCGGGGTTTACCGCGTCGAGCTTGATATGGCCGAAAGCATCGCGCGGAACTTCCTGACCCTTGGCCTGCAATTCAGCGACAATGGCTTCGACGCCCGCGCCTTCAGAAACAAAAATATTGATGCAATCGACTTTATCCATAGCGCTGCGCAGACGCTTGGCTTCGGCAGCGATATCGATGTGCATTTCCGGCACAAAGACGGCGTGGACCTCGAAAGCGGCGCGGTCGAGTCCGATGGCGGGGAGCCATTCAGTGCGGTCGAGTAATTTCCGATATTCCAGCGCAGTAGCGGCGGTGAGCCAGCCGCAATTACGACCCATCACTTCGTGGATGATCAACATGCGGGGATTGGCGTTATTTTCCGCAACGATATTCTTAAAGTAGCGCGCACCCTGCTCGGCGGCGGTCCAGGCACCTAACGACTGCTTAATCGGATAGACGTCATTATCGACTGTTTTTGGCAGGCCAATAACAGTGAGGCCGTAGTCATTTTTGGCCAGGAAAGCGGCAAGATCGGCCGCAGCAGTATTGGTATCATCCCCGCCAATGGTATGGAGAACGTCGACGCCATCTTTAACCAATTGATCAGCGGCGATCTTTTGGGGATCTTGTCCTTCTTTCACCAGACCGCGCTTGACGCAATCCTTGACGTTGGTGAGCTTGACCCGACTATTGCCGATAGGTGAACCGCCGAAAGTGTGTAACAAACCGGCTTTCTCGCGGATTTCCGGAGTCACCTTGTACGAGTCGCCCAGCAACAACCCCTTATAACCACTGCGATAACAAATGATCTCGATGCTTGGATCGATCTCGGTGTAGCGCTCAATGAGGCCGCCGACAGCCGAGCTGAGACAGGGAGCTAAACCGCCTGCTGTAAGAATCGCCACTTTTTTGGGCTTACTCATGATGGATATGTACCTGGTTAGATGGATGGGAAAGCGCCAAGGAGGTCCAAAGCAAACTAAAATGTAGGGTAAGTTCCGTCATTCAACAACGCAAAACGCCTCGGAGGAAGCGAAGTTTTTTCACCTGACGCCCGCGCAGAGGCGCTATCTCAGTTAGGGGTAAAGAAAGCCTTGGCCAACTTGGTTATGGTGAGAGCCTGTCCGGTTTAAGCTCGCGCTATCGCCAAGAGTTGACCCAGCCATTGAGCGATGTCGCGGACTTCCTCCCAGCAGACCTCATGGCCCATCCCGTAATCATGCCATGTCACCGAGTAACCGAGATTTTCCAACAATTCAGCGCTCTGTTGACCATAGCGCATTGGAATAACGGCGTCGTAATCGCCATGCGCCATGAAAATCGGTGTGGATTGATTAGCGGGCCGACGCTCACTGGCGAGCTTACTGGCCAGCGGAAGATAACAGGATAAGGCCAAAATCCCGGCCAGGCGCTCTGGGTAGCGCATCGCCGTGTGCAGCGCCATCGCCCCGCCTTGAGAAAAGCCAGCCAGCACGATCCGTTCAGACGGTATACCGCGTTGCTTCTCACGCTCGATCAGCGCATATATTGCCCGCTCGGAGTCGTAAACGCCGTCGGGGTCTTCCTGGCGCGGTAAATCCATGCTAAGCACATCATACCAGGCACGCATCCGCATCCCTCCGTTGACCGTGACAGGCCGGATTGGCGCATTCGGAAACACGAAACGGATTCCCAATTCGTCCGGGAGGCGTAATTCAGAGACGATAGGCTCGAAATCACGCGCATCAGCACCCAGGCCGTGCATCCAGATGACGCTGGAACGGGCAGCAGTGGTGGGCTCAATTTCGACAGTGGTCAACGCGGTATCAGTCATGAGCAAATCTCCATGGCAAGGCGATCAGAACGGCATTACCGGTGAAGCCCCCCGGCTTGTCAAGCTGCGCCTACCTGTTGAATGCGGGTTATACTCACTAGCAGTTCGGATTTGCGCATCTTTCATAGAGATGAGATAGCGAAATGCCCAAGTTTTATTCCAGAATGCTGTTGAGCAGCTTGTTGGTCGCAATGCTGATGGGTTGTGGTCAGAAAGGCCCGCTCTATCTGCCCAAATCGCCTTCGCAGCCGTCCGCGCCCGAACAGGCGCCCCCGCCGAGGCCCTGACTATGGATTATTTCGAATATCGCAACGGCCGGTTATACGCCGAAGAAGTCGCAGTCGCCGAGATCGCCGCTGCCGTGGGCACGCCCTGTTATATCTATTCCAAAGCGACCATTGAGCGGCATTGGCGAGCGTTCGACAGCGCTTTCGGTACCTATCCCCACCGGATCTGCTACGCAGTCAAAGCCAACAGTAATCTTGCTGTGTTGAATGTGTTGGCGCGGCTGGGGGCGGGCTTTGACATCGTTTCGGTCGGTGAGCTGGAACGGGTACTGGTTGCGGGCGGCGATCCGGGCAAGGTCATGTTCTCTGGGGTCGGCAAGCGTCGCGATGAGCTGGAACGGGCGCTTGCCGTTGGTATCTATTGTTTCAACGTCGAATCGGAAGCCGAGCTGATGTTGCTGGAACAGGTGGCAGCGGAGCAGGGTCGGCGCGCACCGGTATCGTTGCGCATTAATCCGGATGTCGATGCCAATACCCATCCCTATATTTCCACGGGTTTGAAACAGAATAAGTTTGGGATTGATATGGAGCAGGCCCTGGCGATTTATCGATGGGCGGTCAAGTCGCCACACCTTGAAATCAAGGGAGTGGATTGCCATATCGGTTCGCAGTTGACCCAAATCACGCCCTTCGTCGATGCTTTGGAGCGGGTATTGGCCCTGGTCAAGCGCCTGGAAGGCGAGGGCATTCAGATCAGCGATCTGGATCTTGGCGGCGGCTTGGGTATCCGTTATCGAGACGAGGAACCGCCCCTGCCAGCCGATCATGCTGCTGCTTTGATCGCCCGATTGGGTGGCCATCGTTACCGGGTTTTGCTCGAACCGGGCCGAGCCATCGTCGGTAATGCGGGCATCCTGGTAACGCGAGTCGAATTATTGAAGCAGGGCGAGGCGAGGAATTTCGCTGTTGTGGATGCGGCCATGAACGATCTGATACGGCCAACCTTGTATGCGGCCTGGCAGGCGATTATCCCGGTCGAGTCCCGCCCGCAAGATGAAGCGCATTGCTATGACGTGGTGGGGCCGGTTTGCGAGACCGGTGATTTCCTTGGCAAGGATCGTGAATTGAGCATCGCACCGGGCGATTTGCTGGCAGTGCGCTCTGCCGGCGCTTATGGGTTTTCCATGAGTTCCAATTACAATTCCCGGCCTCGCGCCGCTGAAGTCATGGTGGATGGTGCCCAATTTCAGGTGGTGCGCCGCCGCGAGACTATTGCGGAACTGTACGCAGGCGAGACGATCTTAACTTGATTCCAGTTTTCCAGAGGCACTGCTATGGCTGCGCGGTTCACCAATCTTTCCGAAGGGCAGATTCGAACTCTGCTCAAACAGATTAAAACAATAGCCGTGGTGGGGCTGTCCGCTTCGCCAAGTCGGCCCAGTTACGGGGTCGCCAGGGCATTGCGTGGTTTCGGCTATCGCATCATCCCGGTCAATCCGGCGGTGGCTGAGGTATTCGGCGAGAAAGCGTATCCGAGTCTGGGCGATTTGCCGGAACCGGTCGATTTGGTTGACGTATTTCGCGAGTCGCGCCATGTCGCCGGGTTAGTCGATGAATGCATTGCCTTGAAAATGCCCGCGTTGTGGCTCCAGGATGGCGTCGTCGATGAAGCGGCGGCGCTACGGGCGCAGGCGGCGGGCCTGACTGTGGTCATGGATCGCTGTATTTATCGGGATTACGTGCGGTTACTGGGCTGAATTGCCAGACCCGCTTGCGCCCAACACACCGCCTCAATAAGCCTTCACCGCACTTTTTGTTATGATCGAACGAACCACAGAACATCCGGTCCAGCACCGACTCAAGCTGCGCAATCTCCGTTTGTCGGACTATAACGACGTTCAGGAGATCATGGAATTGGTCTATCACAATATGGACGGCGCGTGGAGTCGCGAGCAATTCGCCTCACAAATCGCTCGCTTTCCTGAGGGTCAGATTTGTATTGAAGACAATGGCAAGGTGGTGGCGTCTGCCCTGAGCCTGCTGGTCGATTACGGCCGCTACGGCGACCGGCACACCTATTGGCAGATCATCGGCGATGGTTATCTCACCACCCACGACCCGAATGGCGATACGTTGTACGGTGTGGATATTTTCGTCCACCCCGATTATCGGGATATGCGGCTCGGTCGGCGCTTGTACGATGCTCGCAAGGAATTGTGTGAGAAGCTGAATCTGCGCGCCATCATGGTCGGTGGCCGAATTCCCGGCTACGGCAAATACTCTGCCGAAATGAGTCCACAGCAATATGTCGAGATGGTCAAGGCCAAGGAACTGGTCGACCCGATCTTAACCTTTCAGTTGGCCAATGATTTCCATGTCCGGCGGATCGTCACCGGTTATTTGCCGGATGACACCGATTCCAAAGCTTACGCCGTGCTGCTGGAATGGCTGAACATCTATTACGAGGAGAAGGAAGTCCTGATTGGCGGGCGCAAATCGGTGGTGCGGATCGGGGCTGTACAGTGGCAAATGCGCCAGACCGCCTCATTAGAGGAATTGTTGCAACAGGTGGAATATTTCGTTGATGCGGTCGCAGGCTATAAGACCGACATCGTGCTATTTCCGGAATTCTTCAATGGCCCGCTGATGGCGCAGTTTCACCAGAGCAATACCGCCGAGGCCGTGCGCCAGCTTGCCGAATACACCGAACCGTTGCGCGATGCGATTTTGGAATTAGCGATTGCCTATAATGTCAATATTATCGCCGGCAGCATGCCTGAATATCGAGGCGGAGCGCTGTATAACGCCGCTTATCTGTGTCGGCGCGATGGGACTTGGGAAAAGCAATCCAAACTCCATATCACTCCGGACGAGCGATCGTACTGGGGTCTGCAAGGGGGCGATACGCTGCACGTATTCGAGTTGGATGTCGGCAAGATCGGCATTCTGATCTGCTATGACGTTGAGTTTCCGGAACTCCCGCGCTTGCTGGCCGATCAGGGTATGCAGATCCTGTTCGTGCCATTTTGGACTGATACTAAAAATGCTTACTTGCGGGTTCGGCGTTGCGCTCAAGCGCGCGCTATTGAGAACGAATGCTACGTTGTGATTTCCGGTAGCGTCGGCAACTTGCCGAAGGTGGAAAACATGGACATGCAATATTCGCAAGCGGCGGTCTTTACGCCCTCTGATTTTGCCTTTCCCCATGACGCTATCGCTGCCGAAGCTACGCCGAACACCGAAATGACGCTGATCGTCGATCTGGATTTGGACAATTTAAAAGAAATGCGCACTCACGGCAGTGTGCGCAACTTCCGCGACCGACGGCTGGATTTGTACAAGATTGCCTGGACTGGCCGCAACTAAGTCAACCTGGCAGTCTGGACTGTATTTGTAAAGGCAACGGCATGACACTGCGATTTACCAAGATGCATGGGCTGGGCAACGATTTCGTCGTGATCGATGGCATCACCCAGATCGTGACACTCGATCCAGACCGGATTCGTCGTCTGGCGGATCGCCATTTCGGGGTCGGTTGCGATCAAGTGCTGCTGGTGGAGCCTACCGAGTGGCCCGATGCCGATTTTCGCTACCGCATTTTCAACGCTGACGGTGGCGAGGTAGAGCAGTGCGGCAATGGTGCCCGCTGCTTCGCTCGCTTCGTGCGCGATCAAGGCTTGATCGACCGTGACGATTTACGGGTAGCGACGGCCGCTGGCTTGTTGCAACTCCGCATCCAGCCTGATGGGCAAGTCATGGTGGATATGGGTAAACCGGTGCTGGAGCCGAGCCAAATTCCGTTTTTCGCGACGTATCGGGCTACCCATTATCCGATTGCTGCCGATAGCATCGAGATGGAGATCGGCGTTGTATCCATGGGAAATCCCCATGCCGTGGTCATCGTTGACGATGTAGACCGCGCGCCGGTGGCCCATCTGGGGCCTTTGTTAGAGCGCCACGGCCGGTTTCCAAAGCGCACCAATGTTGGTTTTATGCAAATCGTCGCGCCTGATCACATCCGCTTGCGTGTGTTCGAGCGCGGCGTCGGCGAAACCCTGGCTTGCGGCAGCGGTGCCTGCGCCGCAGTCGTGGTCGGCCGGTTGCAGGGAGCCTTAGCGCCTAAAGTCCGTGTCCAACTCGCTGGTGGCGACTTGCAGATCCGTTGGGTTGGCGAAGGGGAATCGGTCACTATGACCGGGCCGGTGGCAACCGTCTTTGAAGGGTGGATTGAGTGGTAAACGATGAAATGGCCGAGGCGGACCCTGAACCGGTGGTGGTGGCTTATCTGCGCCATCATCCAGAGTTTTTCGTCCACCATCCGGAGCTGACGCAAAGTCTGCGCATTCCGCATTGTTGTGAACCAGCAGTGTCGTTGCTGGAATATCAAAACCGCCTGCTGCGGGGGCGTTGCCAGCGTTTGCACGACAAATTACTCGATTTAGTGGCCATCGCGCGGGATAACGACCGGCTAGCCGAGCGTATCCAGCGCCTGGCGCTAAACCTGCTTGATGCGCGTGGTGGCTTAGATGAGCTGCTACAGGGTATTAAGGCTATTTTGCTTGATGAGTTCAAAGCCGATTGTATCGTGTTGTGCCTGACCGAACCGCCCAGGGGTGGTTTGCGGGCGGCGGAAGATTTATTGCGCCCGGATATGGTGGAATTATTCGCCGAGGTGTTTCGGCTGGGTCAGCCGCAATGCGCTCGGTTAAATGCTGAGCAAGCCGCCGTTTTGCAGGGTGACCAAGGCGCGCGCGTAGCGTCGGCTGCCTTGATTCCTCTGGGCGGTAACGAGTGGCGGGGTTTGCTGGTCTTGGGAAGTTCCGACCCTGAGCGGTTTCACGCCGGAGTCGGCACCTTTTTTCTGGAGCGGATGGGCGAACTGGTTAGCCAGGCGTTGCAAGCCCGGCTCTTGGCCCGTGGCTGGCAGATCGGCCCAGCAGATAATAGCTCGCCCGCCGCGCGCGCCAGCGAATGAAGTCACTGGTTTTTGCTTAGTAGCCTAACCAATCATCCAATTGGGCGCGCGCCTGATCGGCCCCTTCGCCGCTTAATCCAGAAAAAAGTTGAGCGCTGACTCCGGGAAAATCGGTGCGCAGCGTAGCCTGAAGTTGAAGTAGTGCAGTCGTCGCCTTGCCTCGACTAAGTTTATCGGCTTTAGTCAGCAGGATGTGCGCTGCCAGGCCGCGCGCCGCACGATACGCCAATAGCTGCCGATCCAGCGCCGTTAAGGGATGCCGAACATCGACCAGCAGCAAAAGTCCGCGCAAAGCGGCGCGCTCCCGTAAATACTGCCCTACCAGCATTTGCCAGTGTCGGCGCATCGCTTCAGGGACCTGCGCATAGCCGTAGCCAGGCAGATCCACTAGATACCGCTCTGGCGTTACTTCAAAAACATTGAGCAGTTGGGTGCGGCCGGGCGTCTTGCTGGTTCGGGCCAGGTTGCGCTGACCTGTCAGCAAATTAAGAGCACTTGACTTGCCAGCGTTGGAACGCCCGGCGAAAGCGACTTCCCGACCGGTGTCTGGCGGCAGCCCTGAGAGGGCGTCGGCGCTACTGAGAAAACGGGCGGCGCGATAGCGGGCGCTGACGGTGGCGCAGGGGGCAATAAAGGTAGGCTTAATGGGGTTTCTCATTGAACTTGGCAGCCGAAACTGATATATAAAACCACTGCTTTCGCTGGGCGGGATCTGCCGGGGTAAGCGCTGATTTCTGTCCAGCCAGCGCCATGTGCTGATCACCCGAACCGAACACCGTTATCGTACAGGAGCATTCTAAAAATGAAAAAATTCGTTGTGATCGCTGCGACGTGCGCACTGCTCGGTTCCGCAACCGCCGCGTTGGCTGCTGGTGATGCCGCCGCCGGCAAAACCAAATCGGTAACCTGCGCCGCCTGTCATAATGCGGATGGCAATAGCTCCAATCCGCAGTATCCCAAGCTGGCGGGACAAGGGGCCGATTATTTGCTCAAACAGCTTCAGGATTACAAGAGCGGCGTTCGCGCCAATCCGATCATGGCTGGCATGGTCGCCCCGCTCAGCCCACAGGACATGGAAGATCTATCCGCTTATTTTGCCTCCCAGCAAGTGGCTCGCGCCGCTGCCGATCCAGCGCTTGCCCCGCAAGGCGAGGCGTTGTTTCGTGGTGGCAATCTGACCAGCGGCGTTTCAGCGTGCGCCGCCTGCCATGGCCCTGTCGGTGCTGGCAATCCGCCTGCTAAATTCCCGGCGATCGCCGCCCAGCACGCTGAGTATCTCCAGCTACAGCTTAAGGCGTTTCGCGCCATGGAAAGAAGCAATGACGCCGGTCAGATGATGCGTAACATCGCCGCCAAGATGACCGATCCTGAAATCAAGGCGGTCTCCTCCTACATCCAGGGCTTGCAATAAGAGGCGATGCCGAATCCCGTTAAATCCGGCTAAAAGCTGTTAGTTTATGGGGTGGCCGTTTGGCCACCCTTTTTTATGTCGTCCGAGTTATGCCTTCATTCAAGCAGCGAACGCTTTCAGGCAGCCTCGGTCGAAAAGGCGTCCTCTCCACGACTTTCGAACTGATCAGTGAACGAAGCCACTGCCCGCGAAGCCCCGTTACGCCGTTCCCTGGGATGGGTGCTGCTCGAATTTTTCGGTTCGATGAATTTGGCGATCAGCCTACTGGTGATCGTCGCCGTCGCTTCGGTCATCGGCACTGTGTTACAGCAGAATCAGCCTTACGCAAATTATGTGCTCAAGTTTGGGCCATTCTGGTTTGACGTATTTCTTACGCTCGGTTTATATGATGTTTACGGCAGTAGCTGGTTTATCGGCATCCTCGGCTTTTTGATTGTCTCCACCAGTGTTTGCCTGTATCGGCAGGCACCCGTCATGCTGCGCGAGATGGTGCGATTTCGGACTCAGGTCCAGCTTGATTCCTTACGGGCGTTTCAGCAGCGGGCTGAGTGGTTATTGCCGGGGTGGGATTACGAGCGGGCGATAGTAGCGGGGACTGGGGCACTGCGCACGGGTGGGTATCGTTGGCGGTTGCAGGATTATGGCGATCATCGCGTAGCCGCCGGGATGCGGGGTGGTTATCACCGCCTGGGTTATCTCTTTACTCATGCCGCCGTGGTGGTGATCGGGATTGGCGGGCTGATGGATGGCAACTTGTGGCTGAAGCTTAAGGAATGGCAGGGACAGATTGCCATCGAACGGCGGGATTTGGCCTCCAGCGAAGTGCCAGCCATTAGCCGACTGCAACCGGGCGCAATTCCGGCCTTTCGCGGCAATGTCATGCTGCCTGAAGGATCGGCGGCTAACTTCGTCTTTCTCCGGTTGCGCGATGGCTATCTGGTGCAGGAACTGCCCTTTGCCATTGAGCTAAAGGAGTTCCAGGTCGCCTATTACGATACTGGGCAGCCGAAAACATTCATCAGCCAAGTCCGTATTCACGACCGCGAAAATCTCGGTGAACAGCCGTTAGAAGCGACCATCCAGGTCAATCATCCGTTAATTTATCGCGGCTATGCGATCTATCAATCGGACTTTGGTGACGGCGGCTCCAAGCTGGAATTGCGCGCATGGCCTTTAGCCGCTGCACAAGCCGAACCGCTGGAGGTGAAAGGGGAGGTGGGCGGCGCGCTCAAGTTAACCGGCTCGACCGGATCGCTCCGCGTAGAACTTGATGATTTTCGGCTCTTTAATCTGCTGCCAGAGCCAGACGCTAAACCAGGGGATCGTAAGTTTCGCAACTTCGGCCCCAGCGTGGGTTTCAAGCTGCGCGATCCAGCCGGGCAAGCGCGTGAATACTTTAATTACATGGCTCCCGCGCTTTTAGAAAATCGCCTGTTCTTTATCACCGGGGTACGCACCCGTCCGGGTGATGCCTTCACCTATCTGCATATTCCCGCCGCTAACCAGAGTCCTGAGCGGTTCCTAAAATTCAATGCCCGCGTGCGCGATACCGAGCGGGTGCGTGCCTTGCTGGAACGCACTGCGCCGACAGCAGAGCAGCCGGGGTTTCAGCGCGACCTGAATCTGGTGCGCATGAATTTGCTCGATTTATTCGTCAAAGGGGGTTTTACGGCTATCACCGAACGGGCCAAGGCGGTGGTGCCTGCTGACCGGTTGGCGGATGCGACCAAGCTGTATTTGAACATCTTGCGAGATACCCTGGCCGAAGTTTTTCTGGAGGTGTTACGCGAGGAAGGGGTATCGGTAGAGCAGGGTGTCGGTGCCGCCGAGGATGCATTTTTTAATGACGCTTTATCCGCCCTGGCGGCGCTACCTGATTACGGAGCGCCGTTCTTCCTGCAACTGACCGGTTTTCAGCAAGTGGAGGCTTCCGGCTTGCAGGTGACCTCTAGCGGAGGCACTACAGTCGTTTATGTCGGTTTTGCCTTGTTGGTCGCCGGTGTTTTTATTATGTTTTATACCGCTCACCGACGGGTCTGGCTGTGGCTGGCGGCTGAGGATGGCGGTGTGCGCGTGGTGCTGGCGGGCGCGAGTGGTCGGCGAGCGGCCGATTTCGCGAAAGAATTTGCCCGCATCGAAAAGAGGATGGCCCGTCAGTTCGGCGCTGAGCCGCAACCCGTGCGACCGGTCAGCCTATAATGCAAGAACTTGCCAGTGCATCGCCTATCATACTGATGAGCCTATCCCTGCAATCAACCATTCTGCCGCGAGAGGGTGGCAACCATGGCCATAACGCATGAAGTAACCCTGGAATCCTGGGACCAACCTGCCCCCTGGCGAAGCTTGCGGGTTTGGGATGGGGTGTGGGCCTTGTTGGTGCTGGTCGGTTCGGCTTACGCCTACACACTCTATCGGCCTTACATGGATGGTTACGAAGTGGCCATTCAGGCTGGGGCGACGCTGGCGTTGATCGGCTGGGGCCTGTATTGGAAACCGGCTCGCGCTTTTACCCTGGCGGTGGCCGGGTTAGCGGTCGTGGCGATTTGGCGCTATGGCACTGATCTGAATTTGCGCAGCACTGATTTTTTGCTGAAATATTTCCTGGAAAGCCAGGCAGCGTTCATGTGGATGAGTACCTTGTACGTGCTGGCCACCGTGACCTACTTCATTGCCTTGCTAAGCCGTTCTGAATTTATTGGTCGCACCGCCACCGCACTGACCTGGAGTGCAACCGTAATGGGCTTGGCCGGTTTGTTGGTGCGCTGGCGTGAGTCTTACTTGCTGGGTGCGGATATCGGTCATATCCCGGTCAGTAATCTGTATGAAGTATTTATCTTGTTTGCGCTGATTACGGCGTTACTTTACCTGTTCTATGAGGATCGCCATCGCACCCGCGCCATGGGGGGGTTTGCCCTGCTGGCGATCAGTGGCGCGGTGGCTTTCCTGCTGTGGTACACCTTCGACCGGCAGGCGCATCACATTCAGCCGCTGATTCCTGCGCTGCAAAGTTACTGGATGAAGATCCACGTTCCGGCTAACTTTATCGGCTACGGAGCCTTTGCCCTGGCGGCGATGCTGGGCGTGGCTTATCTTTTGCGGGTTGCCGTCGAAGCGCGCCGACCGGCCGGTCTACTGGCGCGGGTGCTTCCTCCGCTAGAGCTGTTAGATGACGTGATGTATAAAGCCATCGCGCTGGGCTTTGCCGCTTTCACCATCGCCACGATTCTTGGGGCTTTGTGGGCGGCGGAGGCATGGGGGGGTTATTGGTCCTGGGATCCGAAGGAAACCTGGGCGCTGATTGTCTGGTTGAACTATGCCGCATGGCTGCACTTACGGCTGACCAAAGGCTGGCGCGGTGCGCCGATGGCCTGGTGGGCGGTGATCGGCCTCTTTGTCACCTTGTTCGCCTTCCTCGGCGTCAACATGTTTTTATCAGGCCTGCATTCCTACGGTACCTTGTGAGTGCGTCAGGTATCCCGTTTTCTATCAAACGTAGAGAAATTACTTCCATGACAAATCCTGTTCGTCGCCTATTGCTGGTTGTTATCGCCTGTATGCTCCCCCTGATCGCCGTCCGCGCTGCGGATCCCACTGCGACGCCTCCAGCGTTTCAGGAAGGCAAGGATTACGGTGTGCGTTCGACTCCGATTCCGCCTATGGTGGCCGGTAAACCGGAAGTGATTGAGTTTTTTTCATATAACTGCCCGCATTGCCATGACCTTGAACCGATGGCCCAGGACTGGCTTAAGCGCAAACCGAATGAGGTTCAGTTCGTTCGCATTCCGGTTTCTTTTAATCCAAGCTGGGAGGTGACTGCCCGCGCTTACTATGTGGCGGAGAGTCTGGGCGTTCTGGAGAAAATGCACCGCCCTTTGTTTGAGGCAATCCATCGCGACCAGCGCAAACTCGCCAGTGAAGATGAAGTGGCAGCGTTGTTTGTCGAACATGGCGTTGATGATGCGACCTTCCGCAAAGCCTATAAATCCTTCCAGACTGAAACGCAAATGCGGCGAGCCAACCAGCTAACCCAGCGCTACGGTGTGCGCGGCGTCCCCTTGCTAATCGTCAATGGCCAATATGACGTGCGTTCCCCCCGGATGTTTGAAGTGGTGGATTTTTTATTGGCTCGCTAAGCGACTCGCTTGAGCGAAGGCGGAACCATACCATGGCGGGTCCAAGTCAATCGCGTCGGCTGCGGCTACTGAGTTACAACATCCAAAGCGGACTAACGACTCATAATTATTCGCAGTACCTAACCCGAAGCTGGAAGCATCTGGTGCCGGTGCCGTCGCGCATGGCCAATCTGGATGGCATTGCCCGGATTCTGGCTGACTACGACATCGTGGCGCTGCAAGAAGTCGACGCGGGTAGTTTGCGCAGCGGTTTTGTGAATCAGATTAAGTATCTGGCTGATTCAGCTGGATTTAAACATGTGTACGACCAGGCCAATCGCAAAATTGGCATGATCTCCCAACATGGCAATGCCTTGCTAAGCCGGGTGCGTCCGGCGGCCATCGCCGAGCATAAATTGCCCGGCCTGATACCGGGTCGTGGGGTATTGGCGGTGCGCTTTGGCAGCGGCCCCGATGCGCTGCATGTGTTGATCTTGCACATGGCGTTGGGTCGGCGAGGCCGGTTGCGTCAGGTCGAGTTTCTCATCGAGCTGGTGCGTGATTGCCGCCATGTCATCTTGATGGGCGATCTCAACTGCGGCTCTGACAGCCCGGAGTTAATGGCCTTGTTGGCCGCTGCTCGCCTTAGCGAACCCGCGCCCGGACTTTATACCTTTCCGAGCTGGCGACCCAATCGCCAACTGGATCATATCCTGGTCTCCCCCTCGCTCACCGTCGAACGGGTTCAGGTCCTGGGCCACGCTTACTCGGATCATTTACCGATTGCGATGGATGTGCGGTTACCGAAAGGATTGCGGCTTAACGCACGTGCCAACCTTTAAAAAGCCTCAACAAATCAGCAGGTCGAATCTTCACAACAGCAGTGTATGAGCAATTTCTGGCTGGTGATCGCCCAGCAGATCAGCGCTGCAACCGGCGATTCTTTGCAAATCCGTCAGCGCGAGCCGCTGGGCGGCGGCTGTATCAATCAGGCCTGGCGAGTCAGTGACGGAAAGCGCGACTATTTCGTCAAGGTCAATGCCGCCGTCACCGCTTGGTCGATGTTTGCCGCTGAAGCGGCCGGACTGGCGGAACTGGCCGCGACAGCAACGGTGCGGGTGCCGAAACCGATTTGCCATGGCAGCGCTGAGGGACAAGCTTACCTGGTGCTTGAATATCTGCCGCTGGAGCGTGGTGATGCCTCGGCCATGGAAACGCTGGGGCGGCAACTGGCGGCGCTCCATCAGCAGGTACGACCTTTCTTTGGGTGGCATCGCGATAACACCATCGGTTTGACCCCTCAACTGAACGGCCATTATCAGCAGTGGATCGTCTTTTGGCGCGAGCAACGCTTGGGGTATCAACTACAACAAGCGGCCACTAACGGTTATGGCGGCGCGCTTCAACGTATGGGCGAACAGGTGTCGGGGCGGCTGGCGGAGCTGTTTAACGGCTATCAGCCAACGCCGGTGTTGTTACACGGGGATTTATGGGGTGGCAACGTCGGTTGCACGCTTGGTGGAGAGCCGGTGATGTTTGATCCGGCCGTCTATTACGGCGACCGCGAGACCGATTTAGCGATGACAGAGTTATTTGGTGGTTTTTCGGAGCGCTTTTACGCGGCCTATCGTGAGGCGCTTCCGGTGGATTGTGGTTATTCAACGCGGCGCGCGCTTTATAACCTCTATCATGTGCTCAACCACCTTAACTTGTTTGGCTCCAGCTATCGCAGCCAGGCCGAAACGCTGCTGGCCCGGTTATTAGCCGAACTGGGATAAGCATCTCACCGGCTGTGGACAACAGCGGGTAACGCGGTCTTTAGCCAAAGTGTTGGCTTTCCTAATCGGCCGGGCACCGCTAGAATGCGCCCCGTTTATCTGGAAATCTCTGATGCTGTTGACCACTCTCCGCCCCCTGTCTGCTGATCACCCGTTGGGTTCTTGCCGGATGTGCGCGTCAGTGCTGTCTTGATAGTTGCTTGCTTGATCTTTTGAACCTTTTGCCGGGCGCTGACCCGCTCGAAATGACCCTCATGGACCCCTATAAGCTTACTCATCTCAAACAGCTCGAAGCCGAGAGCATCCACATCATCCGCGAGGTGGTTGCCGAATTCCAAAACCCGGTGATGCTGTATTCCATCGGTAAAGATTCTTCGGTGATGCTGCATCTGGCGCTGAAAGCCTTTTATCCAGGAAAGCCGCCCTTTCCGCTGCTGCATGTCGATACCACCTGGAAATTTCAGGAAATGATCCGGTTTCGCGACGAGCACGCCAAACGGGTCGGCATGGAATTGATTGTTCATATCAATCAGGAGGGGCTGCGTGAGGGCATTAATCCCTTTGTGCACGGTTCGCGAGTCCACACGGATGTCATGAAAACCCAGTCTTTGAAACAAGCCCTGGAGCGCTATGGTTATGATGCCGCCTTTGGTGGCGCTCGCCGCGATGAAGAGCGCTCACGGGCCAAGGAGCGAGTGTATTCGTTTCGGGATCGCAACCATCGCTGGGATCCCAAAAACCAGCGCCCAGAACTGTGGAATCTGTACAACGGTCGGGTGCATAAAGGTGAAAGCATCCGGGTTTTTCCATTGTCCAATTGGACTGAACTGGATATTTGGCAATATATCTATTTAGAAAATATCCCTATCGTACCGCTCTATCTGGCGGCTGAGCGGCCGGTGGTGGAACGGGAGGGTACCTTGATCATGGTCGATGATGACCGGATGCCGCTCAATCCGGGCGAGACGCCCATGCGGGAACAGGTGCGCTTTCGCACTCTGGGCTGTTACCCGCTCACCGGTGCGGTGCGTTCCCACGCCACCACCTTACCGGAGATCATTCAGGAGATGCTGATGACCCGTCACTCGGAGCGCCAGGGCCGCCTGATTGATCACGATGCGGCCGGTTCGATGGAAGAGAAAAAGCGACAGGGGTATTTTTAAGATGTCTCACGCCTCACCGTTGATTGAGCAGGATATCGCCGCCTATCTGGCAACGCACGAACGCAAAGACCTGCTGCGCTTTATCACCTGCGGCAGCGTTGACGATGGCAAGAGTACCCTGATTGGCCGGTTGCTGTATGACACACAGTTGATTTACGAAGATCAACTAGCGGCTGTTCGCCGAGATACCGTGCGTTACGGCACCACTGGCGAGGAGCTGGATCTGGCGTTGCTGGTGGATGGCTTGCAGGCGGAGCGCGAGCAGGGCATCACCATCGATGTCGCCTACCGCTACTTTTCCACCGAAAAACGTAAATTTATCATTGCCGACACCCCCGGCCACGAGCAATACACCCGCAACATGGCCACCGGCGCTTCAACGGCACAACTGGCAATTTTGCTGGTGGATGCTCGCAAAGGCGTCCAGGTACAGACGCGTCGCCACAGCTTTATCGTCTCGCTGCTCGGCATCCGCCATTTGGTGTTGGCGGTCAATAAGATGGATTTGGTCGGTTTCGAACAGGCTGTATTTGACCGCATTTGCGAGGACTACCAGGAATTTGTCGATAAATTGGGGGTGCGGGACGTGCGCTGCGTGCCGGTCTCGGCGCTGCGCGGCGATAATGTGGTCGAACCTTCCGAAGCGATGCCCTGGTATACAGGACCGACGCTGTTGCAGTTATTGGAAAAAGTCGAAGTCGCGGCTGATCGCAATCTGCGCGCTTTTCGCTTTCCAGTGCAATATGTGAATCGGCCCAATCTGGATTTTCGCGGATTTTGCGGCACGATCGCCGCCGGTACGGTGCGACCCGGCCAACCCGTGGTGGTATTCCCGTCGGGACGGCGTAGCCAGGTGGCCACGATCGTCACCGCCGAAGGTGACTTAACTGAGGCCTGTGTTGGACAGGCAGTGACCTTGACCCTGAGTGATGAGATTGACATCAGTCGCGGCGATCTACTGGTCGACCCCAACCATCTCCCAGCTGTGGCCGATACCTTCGATGCCCGCGTCGTCTGGCTGGCGGATGCGCCGTTATTGGCGGGCCGCCAATACGATCTCAAACTGGGTACGCGGCTGATTCCTGCGATCCTGAGCCTGCTGCACCATCGGATCGATGTGAATACTTTAGAGCATCAGCACGCCGAAGAGCTGCAGTTGAACGAAATCGGCTACTGTCGCTTTGCGCTAAACCAGCCGGTACCGTTTGATCCCTATGACGAGAGTCCAGGGACTGGCGGTTTTATCGTCATCGACCGGGTTAACAACGCGACAGTCGGCGCTGGCATGATTGTCCGCCGCGCGACCCAAGCGCTGTCGGATAAATCAAGGAATGTGGTTTGGCATCAGCACAAAGTCGCCAAAACGCAGCGTGCCAATCAAAAGGCCCAGCAACCGTGTGTGATCTGGCTGACGGGGCTTTCGGGATCAGGCAAATCGACGATGGCCAACGCCCTGGAACAGCGGCTGTTGCAGCGCGGCTATCATAGCTATTTGCTCGATGGCGATAATGTGCGCCATGGTTTAAACCAGGATTTGGGTTTTTCCAGGGAAGATCGCATCGAGAACATCCGCCGGATTGGTGAGGTGGCGGCTCTGTTTGTCGATGCCGGACTGATTGTGATTACCGCGTTCATCTCGCCATTTCGTGCCGATCGTGCGCTGGTGCGCGCATTGGTACAAGAGGGTGAATTCATTGAAGTGTATGTAAAAGCGTCATTGGAAGCGTGTGAACGGCGCGATCCGAAAGGTTTGTATGCGAAAGCGCGCGCCGGGGTGATCCAAGATTTCACCGGCATTGATTCCCCCTACGAGTCTCCCGAACGGCCGGAACTGGTGCTGGATACCGAACACGAGTCGGCGGAGGCGTGCCTGGATCAGTTGCTGGCTTATCTGAATGAACGTCGAGTTTTACGCGGAAACTAACGCCAGATCGCAACCGATAGGGTAAAAACATGGCCAAAATTGCCTTCATTACCGGCACCACCTCAGGTTTTGGTGCTGCGTGCGCGCGGTTGTTCGCTGCGAACGGGTGGTCGCTGATTCTATGTGGTCGGCGTCAGGATCGGCTGGATGCCCTGCGAGCGGAGTTGGCCGCCAGGGTTTCGGTACACGCCGTTGCACTTGATGTGCGTGATGAAGCCGCTGTTAAGCAAGCCGTCGTTGGCTTGCCAGCCGAATTTGCCGAGATTGACGTCCTGGTTAATAACGCTGGCTTGGCGTTGGGATTGGAGCCGGCACAACGCTGCGACATGGATGACTGGGAACGCATGGTGGATACCAACATTAAAGGCTTAATGTATTGCACGCGGGCGGTGTTGCCGGGCATGGTGGCCCGTAATCAGGGGCATGTGGTCAATATCGGTTCCGTCGCCGGTACTTATCCCTATCCAGGCGGCAATGTCTATGGGGCTACCAAGGCTTTCGTTAAACAGTTCTCACTGAATTTGCGGGCTGATCTGGTGAATACCCGGGTGCATGTCACCAACATTGAACCCGGCCTGGCAGAGAGCGAGTTTTCGCTGGTGCGGTTCAAAGGCGACGGAGCCAAAGCGGATACGGTCTATCAAGGCACCCAGCCGTTACGCTCTGAGGATATTGCCGAGATCGTCTATTGGGCGGTGTCTCGCCCGGAACACGTCAATATCAATAGCATCGAGGTGATGCCAGTCTGCCAGGCGTTTGCGCCATTCGCCGTTCATCGTGAAAGCTGAGATCGCTCGCCCAGCCGGAGCAACCAGCCGCCCAGGTATTCTTTATAGGCCCGACTGCTGTCCGCCAAGGCCTGGGCATCCGGGAGCCAGCGCAGGGGATGGGCGTTGGCGCGGTCGAATACTTCAAAATCCGCCGGTGCTGGAATGACGGTCAAGTCAGTGGCTTCGAATAATCGCATGGCGCGCGGCATGTGCAGAGCTGAAGTTACTAATAAGATACGCTTCACGCCTAGCTGATGGAGGATCGGCAGGGAATTGTCGCGATTTTGCTCGGTCGTGCGACTACGGCCTTCTAGCACCAAGGCGGTCGTAGGAACGCCAAGCTCTTCCAGCAGTTGCGCCATAACCGTTGCTTCCGGTTGCTCAATCCCGCCCCAGGGTAGATTACCGCCCGTGACCAGGATGCGTGGTGCTTTGCCGGCCCGAAATAAGTGGGCGGCGTGCCAGACTCTATCAACGGCCGCTTCCAGATTAGGATAGAGGCGCATTGGGGGCTTGGCCCCTTGCATGACGCCCCCCAGCACGACAATGGCATCAGCGCTCGGCAACGATTCAATCAGAACCGGTGGATAACGCTGCTCCAGCGTAGCGCGCAGCCAATCGCTAAAAACCGGCGTGGACCACAACCACAACCAAGCCAAGGCGAATACCACTAAAGTTCCGCCGACTCGCTGACGGTGGGTCCACCGCAGCAAGACCCCTATCCCAGCTAACAGCAGAGCGGTGAGCAGAGGATAAGCGAATTGGGTGAGAACCTTCCCCAGCAACAGCATGGAAAATAAGCTAGCCGGATAGGGCAGTCATCAAAGCGAATCGGCTTCCTCGGCAAGACCTCGTAAAAGCACGCCGTCCACCCCGATGATCCGCAACCGAGTTCCGGCTGGATAATCCTGTGCCACTGCAACCCGCCAGGTGCTGTCGTCTACGCGGATTTTGCCATAGCCATTAACGGCGGCTTCATCCAAGGTAAAGACCCGGCCCACATATTGGTGGCCGCGCCGGTTGAGCAGGGGATCTGTGGTGCGAGTCGGGTAGCGGCGTAGCCGCCAGCGCCAGGCGGTAATCGAACCGACCGCCAGCACCGCGAAGAGCAAGACTTGCCAGGTCCAGGGCAAATCCGGGAACGCCGCCAGTAATAAGCCAACCAGTAGCGCTGCGATGCCCAGCCATAGTAGAAAAAAACCCGGTGCCATGGCTTCGATGCCCAACAGGATGACGCCAAGCAACCACCAGCTCCAATAGGTTGGCTCCAGAAGCCAGCCGTTCACGAGCGCACCGCCGTTTTACGCAATGCCTCCTGAGCCAGTTCAGCCACACCAGCCAGCGTACCGACCAGTCCGGCGGTATCCAGCGGCATCAGCAGCACCTTCTCATTGGGAGCGGCCGCCAGTTTGCCAATAGCCTCGACATAGTTCTGTGCAATGAAGTAGTTGATGGCCTGGACGTTACCCTTGCCGATAGCTTCTGACAGCATCAGCGTGGCGCGTGCTTCGGCCTGCGCCAGGCGTTCGCGCGCCTCAGCGTCGCGAAAAGCCGACTCCTTACGGCCGTCTGCTTCTAAAATGGCCGCCTGCTTTTGCCCCTCCGCCGCCAGAATCGCTGCTTGCCGCTCACCCTCAGCAGTGAGAATGGAGGCGCGCTTGTCGCGCTCGGCTTTCATCTGCCGGGCCATGGAATCCACCAGATCTTTCGGCGGGGCGATGTCTTTGATTTCGATGCGGATCACCTTCACGCCCCACGGCGTAGTGGCTTCATCCACCACCACTAGCAGACGGGCGTTGATCTCGTCCCGCTTGGACAGCAACTCATCAAGATCCATCGAACCCATGACTGTGCGCAAATTGGTCATGGTCAGGTTCAAGATAGCAAATTCCAGGTTGTTAACTTCGTAAGCGGCCTTGGCAGCGTCAAGCACTTGATAGAAGACCACACCATCGACCCGGACGATAGCGTTATCCTTGGTGATGATTTCCTGGGAGGGTACATCCAGCACCGTTTCCATCATGTTAATTTTCCGACCGATCTGATCCATGATCGGAATGATGAAGTTCAATCCCGGCATCAGCGTTTGGGTGTAGCGGCCAAAGCGCTCGACCGTGTATTCCATTCCCTGGGGGACTGATTTAACCCCCAGGAAGATCAAAATGGCGACCAGGATCGCCAATCCGATCACGAATGTAGCAAAACCTCCCATAATTGGACTCCTTAATGAGTAGTTTATAAGAAATGCGGCACGATAGCGCCTGATCGGGCATTCAGGATGACGGCTAGCGGTCTGTGGTCATCGGTCCAGGCCACCACTTGCCAACAGGGAATTCCGCTATCGAGATAGAGCGAGGCCGAGTCAAGCTTTGGCGTGGGCAAGCCCGCCAGTTCGGCCAAGGCGATTTGCGCCGCAGGCAGTATCTGGTCGAGATCACGTAGCCAGGGTGTGATCGGCAGGGGCGTGACCGGACTGCTGGCGGTTAACCGCGCCCATGCTGTCTCATCGGCTGCCCGTTCGCATTCCCGCTCCATCGCGGTAACCGCCAAAACGCCTGCTAGCGGATCAAGCAGGATGTCAAAGCAACGCAGCCGCCGAACCCAGCGTTGCGGATGGTCCACATAGCTGCGAAAGGAATAGCGAAACTCCTGGGGCATTAAGGGATGATCTGCGTGTCCGTCCAGCTCAACAGCGATGCTCTCCAGCACGGCCTGGGGATCAGTCTGACTGGCCAGTGACTGAATCTGCGCATAGGCAGAGAAAGCGCCAGGGGTCGCGACCGTTGGCAGCAACGGTTGGCGCGCCACGACCATGGTCAGGGCACCGCCTGCGAACTCTTCGGCGTCCAGACCATGCTCGGCCAGTAAGCGGCGCGCGCGACGATCAGCAGCGCGCAAGTGCAAAATCGCAAGGGGCCATGCCTGACGCCAGACGCCGACGACCGCCGCCCATGTCCGTAAACGGACTTGGTGCGGGTCGCTGGTGGGTCTTAGCCAACCGCTCTCGATCAGCGCCTGGATTTCCCGGTGATAGTTTTCAGTCAGAAAGCGGGCCGGATCGTGCATCGCTTGCTCCAGCTTGTCGCGATTAACGGCTCGGCCCAGTGAGGCGACCAGACCGCGATGCAACACCAGTAAAGCGCGAGGGTCCCAGATATCCTTAAGTTGCACTCTGGCAAGATAAGAGGGAGCGGGCAGGCTATAAGGCAGATCAAAATTGTTAGTGCTAAGCACTCGCCCATCAGCAAATTCAGTCGAGAATTGCACAAATTGTCGCACGGGCCGTGCGCTGCCTTGAATAGCGACTTGTGCGGCCAGCGCGCTAATGGTCTGGTCCGATGAATGCAAGAGCCGCAGCCACAGGACAGCGCCCTGGACCAGTTCATCGCAGCGAAAATCGCCGCCCGCGCTAAAGCCTTCGACCGCTAGGGCTTCGGTCGCATCGGTCATGGTAAGCCATGCCGCAGTTGGCAGATCGGCTTCTTGAAATGGGATGAAATGCGGGCGCAGCGGCTGCCTGATCCGCTTTAGAGCGACTGGTATGCCAATGAACAGTTGCAATAGCAAAGCCGGTGGCGCGATCAACCATTTGATCAGACGAACCAGCAAGACCAGGACATACGAGGGCAGCAAAACCAGCTTGCGTAACAGCGATAGCAGGAAGGTGTGGCGCACGGTCAAAATGCGGGGTTCAGTCAGCGGTGTCGAGTTGCCCAAGGGAGAAGAACTGACCCTGGCTCCATACGCCATAGTCACGGCCAACCGCTGCGGACCGCTCCTCCCCAAGTTCAACCAGTTCGATAAAGACCGCCCGACTTAACAGCGCGCGCAGCTTGCCCCGAATGTGAATGTAGGGCGAAGGTTCACCGCCAGGGATGCGGTATTCGACCCACACAGGATGCTCAGCGCCGGCGATAACCGTATCGCCGAGGTTAGTGGTAAAACTGAGTGACTGGTTTAAGCCAGCGCCCTCAACATCAAGACGCACCGCTAGAAAGGGCGCATCGTCGACCTGGATGCGCCATTTTTCTACCGGCGTCACCAGATAGTGAGCGCCGTCTTCATCCCGGCGCAAGATAGATGCGAATAACCGTACCAGCGCCTCCCGCTGGAAGGCCACCCCTTCGTGATACCAGATGCCGTCGCGAGCAATCCGTAAATCAATGTCGCCACTCAAGGGAGGCTGCCAACGGTCTACTGGGGGGAACGGTTTCTGGGCATCAAGTCGGGCTGCTAAAGCGGTGGGGCTGGGATCAGGACGCTGCATGGAGGAGGCGACCGCGTGGTGGGATTGAAGCCCATCATAGTATGAATAGCGCTTGTCCGGCGATAGCAGCGTGTGCGCTCACTGACGTTCGAACTTCGCTTCATCCTCCCATGCAATGAATGGCTTATGAGAGGATCGGCGACTTGCGGACCGCTAGCCTGGGGTCGTTACTTTTTGAAAATCGCGATAGACCCGGATCACGCGCTCGGCGAATGAGGAGCGCATTCCAAGGCTGCCATTGTAATTGAGCAAGGCGCGGCGCAGGTTGCCAGAGTGATCATTGAGGTAATCCACCAGAATTTGTGAACCGGTATGAATATTCTTCGCCGGATCAAACAAAGCGCGAGGGCCGCCAATGTGCTTGAGTTTTTCCCGGTGTACGCCCGGCATCACCTGCATCAAGCCTCTGGCACCCACCCGACTGACCGCCCGTTCCCTGAACGTCGATTCAATGGCAATAATGGCCAGAATTAGCTCCGGCTCTACCTGGTGGCGCTCCGCGCTTTTTATAGCCTCGCGGACGATGGAGGTTGCTTTACGCTCAGAAACTTTATAGGTGTTCTGAATATGTTGGGAAAGACTAGCCAGTTTCGGATGATCGGCCGTTTGAGACTTTACTAAGGGGACGATGGTGTTGGCACTGTCCATGATAACCGCCGGGTTAGGGGTTATCTGGAGGTCAAGGCTGCTTTGCACCATGAAAGGCGGTGGGGGTATCGTTTCACTACTCACCACTGAAGATTCCGCCAAAGCGGCCAGCGGCGTTAGTAGAGCTGCGCTTAACAAGCTTAGTTTGAGTGCTGGGAGCATCCGCTCTCGGGTAAAATCCGCAAATATCATAAAAACCTCCGTCATATCAGGGTTAGCTGATAGTGCTTGAAGCCTTGTGGCTTGGCGGGGAGTCGTCTTAGTCCCCGTTTGACCGAATCATTCCGGTCGCTTAAACCTGGCTCAAGCAACTCCGGTTATGGGCCTGCCAGCCTGATTTCCGATGTCGGGTGACGTTCCTAGGGCGGTTATTTGTCTGTCTGTGACCCTATGGCAGGAACTTATTGCGGTACAGCAATAGGACGCTATGAAACCACAAAGAAAAATTGTTTTGCAAGTGATTAAATTAACGGGAGATTATTTTTTGGCTATTTTTTAAAAATTTCTGATCATTGATCATTTGGTTGAATTATCTTTAAAAACAATAACTTATCCTATTTAAACTCTCGGAAAGCAAAAAAAATAAAGTTATTTAAAAACAGTAACTTAAAGAATATTCTCATTTTTCGAGATTTTTTGTGATGCTGCTGATTAAGAAAAATGTGGAACAAATAATCAATAAATGGGTCAGTCGAAAATCCTTTTTAAAAACTTCCTTATTTATCAATCAATTGAAGAATAACTGATTGTGAAGTTCTAACTTACTGAATTAAGTTTTTAAGTGTATGAAAATTTTGATAAATTTTAATGAAACGAATTAATCGATGCCGCAACTGCAACATTGTGGTGGCGGTCTGCTCCGCCTGTCACGACCGCGATAGAGCTGTAGATCAGCAACAGGCGTACAATGACCAAGGGCAAATAGCTATTGAGAGGTTACAGCGATGGGCAACCGACTTTCGAAGATCTACACGCGCACTGGCGATGGCGGTACGACTGGCTTAGGCAATGGTGAGCGGGTTGCCAAGGACTGTCCGCGCATTGAGGCTATCGGTGCGGTAGACGAATTGAATTGCGCGATCGGCTGCGTTTTAGTACACGATTTACGTGACAACATTCGCCAATGCCTACAGGAAGTGCAGCACAAGCTGTTCGATTTGGGCGGTGAGGTCAGCATCCCAGGCTATCAGGCCGTCAAAACCGAGGATGTAGAGCGGCTGGAAGACGCATTGAATGAACTGAACAGCCAGCTACCGCCGCTAAAAGAATTCGTATTGCCTGGCGGTGGTCGCGCAGCGGCTGATTGCCATGTGGCCCGCGCAATCTGTCGACGGGCTGAACGGCGGCTGGTTTCACTGGCGCGAGATGAAGAGGTTGGCGAGAGCGCGCAGGTTTATTTGAACCGGCTATCGGATCTTCTGTTTGTCATGTGCCGTATCCTGGCTCGCGATGAAGGGGGCATTGAGGTACTGTGGCGCAATCCGGGCCGCACATGAGTGTTTTGGGTTGCCGCTCGCTCGTCATCAGGACGCGCGCGTAAAGCGCCAGCATTGGTGAATATGGGGATTGCGGCTAAAGTCAAGCGGTAAGGTGCGCCGGCTCCAGTCCTCGATTTGCCAATCGGCCAGGGCGGCCTGATCCAGCTTAAACTTGCGCCGGTTGGTCGAGAAGATCAGCACGCCATGCTCGGCCAGCAGGCGTAAAGCGTGCTGCAATAGCGTTACGTGATCCCGCTGCACGTCGAACGTTGCGTCCATCCGCCTGGAATTGGAAAAGGTGGGGGGATCAAGAAAAATCAGGTCGTAACGGTCGCGGGCGCGAGCAAGCCATGGCAGGCAATCGGCCTGGATGAGCTGATGCTGTGGACCGCGAATACCGTTCAATTCAAAGTTGCGCCTGGCCCAATCCAGATAGGTCGGTGACAGATCGACCGTGGTCGTGGCGACAGCACCGCCCAGGGCAGCGTACACAGTCGCGGTGGCAGTGTAGCCGAATAAATTCAAAAAGCGCTGGCCAGAAGCTAATTCACCTAGTCGCTGTCGAGTCAGGCGATGATCGAGAAACAGGCCCGTATCAAGATAGTCGGTGAAATTGACCCAAAACCGCGCTGGCCCTTCGCGAACCTCATAAAAGCGGCCGTCCTCCGCCTGTTTTTGATATTGGTTAGCGCCCTTTTGCCGCTCCCGTATTTTCAAAAATACCTGATCTGCGGGTAATTCCAACACCGCTGGCAACACAGCCAACACCTGGTCCAGTCGCTGGCGCGCCAGAGCAGGGTCAATGTGAGCGGGCGGCGCATACTCCTGGACGTGGAGCCATTGCGCGTAGCGGTCGATGGCTACCGCGTAATCGGGCAAGTCAGCATCATATAAACGATAACAACTGATGCCTTCCCGGTCAGCCCAGCGACTCAGATGACGGACATTCTTGCGCAGGCGATTGATGAATTCTTCAGCGCCTTCTGCTTTGGCCCGTTCTAATTTCACCGTGCGAGCGCGCTGCTCGGCGGCTTCCCGGTCAACGAAAAAGCCAGGTTCTACGCGAAAGCGCAATAGCCGACATTCCAGTGGGCCGTTGAAAAAAACATGAGTTTTTTCAGCGCGCAACCCCATTTGCTTGCCCAGTTCAGGATCGCCGGTGAACACCGCAGCCTGCCAACCGGCAAATCGGGTTTTTAGTTGCTCCCCCAGCATCCGGTAAAGCGGTCGCCATTCTTCCTGGGTAGCGCCGAGCCGTTCGCCGTAGGGGGGATTGACGATGACTAATCCGGCAGCGCCGGGCCGAGGCTTGATAGCAGCTAACTCACGCTGGGCGATTTGAAGGTGTGTTGCAACTCCGGCCTGATCGGCGTTGATCAATGTGGCGCGCACTGCTCGTGGATCGTGGTCGCTAGCCATGATGAGGGGAATCCGGGTGCGACCCGTCTCACGCCGCTCAATGGCCTCATGGATCAGCCGAGTCCAAAGGGCGGGTATATGGCCCAGCCAACCGGTAAAACCCCAGTGTGAGCGCAACAGCCCAGGAGCGTAATCGCCAGCGATCCAGGCGGCTTCAATCGCCAGGGTACCGGAACCGCACATCGGATCGAGTAAAGGGCCACCGGCGGCAGCAATAGAGGGCCAGCCCGCTTTCAGCAACAGGGCGGCGGCCAGCGTTTCCTTTAGAGGTGCGGCGACCGTTTCCTGACGATAACCGCGTCGGTGCAGGCTATCGCCGGACAAATCCAGGCTGACGCTGGCCTCACCAGCGCGGACCAGAACCTGAAATCGCACATTGGGCCGATGCCGGTCAACGCTGGGTCGCTGACCACAGTGAGCGCGAAAGCGGTCGACTATCGCATCCTTAACGCGCTGTGCGCCGAAGTGACTGTGATTGATACCAGGGCAGGTTCCGGCAAACTCGACAGCCAGCGTCCCGTCGGGTGCCAGATGTTCCTCCCAGGCGAACGTGTTGACGCCCTGATAGAGCGCATCGGCTGAATCGGCAGGAAATTGGATCAGCGGCAGCAGAACGCGGCTGGCAGTGCGCGACCACAGGCAAACCCGGTACGCCATTTCCTGCGAACCACCAAAGCGAATACCGCCCCGCGCGGGCTTCGGATCCACCGCGCCCAGCGCAATCAACTCACTGGCAAGGAGTGGCTCAATGCCGGCTGGAGCGGTCGCAAAGAAAATCGTTTCTATAGCCATGGCTTTACTCAACGACTGCCACATTGACCAGAATTGGCTTGAGCATTTGTTGTACTAAAGCCGGTGTCAGTCCGACGAGGAAACCGCGCTTGCCGCCATTGAGGTAAATGAGCGGCAATTCCAAAATACTGGTTTCCATATACACCGGCATGGCTTTACGGGTGCCGAAAGGCGATGTTCCACCGACAAGATAGCCGCTGTGTTTATTCGCCACAGCCGGGTCACATGGCAGGATGGTTTTTACGTTCATCAGGCGCGCCAGCTCTTTGGTGGAGACTTTTCGATCACCGTGCATCAGGACGATCAGTGGTTGATGACGCTCGTCTTCCATGATTAGCGTTTTAATGATTGCATGTTCATCTGCGGCTAAACAGCGGGCACTATGGGCGGTGCCGCCATGCTCTTCGTAAGGATAAAGATGACTACTGAACGGGATGTTATTGGCGCGCAACAGCCGAATAGCCGGAGTCACTGGAAATTTTTCTTTATTCATGAACACTGTTAGATTGAGGTTGTTGTTTATTTGTCTATTTGATAATAATTGCATTATTGATAATTTTTTATTATCAAAAATCACAAATCTGTCCGGAAGATTGTCTTTAGCATTGCGATTAAAAAATATTTATCATTGATTTTATTGAATTATTTTTAAATCCCGAAATTTTTGGCCAATTGCTGATTTTTGTAAAAGTCAGCCTTGTAAAAGGTCTGGTTAAAAAGCCGAGTAGAAAACTATGTTGTTTAATGGCCAATGTATTTTTGCAAGCCAGAGGCTTGCTTTAGAGAAGCTAATTTGTTTAGAGTGCCGAAAAGTCGAAATTGCTGGGAGGATGATGAGAAATGCGAGCCGATGTTACGTTTCAACCAAGCAGCAAACAGAACGTAGAACAGCCGGAAATGAACCGGCGAAAATTTCTGAAATGGACCGTTGCAGGTACGGGTTCCTTGTTGCTGGCCCCTGAATTGCTTAATGCCGCGTTTCTCAATGAGCGTTATCTGTTCTTCTACAATCCTAATACCACTGAAACCGTAAGGCGTGTCTATTGGACTCCGAGAGAAGGTTATATCTACGAGTCGATTAGCGAGATCAGCCGAGCGCTGCGCGATCATCATAACGATCAGGTCAAACAATTCGATCCCAGTGTCCTGGATCAATTATACGCTTTGCAATTGCAATTGGGACTGGGTAGCCCTATCAACGTTATTAGCGCCTATCGCTCACCATCGACCAATGGGATGCTGTGCGAGCGCCGACGCGGCGTGGCCCGCAACAGCTATCACATGCAAGCCATGGCCATGGATGTGCGGGTGCAAGGCGGACGGGTGTCCGAGCTATGCCGGGCGGCTCGCGCGTTAGGGGCGGGCGGCGTTGGTTATTATCCACGCTCTAATTTCGTCCATATCGATAGCGGGCCGGTGCGTTACTGGAGTTAATCGCTGCGCTAAGCGCGGGGCTATTAAAAAAGGGCGGTTTTAACCGCCCTTTTCCATTGCTGGACTTCCTAGAACAGCAGCCGGGGCAGGAACAGGCTGACGCCCGGAATGTAGGTGATGATGATCAGGAAGCTTAACATGATCATCAACCAGGGCATCGCCGCCTTGACCACTTCCCAGATCGGCATCCCGGTCACCCCAGAGGTGACGAACAGGTTCAAGCCGACCGGTGGCGTAATCATGCCAATTTCCATGTTAACCACCATGATGATGCCCAGATGAATCGGGTCTATGCCAAGCTGGGTAGCGATTGGGAAGAAGATCGGTGCCAGAATCAGCAGGATTGAGGACGGCTCCATAAAGTTGCCCGCAATCAACAGGATGATGTTGACCACGATCAGGAATTGCCAGGGTGCCAGACCCCAACCAACAATGGTTTCCGCCATGGTCTGCGGGATACGCTCGGTGGTCAGCACATGAGCAAACAGCATGGCGTTGGAGATGATGAACAGCAGCATCACCGTGACTTTGGCGGATTCACCAAAGACATGCGGCACATCCTTCCAGGTCATATCCTTATGGATGACCATTGCCACCAGAAAGGCATAGACCGCCGCTACTGCTGCGGCTTCAGTCGCGGTGAAGATACCGCCATAAATCCCGCCCATCACCACGAAAATCAATCCAAGGCCCCAGATGGCGTCTTTCGCTGCAATCATCAGTTCGCCAAACGAGGCGCGCGGCTGGGTCGGGATTTTCATTTTCCGCGCACTGATATAAATCGCCACCATCAGCATCAGGCCCAGCAGCAGGCCGGGGATTACGCCCGCCATGAACAATTGGCCAACCGAGGTTTCAGTGGCGGCACCGTACACTACCATGACGATAGAGGGCGGGATCAAAATGCCCAGGGTTCCGGCGTTGCAGATGATGCCAGCGGCGTATTTCTGCGGGTAGCCCGATTTCATCATCGCCCCGATCACAATAGAGCCGATAGCGGCGACGGTGGCCGGTGAGGAGCCGGACACGGCGGCAAATAACATACACGCCAGGACCGAGGCAATCGCCAAGCCACCGTGCAGGTGGCCGACAGCGGCAATGGCAAAGCGGATCAGCCGCCGGGCGACGCCACCCGTGGTGAGGAAGGCCGAGGCCAGAATGAAGAACGGAATCGCCAGCAGGGTGTAATGCTCCATGGTGTCAAACAGCTTGAGCGACATGGAGGCCAGTGAGTCATTGGTGAAAAATAAAATCGTGAGAATGCTGGACAGGCCCAAAGAAAACGCGATGGGCACACCCATCAGCAGAAAAATAAACAGCGTCACGAACAAAAACAGCGAAGTCATGGCGCTTTCTCCTTGGGCGTCTGAGCGGTCGCAGGGTGCAGTACTTCAGTGGTTTCCAGCGCTTCGATGGCTTCGCGAGCCTCGTCAGCCAATTGCAAACCAACCTGGCGACCGAGCAGCGTATTCCAGGCCACTTGCAATAACCGCAGCAGAGCCAGAGCCAGGCCCAGGGGCAGCATAATAAAGGGAATCCAGCGCGGGATCGGCAGGTCCTGCGCTTCGATACCGATCGCATAAAGCTTGTAAACGTACTGGCTCGCCCCGACGAGCAGGATGATGCAGTAGGCGCAACAACACAGTACCGCGATCAGGCCGACGATCCGACGTAGATGCAGGGGTAGTTGGCGTACGACCACGTCGATACCAATGTGGGCACCGACCTTGATTCCGTAGGAAATGCCAAATAGGACCAGCCAGGCGAATAAGTAGGTCGTCAATTCCAGCGCCCAGCCAAAGCCGGTGCTGAAAAGGTAGCGAGCGACCACCTGGCTGAAGGTGATGACGGTCATCAGCGCCAGCAGCAGCGCGATAAACCCCTCCTCCAGATGATGAACGGCGCGGGTCAGCATGAGAAATCCTCCAGCACAAGCACACGCGATCCTCCCTGTCGGTGTTAAGAGACAGGGAGGAGCCGGGAAGGGAATTAATTAGGGCTTGTTGGCCGCACGAGCCGCGTCAACGATGTCTTTACCGATCTTGTCGGTGAATTTTTCATAGACCGGCTGCATCGCTTTTTGCCATGCCGCACGTTGTTCAGCGCTAAAGGGCAGGATTTGCGTCTTGCCGGAATCCTGAATCTTCTTGCGATCACCCTCATTGAGGGCGCTGGATGACTTGTTCACCTCAACAGTCACCTCGGCGATGATTTTTTCCAGCCCTTCACGCACATCGGCGGGCAAATCGCTCCAGAACTTGGCATTTGCCACGACCATGTAGCCCAGATAGCCGTGATTGGATTCGGTGAAGAAGGGTTGCACTTCAAAGAACTTCTGCGAATAGGCATTCGACCAGGGATTCTCAGCGCCATCGACCACGCCGGTTTCCAGCGCCTGATAGACTTCCGCAAAGGCCAGTTTCTGCGGCACGCCGCCGACCGCCTTAAACTGCGCTTCCAGAATGTCCGACGCCTGAATGCGGAACTTCAAGCCTTTGGCGTCTTCTGGCATCTTCAGCGCTTTCTTGGCCGAAAGCTGCTTCATGCCATTATCCCAATACGCCAGCCCGATCATTCCTTTCTTGGTTAGCGAATTAAGAATGCCTTTACCAGTGGCGCTGGTGTGAAAACGATGTACCGCACTGATGTCGTCAAAGACGAAGGGCAGATCGAACACCTGAATCTGATTAGTATAGCGGTCGAACTTCGACAGCGACGGCGCGATCAACTGCACATCATTAAGGAGCAAGGCTTCCAGTTCCTTGCCATCGCCGAACAGTTGCGAATTAGGGAAAACTTCTACTTTTACCTTGCCCGCCAGCCGTTCCTCAGCCAGTTTTTTAAACATGATCGCGCCCTGGCCCTTGGGCGTGCTGTCGGCGACTACATGGGAAAATTTGATAACGATTTCAGCGTTGGCCAAACCCGTTAACAGGGTCAGCGTGGCGCCCGCCAGCAGGGCGCGGAAGGTTGATTTACTGCGCATAAAGGCATTACTCCTTTGGTGATTCAAATGATCAAACGAATCGGGACGACCCGCATTTGCAGAAGATCGGTTACTGAAAACCGACCTTGCAATTAAGAGTAGATGAATTTATCGAGAATGCGCGTAAGTTGCGCCAACGTGACAGGCTGTAGGGTAAGCGGGCCTTCATTCAACTGCGAATGCCGGTACCTCGGCGTAGCAACCACAAGCTGTAACCGAATAGCAGCATGATCAGTAGCAGAATGATGGCGAAGGCCAGGGTCATATCGATGTCGGACACGCCGAGAATCGCATAGCGAAAGGCGTTGACCATATACAGGATGGGATTGAACAAGGAGGCGTGTTGCCAGAACGGCGGCAACATCTGGATCGAATAAAAAATCCCGCCAAAGTACGTTAATGGCGTCAATACAAAAGTCGGAATCAGGGAAATGTCGTCAAAGCTTTTCGCGTAAATGCCGTTGATCAAGCCGCCCAGCGCTAGCAAGATCGAGGTCAGAAAAATCACCAGCACGGTCAATAACGGATGTTGCCAGTGTAAATCGGCGAAAAATAAGGAAACACCGGTCACCACAGCGCCGACTGCCAGGCCACGTGCCGCGCCGCCACCTACAAAGCCCAGCACGATCACCGTATTGGGTAAGGGCGATACCAGCATTTCTTCAATGTGGCGCTGAAATTTCGAGCTGAAAAATGAAGACACCACGTTGGAATAGGCGTTGGTGATCACCGCCATCATGATCAAGCCCGGCGCAATGTATTGATTGTAGGAAAGCCCATCCACCGGCCCCAGTTGGCTGCCAATCAGCTTGCCGAAGATGATGAAATACAAGGCCGTGGTAATAGCAGGGGGTAGCAGGGTCTGAATCCAGATCCGCAAAAAACGCAGCGTTTCCTTGAGCAAAATCGTTTGCAGGGCGATGGCGTGAGTCCGCACCGGGGCCAGAGAACTGAAATTGAGAATCACTATCAGGTTGCTCGCAAAGCAGGTGGAGGAAATGCCTACTATACTTCGATCCAGCGATTTTACGGCGCTTCAGATGCCGGACCCACCCTCACTGCTTCATCAGGCACAACCCCTACCGCGTCACGATTTAGCCGCCTGGGTTGCTGTTCTGCGGTATGAACACGGGTCAAGACCGCCAAAACAATCCTTAGGAACCCATAATGACGACCGAGAATTCTGAGACTGAAACACCCCTCCCTGAAACCGCCGCCACTGCTGATGCATCACCATCCGCAGACGAACATGAAAGTGAAGCCCGCTTGCCGATGACCGGCATTCGCGTGCTGGATTTGGGCACCTTCCTCGCCGGACCTCATGCTGCCTCGGTGCTGGGCGAGTTCGGCGCGGAAGTGCTGAAAATTGAACATCCTATCGCCGGCGACCCGATGCGCCGCTTTGGCACCCCGACCAAGCGCCATGATGCGACGCTGGCCTGGTTAAGCGAAGCGCGCAATCGTAAATCGGTCACGCTGGATTTACGCCAGGCCGAAGGCGTTCAGCTTTTCTTGAAATTAGTCGCCAAATCCGATGTGCTGATTGAGAATTTCCGGCCCGGCACCATGGAGGAATGGGGGCTGGGCTGGGAGGTCTTGAGCGAGGCCAATCCTCGACTGATTTTTCTGCGGGTATCGGGTTATGGTCAGACTGGCCCGTATCGTCGCCGGTCGGGCTTTGCGCATATCGCCCATGCCTTTGGCGGTCTCTCCTACCTGGCCGGTTTCCCCGGTGAAACACCGGTGGTGCCTGGCACGGTGCCGCTGGGCGATTACTTTTCCAGCCTGTATGGGGCGATTGGCATCATGCTGGCCTTGCGCCAGCGGGAAAAAACCGGACGCGGCCAGATTATCGATGTCGGTATTTACGAATCGGTCTTTCGGCAACTGGACGAAATCGCCGCGTCTTACGGCCTGTTTGGCAAAGTCCGCGAGCGGGAAGGATCGGGCAGCTTCGTCGCCGTGCCGCATGGCCATTTCCGCACCCAGGACGACAAATGGATTGCGATTGCCTGCACCACCGATAAGATGTTCGAGCGCCTGGCCGAGGCGATGGAGCGGCCGGAACTGGCCTCATCGGCCCTTTATGGCCAGCAGCGTAAGCGCCTGGCGGCCCGCAATGAGGTCAATCAAATCGTCATTGAATGGGTCGGTTCGCTGCCCCGCAGTGAGGTACTGGAGCGCTGCTTGCGCTGTGAAGTGCCGGTCGGCAAGCTCAACAGCATCGCCGATATTTTCGAGGATGAACATTTTCAGGCGCGCGGCAATCTGGTCACCCTGGAAGAACCGGGCCTGGGTGAAGTGGTCATTCCCGGCGTCGTGCCGCGCCTGTCGCTAACGCCTGGCCGGATTCACAATCTGGGACCGGCCCTGGGCGATGCCACCTACGAGATCATGCGCGAATTGCTTGATATTTCGCCCGATGACATCAAGCGGCTGCGTCAGCGCAAAATCATTTGACCCGTCCGAGCCATCCAGTTTTCAGGAGCATCCGCATGACCACCTCTGTAACCCAGGAAGATTTACCGCTGACGGGGATTCGCGTCGTCGATGTCGCTACCGTGATTGCCGCGCCCTACTGCGCGGGGATTCTTGGTGAGTTTGGTGCCGACGTGCTGAAAGTCGAGCATCCGATGGGCGGTGACATTTGCCGCAAGTACGGTACTCCCACCCAGCGCGGCGATACCCTCGCCTGGTTAAGTGAAGCCCGCAACAAAAAATCGGTCACGATTGATTTACACCGGCGCGAAGGCGTTGAAGTCTTTAAGAAATTGATCGAAAAGGCCGATGTCTTGTGCGAGAACTTCCGGCCCGGCACCCTGGAAAAATGGGGCTTGCCGTGGGAGACGCTGCACGAAATCAATCCCGGCCTGATCATGCTGCGCGTCACCGGCTATGGCCAGACCGGCCCGTATAAAGATCGGCCCGGCTTCGCTCGCATCGCTCATGCGGTCGGCGGCATCGCCTACTTATCAGGAATGCCCAAGGGGACGCCGGTCACGCCCGGTTCAACCACATTGGGCGATTATCTGACCGGCATCTATGGCTGTCTGGGCGTATTGATGGCCTTGCGCTATCGGGAACAAACCGGCCTTGGCCAATACATCGATGCGGCCTTGTATGAATCGGTCTTTCGCTGCACCGATGAACTGGCTCCGGCTTACGCCATGTTCGGCCAGGTGCGCGAGCGGCACGGGCCGACGCACAATGATTTTGCGTGCCCCTATGGCCATTTCCCAACCAAGGAAGAAGGCAAATGGGTGGCTATCGCCTGCGCTACCGACAAATTGTTCGAGCGCCTGGCTGAAGCGATGGGGCGACCGGAACTCGCGTCATCCAGCCTGTATGGCGATCAAAAGACCCGTCTGGAGAACCGCCACGATGTCAACGAAATCGTCCGTGACTGGTGCGGTTCGCTGACTCGCGATGAATTGTTAAAGCGCTGTTATGCCACCGGCGCACCGGCTGGCCCATTGAATAATATCGCCGATATTTTTGGCGACCGGCAATTCCACGCCCGCCGCAATCTGGTTTCCGTAGATGTGCCGGATTTAGGGGAAACCGTCATCGTGCCGGGGGTGATTCCGCGTCTGTCGGAAACGCCAGGCAGGATCAAGCATCTTGGCCCAAAACTAGGCGAGCATACCGATGCGGTGTTGCAGGAATTGCTGGGCCTGAACAGCGATGAAATTGCCGAATTGCATAAAAAAAGGGTCATTTGAACCGAGAACCGTTGTCATTCTCTGGAGATTTTCACGCAATGAGTGAGAGTGCTATGAATTTGCAGGATTGGCTGGGCAAAACCGAGACCTTGACGGATTGTATTTATCCGACACCGGTTAAGGCATTAGCCCGGACGCTGGATTATTCAAATTTCGATACCGGTGATGGGGCTTTATTGCCGCCTTTGTGGTATTGGCTCTACTTTTTACCGATGCCTGCGGCCTCAGCGACTGGCAGTGATGGTCATCCTAAACGGGGTGGTTTTTTGCCGCCGGTTCCTTTAGAACGACGGATGTGGGCGGGGAGCCGCTTTGTGTTTCATGATGATTTAATCATCGGTGAAGCGATGAGCAAGGTCTCGGAGATTATTAAAATCGCCGAGAAAGAGGGTAAAGCGGGCAACATGGTGTTTGTGACGGTTAAACACCAGGTTAAATCGGCTAGGGGGCTTGCGGTCGAGGAGGAGCAGGATATTGTCTATTTGGCAAAACCGACCTCTTTTAAGCCGCCTGCCCCCACACCCTTACCCAGTAACCTGCAATGGCAGGATGCCTATCCGGTGGACCCGGTGTTGCTGTTTCGGTTTTCTGCACTGACCTTCAATGGCCATCGCATCCACTATGACTTGAAGTATGTGACTGAAGAAGAAAAATATCCCGGCTTGGTGGTGCATGGGCCGTTGCAGGCCGTTTTGTTAATGGAGTCCGCCCGCCAGCATAATCCAGGCCGAAAGCCCGCCAGCTACCAATTCCGGGCCGTCAAACCCCTTTTCGATTTTGATCAGATATCACTGTGTGGAAAATCAAGACCCGATGGGGGGCATGATCTCTATACAGCGAATGGGGATCAGCATATTGGGATGCAAGCCACAGTGTCTTGGAGAGAATAACCGATGGCAGAAAAATTAGAACGCTCTGTATTACTGGCCCCCGGTTCTAATTGGGGCATGATTCAAAAAACTGCGGCTGCCAAAGCCGATGCGGTCTGTATCGATTTGGAAGACGCCGTCGCCCCAGAGGAAAAGGAAACCAGCCGGGCGAATGTGATTAAGGCGTATAAAGAACTGGATTTCGGCGGCAAACTGAGAATGTTCCGCATGAATGGCTTGGATACCCATTTCGCCTATCGCGATCTGGTCGAGATCATTGAAGCCGCGGGCGATCACATCGATTTAATCGTGGTGCCGAAAGTGGGTCGGCCCGAAGATGTGCTATTCGTTGATACGTTGCTCACGCAAATTGAAAGTTATAAAGGCTACGCCAATCGCGTGGGTATAGAGGCGCTGATTGAAACCGCGCAAGGTTGCGTCAATATCCGCGAAATTGCCGCCAGTTGCGAGCGGTTACAGGGCTTTGTTTATGGTCCTGGCGATTACGCCGCCTCGGTGCGGATGCCGCTAGAGTCTATCGGCGAAATGGACGAGCACGACAAACTGTATCCGGGCCACCGTTGGCACCATGTGATGCACTCCATCGTCAGCGCCGCCCGCGCTTACGACAAGCGCGCGGTTGATGGGCCGTTTGCGGGCATCAAAAACCCGGAAGGTTTGCTGCAAGCGTGTAAAATCGCCCGCGCGATGGGCTTCGATGGCAAATGGTGCATTCACCCTAGCCAGATCGATACCGTTAATCAGACCTTTGTGCCGTCAGAAAAGGAATTGAACTGGGCGCAGTTGGTGCTGGACGCTTATGAAGCCGCATTACGCGAAGGCCGGGGCGCAATTAGCGTCAAGGGCAAAATGATTGATGTTGCGTCGTTACGGATGTGTCGCAGCATTGTAGAACGCGCCAAATTGGCGGGAATATTGAATTAAGGCACATAAGCAATGGCAAAGATTTTAGAAGGATTGCGGGTTGTCGAAGGCACTGCGTTTGTCGCAGCGCCGCTGGCCGGGATGACCCTGGCGCAGATGGGCGCGGAAGTGATCCGCTTCGACCGCATCCGAGGGGGCTTGGATTATCACCGCTGGCCGGTGACCCATGACAACAAGAGTCTGTTTTGGGCAGGTTTGAATAAGGGTAAACGCTCGCTGGCCATTGATGTCAGCACCCCGCGCGGTCAAGAAATCGTCACTCACTTGATCTGTGCGCCGGGACCCAATAACGGCATTTTTCTAACCAATCTGCGGGTGCGCGGTTGGATGGACTATGAGCATCTCAAGCAGCATCGAGAAGACTTGATCATGCTCACCGTGTTGGGCACCCGCGATGGCGGCCCGGCAGTCGATTACACCGTCAACCCCAGCATGGGTTTTCCCTACGCCACGGGTCCGGAAGGCTCTACCGATCCGGTCTGCCATGTCTTGCCCGCCTGGGATTGCATCACCGGCCAAATGGCGGCTTTGGGGCTGTTGGCGGCGGAGCGGCATCGGCGCTTGACCGGTGAAGGGCAGTCGGTAGAGATTGCCCTCAAAGATGTGGCGCTGGCGATGCTGGGCAATCTGGGCATCATTGGCGAGGTGATGGTGAACAACTTCGATCGGCCCAAGTACGGCAATTATCTGTACGGCGCGTATGGCAATGAGTTTGCGACCGCCGATGGCCGCAAAGTGATGGTGGTCGGCCTGACCCGGCGACAGTGGGATGGTTTATGCCAAGTCACGGGTTTGAAAGCAGAATTTGACGCACTGGGTCAACGGTTGGGCCTGGATTTAAACCGGGAAGGGGATCGCTTCAAGGCGCGTGAGGAAATCACCGCGCTGCTGAAACCGTGGTTTCTCGCCCGATCCGTCGATGATTTTGGTCCGGCCTTTGACGAGAATAACGTCACCTGGTCGGTGTTTCGCACCTTTAAGGAAGCGGTCACCGAAGAACCGGATTGTTCGACCTGGCATCCGATGTTTGATCTGGTCGAGCAACCGGGGATTGGTGAATACCTGATGCCGGGCACACCGTTTGAATTTGGTCAATTCGAGCGCTCGGCCCCGGTTCCTGCGCCGGTTTTGGGACAGCACACCGATGAGATTTTGTCGGATTTGCTGGGGATGAGCGAGGTGGAAATCACCAAGCTTCACACCGATAAAATCGTAGCCGGACCGCGCCGCTAAATTCCCTCTCCATGCCGCCGCTGCTTTAAGCGGCGGCTTCGCTTTTATCCACCAGACGCATAAATAACTCCTCCAGGCGATTGGCTTTATTGCGCAGGCTGGAGATGTTGACGCCGTGGGCGGAAAGCTGTTGAAACAGATCGTTAAGTCCCCGATCCTTCGATACATCTGCCTCTAGCGTCCGTTCATCCAACTGCCGCAAGGGATAGCCGACGATTTGCGGTAATTGCGCCAGTGGTTGACTCAGATTCAACACAAAGGTTTCCAGCGCCAATTGCCCCAATAGCGTGCTCATTTGGGCGTTTTCAACGATGCGACCCTGATCGATGATGGCGACTTGCCGACACAGGCTCTCGGCTTCTTCCAGATAATGCGTGGTCAGGATGATGGTGGTGCCGCGCGCATTGATGGTGCGCAGGAAGTCCCACATCGACCGCCGAATTTCAATGTCCACGCCAGCCGTCGGCTCATCCAGAATCAGCAATTTCGGCTCGTGCACCAGGGCGCGGGCAATCATCAAGCGCCGCTTCATCCCGCCGGAGAGCTGGCGGGCCATTTCACGGCGTTTTTCCCATAATCCGAGCTGGCGCAGATAGATCTCGGCGCGTTTAAGGGCGACGGGGCGGGGAATGCCGTAGTAACCGGCCTGGTTGACGACGATTTCCATCGTCGGCTCGAACTGGTTGAAGTTGAATTCCTGCGGCACCAGCCCGATACAGCGCTTGGCGGCGGTTAACTGGGTATCGATATCATGACCAAAGACCGCCACGGTTCCGCTGCTTTTTCGCACCAGCGAGGCGATGATCCCGATAATAGTCGATTTGCCCGCGCCATTGGGGCCAAGCAGGGCGAAAAACTCCCCTTCGGGAATGATCAGCTCGACGCCGCGCACCGCTTCAAAGCCATTGGCGTAGATTTTTCGTAGATTGTGAATGGCCAGCGCAGCAATGGACATGATGGATTAGCAATGCCTTTTTTATCGATCTTGTGGAAGCAGAAAAGTTTCAAATTCAGGGGTATAGCGTTCCTGGAAGCTTTGGCCGTCGGCGCTGGCGACGATAAAAAAAGCCGCCAGCCGATGTTCGGTGGCTAAGCGGAAGCCGTCCTCGGCCCCTAGCGCCATCAGCGCGGTATCGATGGCGTCCGCCGCCATATCTGCCTGACTGATGACGGTGACTGACGCCAACGTCTGTAACACCGGTCGGCCGGTACGCGGGTCAATGATATGGGAATAGCGACGGCCATTTTGTTGGAAGAAGTTGCGGTAATCGCCAGCGGTGGAGACGCTGTGATCGCTGATCCGAATCAGGCGTTCTACCGAGCGTTGACCCGGCACCGGCCGTTCAATCGCCACCGTCCAGGGTTGGCCTTTACCATTGCGGCCTTTGGCACGTAAATCGCCCCCAATGGAAACCAGATAATTGTGGATGCCGTTTTGCTCCATCAACTCGGCCAGGCGATCAACCCCATAACCCTTGGCGAGTGAAGATAAGTCGGTGTAGACATCCGCGCGATCTTTTTTCAGCGCCGGTGGCTGCTCGCGAGTGTGCAATCGCCAGTAGCCGACCCGCTCGCGGGCTTGCAGGATCACCGGATCGGGTGGAATCTGCTCAAGGCGCGCTTCCGGTCCGAAACCCCACAAATCGACCAGGGGGCCGACGGTAATATCGTAAGCGCCGCTGGTGAGGTCACTGATGCGCAAGCCTTCGGCAATCACCTGCTGGAGTTCAGCCGATACCGGTACCCAGTCGATGCTGGGATTACGGTTAAAGCGCGACAGCTCGGAATGGGGATCGTAAGTCGACATCTGCCGATTGATGTTCTCCAGCAGTTGCTCAGCACGGATTTTGATCCCATCGGTTGGGATGATTTTTCCCGCCTCTGGCACTAGCTTAAGTTCATAGCCAGTGCCCATCGTCGAGCCGGTGATCCGGATGGTTGTATCGGGGGGGCCTTGGTCGCAGCCAGTCAGCAGGCTGCCTAGCCACATCAACACAAACACAAACAACCGTCGAAACAGGGAGCAGCGCATAGCGAGCTGACAAAATAGCGGAATCAGGGATTGTGCGAGTGAAGCCGACTCCTTGAGCGCCAAGGAGCCGGAAACCTCTTGGTAATCAGCCGTTAGCGGCTTCCATCGCCGCGATGGCATCGGCCATGCCCACTACCCGGCGAGCGCTTTCGACGTGTAGGTTTTCGATCAATTTACCATCGACCACGGCGACGCCTTCACCGCGCGCTGCTGCATCGGTATGGGCTTGAATGATTTTCCGTGACCACTCGACATCAGCCGGTTTTGGCGTGAACACCTGATTGCACGGAGCAATTTGTTTGGGATGAATCAGAGTCTTACCGTCGAAGCCGAGTTCATGACCCTGACGGCAGGCAAACTCGAACCCTGTATCGTCATTCAAATCCAGATAAACGCCGTCCATGATGGCAAGGCCCGCCGCGCGCGCGGCCAGCAAGCAAAGCCCCAGCGAACTCATAAACGGCAAACGCTCGTGGGTGTGTGCGCAGTCCAGTTCCTTGGCCAGATCCGACGTGCCCATCACCAGACCTTCCATGCGGGGCGTCGATTCTGCGATCCGCTGGGATTCCAGAATGCTGCGCGGGGTTTCCATCATCGCCCAAATGCTCATCGAATCGGGTGCCCCATTGGCGCGCATGATCGCTTCCATGTGGCGGATCGCATCGGCGCTTTCCACCTTGGGCAACAGTAATGCATTGGCCCCCGATTTCGACGCCATCGCAATGTCTTCATAGCCCCATTTTGTTGATAGCGCATTGACTCGAATGATGATTTCGCGAAGCCCAAAGCCACCAGCCATCACGGCCTCGCACACCTGCTTACGGGCGAGGTCTTTGGAATCCGGGGCAACAGCATCTTCCAGATCAAGAATCAGGCTATCGGCGGGCAAAGTGCGGGCTTTATCCAGAGCGCGAGCATTGGAGCCTGGCATATACAGCATACTGCGGCGAGGGCGCGCGGATTTGGGCATCGTTAAGGTCCCTTGGTTGTGTGTTGTGTGGTTAGTCAGGTAGGCGAAGCGGGCCACTAAAACCCATAGCGGTGGCCTAAAACAGTCAGAATTTTACACCTTCTGCTCTGCGGGCAGGGAGATTACTCATCAAACCCGGTGCGGCGCTCAGTGGGCAGTGAGGCGATAGCCGCTAAAACGCAGCAATAGCGCCAGGAGTCCGGTGTTACCGAGCAAAAGATACAGGTTGTAATGCGGCAGCGTGACCGGGATTAATTTCAACTCAACCAATAAAACCGCTAGCGACGTGAGCAAGAGGTAAATTGCCACCCAACGATTGACCGCAGCGGAGACATTGCGGGTGATGCCACGGCGGATGTGCAAGAGTGAGAAGAATAACAAGGGGACGATACCGATAGAAAACACCTTATAGGCGATCAACAGCGAGGGGATGATGGCTTTCAGCCGCAGCGCGAACAACGTGGCCAGCACGGCCGCCAGAATCATGCAGCCGCGAATGATCGCCACTTGAGCAGCCTCGCTCGGCTTATAGCCCCAGGTTCGCAAGCTATGGGCGATCACATCACGCCCTAATAGCGCGCCGGTGGTGATCAGGATAATGTCAGCCCCCGATAAGGGGATTGAGAGCAGCGCCACCAACACTAGATCGGCGAGTTGGCCGCTGAAAAATTGGCTGACCAGGGTTTGAATCGTCAAATCGGGCTTGGAAACGACGATGAGGCTTTTGGCAAAGATCCCGATCAACACGATGAGCAATGAAATAATGACGATCAGGGCGCTGGCCAACAGCAAGCCGCGTCGGGCGCTGGTGATGTCGCGGGCGATGAAAATTCGCGAATACATATCCGGCCCAAAGAGATACGAAAGGCCAACTGGAACAAAGACCCCTAAAAACAGCGTGAAGGTAAATACCTGATCAAAACCGAAACGCACATCCAGCGATGACGGGCTAGGCAGACCGGTGGGTTGTGCCAGGATGCATAAGGCGAGCAGTAAAACAAGACCAGCGACCATGACGATCACTTGCAGGAAGCCGGTTTTGACGGCACCGGCTTGCCCGATCAGCAGCGTATAAAGGGTGAAGATCAGGGTAAACAGGGCATAGGCCAGCGCTTCATTACCGATGAATGCAGTCAGCAAATTACCGCCTGCGATAATCTGGCCAGCCAATACCATCAACCACGCCAGCGACAGCACCGCACTGACCAGAAGGCGGATATTCTCGCCAAACACGCGGGCAATAAGGTCGCCGATGGTATAGCCCTTGACTGCCCAAACCGTGTCAAGGAAGGTATAAGCCAGCACCACGAGGAAAATCGCCCCGGATAAAGTCCACCAGATGGCGTTGAGGCTGTATTGATAGGCGTAGCCAGCCAGGCCAAAAACCGACGAGGCACCAAAGGCCAGCGCTACCAATGACATACCGACGCTGAAGGCTCCAGCCTGGCGGTCGTAGACTACGAACCCGTCTAAAGTCGCCTTGCGGTTTTGCAGCCAGTAACGAAGGCCAATTCCCAAGAGTAAGGCGCTGTAGAGAACCAGCCAGATCATGGAGCCTTAGCCGTCGGAGTCGTTTTCGTTAGGGTCTGAGTCAGTCTTTTTGCTTTTAGGACTGGATGCGGCCTGTGGCGAGTTTTGCCCGTTAGCCTTATTGGCTAGATCCAAATGTTGTTGGATGCGGCCAATGATCGCCAGGGTGACCCAAGTCAGCGCTACACTCAGTAAAGCAATCCCAAGGCTGCCCAGCCCAACAGCCATACCGACAGCCGCCGTCATCCAGATTCCCGCTGCGGTGGTCAGCCCCTGAATTTCCTTTTCGTCGCTTAATTTGAGGATAGCGCCTGCACCGATGAAACCGATTCCGGTCGCGACCCCCTGGACAATGGCCGCGACCTCTGCCAACGCCATACCCATCTCCAAGGGGATAATGACAAACAGCGCCGAACCTAACGCTACCAGCATGTGAGTACGTAGTCCTGCCGGTTTGCCAGTGGTTTCCCGTTCCAGCCCGACAATGGCACCCAGTAGCATCGCCGCTAACAGGCGGATGGTGACTCGGACAAGCTCGCGGGTGTCCGGTAAGCCATTGGTCAGCTCTCGCCAGATAATCGTTTCTATTTCCATTATCGCGTGGCCAGTAGCTCATTGGCGCGGCGTAACCGCTCGGTGATCGCGCGCATCACTTGTAAGGCAAAAAGCGGGGTGCGTTGGACCAGAACCAGAAAGTGTTCCCGATTGACCGGCGCGAGCAGGCAATCGGTTTTAGCGATGGCGGAGGCGCTGCGCGGCTTGTCGTCGATCAATGCCAGTTCACCGAGAATTCCTCCAGGATGAACGGTTTCCAGCACGCGCTCGCCTAGCATGATGTCGACCTCACCCTCGGCAACAATGTACATGTTTTGGGCTGACTCTCCGACGCGGAAGATAGCTTGGCCGGCCGTGAAGGATTGATATTGTTCGATGGCGCTGAACAGCTCCTGATTTTTCATGCGGCCCTCTGCGGCATACGGCTGAATGAAGGTAGAAAGTCCTGTCTGAGGCTCGGCAGCAGTGGTCTGCGCGATAATTTTTGCAGTTTAGCGGATTTCCGGGGCCTGCACAGTTGAACTACCTGGTTTTGGGGCTGCCGTATGACCGGGGTAGACAGCCACCGGTTAAGAACGCGACGTTAATGAACGCCCTGTTTAGCAACGAACCCCGCTGTTGATTGATGTTGTGTCAAAGTGGCCAGCTACACTACCCTGAGCAGCCACCTAAGTATGGGGCCTGCTGATTAGCGGATTTCTGACCTGTTAGCGGTTTTTAATTCACAACGAGGAGTGTTCCGATGGATGTTGGCGCGTTATTCGATCAACTTTTGCAATCTGGTCGCGAATTGGTCGCCAAAGGCCAGAATGTGATCGAGCAAAAACTCGACATTCCCGATAGCGGTTCTCAGCGCGATGCCGCGTGGTCGAGCATGGGCAAGGGTGCAGCGGCAGCGGGCGTTGCGGCGTTATTGCTTGGCACCCGTGCTGGGCGGGGATTGACCGGTTTAGCGTTGAAGTTAGGTAGTTTAGGGGCGATTGGAGGTTTGGCTTATAAAACCTTCCAGGATTGGCAAGCCAAGCAGGGCGGGCCTACGGTCGACCCCGGTCAACCGGTGACGGATCTGAGCGGCTCGCAGCTTGATAACCGTGGCAAGGCGCTATTGCGGGCCATGTTATCCGCTGCCAAGGCGGACGGGCATATTGATCAGACTGAGCAAACCAAGATCGATGCCTATTTGCAAAAGCTCAATCTTGATCCCGAAGCGCTGCATTTTGTGAAGGACGAAATCACCAAGCCATTGAATGTGAAAGAAGTGGCTGCGGGCGCAGATTCTCCGGCTGCCGCCGTTGAAATCTATCTGACTTCCTTGTTAGCCATGAATCCTGATAACGAGGTTGAGCAGACTTATTTAAATGATCTGGCCAGGGAGTTGAAATTGCCGCCTGAACTGGTTGCAGAATTATTGGATCAAGTCAAAGCCTGAAACTGATTTTTAACAGCCCACCGCAGTTTTGATGGATCAATGGCTGACTCTGGACCTTAGGTTATCGCTCAATTGGTCAGGGTCAGCCAGCTTTGCCGGATCGTGCGGTTAATCGAATTTGCCGTGGTCCAGATTTTCCAATAATCCTTGATTCACTGCATCAAACCGCACAATCTGACGGCCATGGTGATCTTTCATAAACTCACCCGCCTCGGCTTGGGAAACCAGCGGGATCAGTTCATGGCCCATCGGCCCCAGTACATCGGAGCCGATCACATACCAGGCGGCGCGCGCGTCCGTGCGGGTGACACTGTAATAGTCGGTAACGCCAATGGCGGCGATGTCCGCCTGCGTGTGGCCGGGTGCGTATTTATTTAAATCCAGCAGGTACTTGAATAAATCCTTGGGGCCATCGAAATGATGGGCATGGCCATCTTTATAGAGCACCGTCGCCGTCCAGTCGGGATAAAGGCTAACGAACATCCCGCACACTGGACAGGTGTCTTTAGGACCAGGGGCGGGAAGTGTTAAGCCTTCGCCCCAGACGGGCGACAGGCTGATCAATCCTAGCGTCAGTATCAGCCAGAGAGCACCCGATAACAGCGTGCCTGCGCGCTTCATTTGCCGTGCCCAGCGCCTTGCTGGCGCTTCTCGGCGCGCTTTTTGCGAATCATCAGGGTATCGCTTGCCATGCTTTGATAAGCCGCTTGCAGGGCGGCACCAAAATCACCCAATTCCCCACCCTGTTCCGCCTTGGCTGCCTCCGCTGCACTCTGGGCGGCAAAAGCGACTTTGCTTTGCTTGGTCATGACGCCGGGCAATTTCGAGCCGATCAAATAGGTCGCTGTCTCCGCATCGATTAGCGGTTTAAGCTCGTCCTTCGCGCCAAAATCAGCAGCGTAAATCGCCTTCGGCCCCCGATCTAAATTGATCGCCAGGCCCAGGGCGGCGCAATGGAGCGAGCAGGTAGCGTCTACCCGATCATCCTGATAATGCACCAGGTGGCGGCTGTGATGGTATTGCTTGCGATCCATCCCGCAGTAGGGGCATTTCGGGTATTTGCCAAGCTCGTTATCAAGGGGTTTAGGATCGGCGGCGGTTTTAGGGATGAATTGCAGGGGCGTGCCGTCGTTTTCACACTGCGCGGCCAAAGCCGCTGGACTGAGCGCCGCAACACCAGCGGTCGCGCCCGCTGCAGTAAGCAAACGAAGGATCTGACGGCGTTCGGGATTCGGATTGTTGTTCATTTTATCCATCTCTTGTTTTGAAAAACCCGATCACATTATACGCTGATCGCTTACCGTTCCAAACCAGGGTTTATTTCTTATAGCTATAAATCAAAGAATAGATTTATAAATCTAATTATAAAATTTACTCTGCTTTTCTAATTGTCTTGATTGAATTGAGAAAACGCTAGATCGACCAATGATCGATCATGCTATTTTCTTTAAATAAATCCAGCCAACGCCGCGCGATTAGGAAATGACACTTCAAAAACAACGCAGCCAGTCTCTGTCCTAAATGGCCCATGTAATTCACCTGGCGGTCGGCTAGCATAATGCCCAGCTTCAAGCCAAAGATCGAAGGCTTGATCGTATAGATGCCCACTGACGATGAATATTTCTTCAGGATATAAATGGCTTTTCCCCCCAAACGAGGAAGTGTCAGCGCCGGGCAGAAAACGAGTGAGTTTGGAATACTCGCCTGCGCCCGGATCGATGCTCAGGGTTAGTTCTTCAACAAAACCTTCCAATCCTGGTATCGGAGTCCAAGAGCTTTGGTTATTTGGCGATAAAGGATTCCAGTACGTCACCGTAGATTTCGACATGATTTCTCACACACCTGCTATTACAATTCATCTCATGAAAAATATATGATAGCCCCGTTAGATTCTTTGCATAAGAGCAATCGCGTACTGCCGTCGTTTGACAAAAGTAATCGTGAGGACAGCCAAGCAAGCGGAGGCATTGCCAAAAAATATTAACGCCATCACGGAATCGCCGACGCAGACGATTGCATAGACAATCGTTGTTAGATGCGATACCAGAAAAAGACTCCAAGTCGCATATGAAATTCCCGAGGCACCATGTATGTCTTTAGCCGCAGCTAACATCTGTGGAACATAGGCTAAGATACGCAAAGAGTTGACTAGCATGAAGGCACCAAAGACAGCGGAGCGAAGCCATTCAGTATGGCCGTTGAAATAAAGTTTAGCGCCGATTCCAAATCCTAGAACCGATAAGAGAAGAGCCAAAATACTGCTAGTGATCCAGCCGATCTCGCTACGACGTTTGCGGGTAGTGGATTTAAAAGTTTGCTCTAAGGCAGCCATATCAGATTCTCCAGAAATTATTAGTTAATGACAGAAACCGCTAATAGCAAAGCGGATGCCAAAAACAGTTAAGCGGAGAGCCAGGGCTAGAAAAATTTTGCTTGTCAAGCAACTAGGGCTAAGCCAAGAATTATTGCGTCTCAAGTGACGATCCGGTTTGGTGTCTTCTCTTCTTAGTAGGGTATGAATTTCTCAAAATATTGGGAAAAATCCAATCGCTGCTGCGTGCAATCGACTACTGAAACCGTCACTATGGGCTTGTTCATGGCTACGCCATGATGGTTAAGCTTAAGTGACTCGCTAACCATTGCTGTGATGGCCGCATTCACCACCGCTTGATCTGGACTCCATGCGTATCAGAGCCTATTGGCAAACCTTGGTCGGCAAGGCGCTACTAAAGATTGCGCTGGGTGTTACGCTGATCATCGCCTTAGCTAGCGGGGTCAGCTATCAGATCATCTTTAAGGAAATCGAACGGCGGGCGGTGGATCAATTGCGCGAGTATGCGGTGCAGCGCGCTAAGTTCCACGAAGCTCACTTCGCGCTGGCGCGGGAATTTCATCAAGTCATCAAGCGGGAGTTTCTGCGGCGTTTCCAGGAGCCGCTGCTGGATGCGGAACGAAGCTTCGAGCAATTGATGATGCGTTACCCCGACGGCGCGCTCCGCAACCGGCCGGAATACGCCGATATTACCCGTTACTCGACTGGCTGGATTCATAAAGAGGCGCGGTTAAGCCCTGAATTCAAACGGCTGTGGATGCTGTTTTTCGATCTTTCGGAACAGTTTGCCCGACTGACCACCACCCGATTCGTCAACCTGTATTTTCTGCATCCTACTGAATCCGCCAACATGGGTTACGACGACCCTGCGCGATCCAATCAGGTTCATTGGGCTGCCGATACGCCCGCCGATTGGCCGCTGAATCAGCAAGAATCCTTCCTGATGGCCACGCCGGCCCGTAATCCCAGTCGGGAAACGGTCTGGGCTGGCCCGGAGTATGAGCCAGCCTACCGGCAATTGCTGGTGCCAGCGGTCACGCCCATTGATTTGAACGGCGTCCATATCGCCACCGTAGCGAGCGATACTCTGCTCGACGATTTGGAAGCCAGCATCCTGCGCGCCGATATTCCGGGTGCCGCCCACACCGTCTTTAGGGACGACGGCCGGTTGCTTGTCGACCCAACCTATAAGACAAAAATTATTGAATACGAGGGTACTTATTTCATCCGGCAGACCGGCGATGCACGATTGCGCGCTTTGCTGGTGCTGGCTGTTCACACGCCAAGGTTGCCGCGTTATGGCTATGACTCAACCGCCGATCAGTATTACGCCATCAGCTGGTTACAGGGGCCAAACTGGTATTTCGCCTCCACTTTGTCAGGCGGCTTGATTCGAGGCGAGGCGTTTAAAGCCGCGCAGTGGGTGCTCTGGACTGGATTTGCTTCCCTGGCGTTGGTGTTGGCGGTTTTGGCGATGCTGCTGCACCGACAGATTGCGGCACCATTGCAGCAATTATTGATTGCTGTTCGTCAAATGGGTCAACAGCGCGTATTGATGCCACTCGATACTGCGCGCCGCGACGAGATCGGCAAGCTAGCCGCCGCCTTCACCGCTGCGGCACAATCAGTGGCGGAAGAAATCCGTCAACGCGATTGGAATCTTCAGCAGGAAAGTTCCGGTCGGATGCAGGTCTATCAAGCCTTACAAGCCAGTGAAACCCGTTATCGCGTCGTCGCGGAACAAACGGGCCACATTGTCTACGACTACGATCTGGCCAGCGGCCGAATCGACTGGGCCGGTCCGATCCCGCAAATGACTGGCTACCGCTTCCGGGAGTTTGCGGCGCTGGATATTGACGGCTGGGCGGAGCATATCCATCCCGATGATCGCGCCCACACCTTGCAAGCCTTGCGGAAAGCCCGTAACGAATTTCGCAAGTATCAGGTCGAATACCGCTTTCGCCGCGCGGATGGTGATTACATTTATCTCGAAGATGAGGGCGTGCTGCTGACTGACATCAAGGATCGCTCCTGGCGGATGCTCGGCACGATGAAAGATATCAGCGAGCGTAAGCGTGTCGAACAGGCGCTGCGGGAAGCCAAGGAAGAAGCCGACAAGGCCAATCGCGCTAAAAGCCGCTTTCTGGCCGATATCAGCCACGAGTTGCGCACACCGTTAAACGCCATCCTGGGGTACGCCCAAATTCTACTGCGCGATGCTGACTTGGCGGAGAAATTGCGTGGCGGTCTCACCATCATCCAACAATCCGGCGAGCATCTGCTAGGTCTGATCAACGACATTCTGGATTTGGCCAAAATCGAATCAAACAAACTGGAAGTGCAGATTGAAACCTTTGACCTGCGCGATTTTCTGCAAGGTATCGCCGGTGCGTTTGCGGTTCGGGCCAAGCAGAAGAACCTGCGCTTCCTCACCAGCGTCGACTCGAGCTTACCTGTTCATATCCGAGGCGACGAACGCAAGCTGCGGCAAATTTTGTTCAATCTGATCGGCAACGCGATTAAATTCACTGACGTGGGTGAGATCGGCTTTGTCATCGCCGCCGATGAGGGGCGGATTCGCTTCACTGTGACCGATACCGGCTGCGGCATTCGTCCCGAAGAATTAGGCCAGTTGTTTCAACCCTTTGGACGGGTGGGGGAGCGCTCGCAGGCGATTGAGGGAGTCGGCTTGGGATTAATCATCAGCCGTCGGTTAGTGGAATTGCTTGGCGGCTCTCTTTTCGTTGAAAGCGCTTTCGGCCAAGGCAGCCGGTTCTGGTTCACATTGCCCCTGGCAGCGGTCGCTGCGCCCACGCCGGTAGCGATCACCCCGAACGCGCCTGTTATCGGCTATCGTGGGCCGCGTCGCCGGGTGCTGATCGCAGATGATAAGCGTGAAAATCGCGCAGTGTTGACGGATATGCTGGCCCCGCTCGACTTCAAAGTGGCCGAAGCAGCCAATGGTCAAGCGGCGCTTGATCTCGTCGGGCCATTTCAGCCGGACGTTGTACTGATGGATATGCGGATGCCGGTGCTGGATGGGCTGGAGGCGACCCGCCGACTGCGCCAGTCCGAGACAGCGCGCGATCTGGTTGTCATCGCTGTTTCTGCGAGCGCTTACGGCCACCAACGGGCGCAATATCTGGCGGCCGGTGCCGACGCCTTTCTGTCCAAACCGTTCCGGCAGGATGAATTGCTGGAGCTGTTGCGCCTGCATCTGAAGTTAGATCTGGTTCACGCCGACGCTGTGAGTCGTCCCGCGCCCAACGAACCCCCCAGTGTGCGACTCGTAACCACTCCGCCAGAAACTGAATTGGCGATGCTGCGCGGTTTGGCCCAGCGCGGCGATATCAAGAATTTGCTAGCACAACTTGACCAGATAGAGCGTATCAACGCTGCTCATGCGCCGTTCGTGGCGCAAATTCGTGAGCTAGCTGAGCGGTTTCAATTGAATAAAATCAACGAGTTGCTATCCCGTGGTGGGCAAGCGTTATGAACGGTGCGGCTACCCCGGAAGGACGCTTGAACCGGCATTACAACCGGCTGCTCGCTTGGAGCGCCGCGCCGCTGTCATTAGTCATTGTCCTGCTCGCCGCCCAACAATTCTTCAGCCTGCGGGATAACGAACTCGGCCAACTGCACAAAATCGTCACTGAGCAGCGAGTGATGTTGAACGCCTTCGTCAGAACCGCTAACTTGCATGTCAGCGCCCTGCGGCGACAGTCCGAGGATTTTCTGGCGACCGCTAGTGAACGCCCACCCAGCGAGTGGCGGACTTGGCTGACGACAAGCCAGATCGCCGTGGATGGCGCTATTTTGAAGACCCTTAGTCTTGATCTAGCGCAACAGACCGCACTCAAGGCGTTAAACGGCACGATCATCGGCCGGGCGGAACTCCTAGGCGAACCCGCGCGCCAGGCTGAAATTGATATGGCGTTATCGTTGTTCGCTCTCCAGCGCGCTAACCATGCGACCACTCCGTTCTTTCGCTGGAGCTATTATTTTTCCGGGCAGGAAGATTTCGTCACGGCTTTTCCTTGGCAAGACAACGCTGTAACGGCTAAATCGGCGCAAGCTAGCGCCATCGAGGGTGTGCTCAAACACTGGTTTGCTTATGATGTGTACCGGCTGGCGACGCCGGAACGTAACCCCGATGGCAAGAGTTATTGGACGGCTGCTTATTTGGATACCGCCGGATCGGGTTTAATGGTTTCGCACGCGGCGCCGATCTATCAACAAGGCCGCTATATCGGCATGGTAGGTGCCGATGTGCTGCTCGGCTTCCTCACCGAGTTGCTGCAAAGCGTTAGCGACCGCTGGGGCCAGGTTTGGATCGTCAGCGAAACTGGACAGGTGCTGGCTGATCCCGATCAGCCGTACACCGCCGCCGACCAGCGGGTCAAGGTACTGGCGGATGTTTTACCGATGCCGTTGCGCGCCGTGCCTTTGAATCAGCTATTGCAATCCTCTGAGGAGTTTCGACGTGTCGGTGCCCATTATCTGCACGCGCAACGCCTGAAGTCAGCACCTTGGTATTTACTGCATAGCATCCCATCCTCTGCTATCACCGCACGATTGTTGCCACGCGTGTATCCCGCATTGATTGTGATTGCCGGGCTGGCGCTGACTTTGCTCATCATTCATGGCTTGCTGCGTCAACGCTTTATTAAGCCGGCCTTGGCGCTGGTCGACTATCTGCGCGCCGAATCAGTCGGTCACCCACCAGCCGCTCCACCAGCCGTTCCTGAGCGATGGCGGCTCTGGTTTGAGGTAGTAGCGACCACTTTTCAGGATAATCGCAATTATTTACAAACCATTCAGAAGCTTAATGCTGATCTGGAGCGTCGAGTTGAAGAACGGACACAACAGTTAGAAAGCGCCAACCAGGAATTGCGACTGGAAATAGAAGTCCGGCAACGGGTGCAGGACGCTTTACGAGCAGCTAAGGCGGAAGTCGATCAGGCCAACCAGGCCAAAAACGCCTTTATGGCCAACATGAGCCACGAGTTGCGCACCCCGCTCAACTGCATCTTGGGCTACGCTCAAATCCTACAGCGTGAGGCTAGCTTAAACAATAAGCAGCAGACGGCTGTTGCAAACATCCAGCAATCTGGCGAGCATCTAGCCGGTTTAATTAACGAATTGTTGGATCTGGCCAAACTGGCGGCACCGGATGTAGAGGCGTTTGTGGCCCGGCGCACAGCGCGACCCTCCCAAGCTGGTGGAATGCTTAACGATTCTCCGATCGCTCAATGCTTTTTGCCTCCCAGTTCGGAAATCGCCAACTTGCGCGTTCTTGCGCAGCGCGGCGACATCAAGAGTCTTCTGGCGTGCATCGACCGTCTGAAACAGAGTGATGCCGATTATGGGCCATTCGTTGAGCAGTTGCGCGAACTGGCGCACTCGTTTCAAGTAAATCAGTTAGTCCGGCTGCTGAGCGACCCACGCCTGCGGGCGTGATAAAACTCGCTATTCCAACTTTTCTTTCGTAAACGAAGAATCGTTAAGCTCGCAACTCCCAAGGAGTCGAGTTATTCCCGATATTTTGGGAATATCAATGCCTTTCAATGATATGAGTTGTAATGGCAATATTGCTCCTTCGTAAGATAACTGATTTAAAATCAAATAACTATAAATTTTCTCATCTCTGTTATCTAATTTGGCCGAAGGTTTGCTTATAACTGATTGAAGCCAGTTGTAGAAAGCGGCTAATTAAGATCACCGGGTTGCCGCTAACGATTAGCGAACGGAATTTTTTATTTATCGAGGTCATGGTAATGGGTAGTGAAAGCCAGAAATTACGTACCGATCATACCCCCCTTTCAGTCCTCAGGGCGCGCGATCATGCGGCAATGGAGCGTCGTGATCAGTATATTGGCTCTACGAGCGCCATAACTGTCAAGTACGCTGTGTCATTTGAGGATTTTGCTGCTAACGTCGCTCACAAATTGCGTCACTGGATTGTTTATCGAACCGATGGCGGTCGGTTTGCTAGGGCTTTGGTTCGCAAATCCGGTAGTTTGGAGAAGCTACACCAATATTGGAGTGCAAATAAAGTTCCACCCGGCAGCCCTGTTAAGCTAGTGGCGACTCTCTATCGCCGTCAAGATCCACTGGCGGCTAACCGTTGGGTGATGGAGATGTTCTTTGAGAAGCCAGGCCCAGATGCTATTGACTTTGATGAATCTGATGGGGAGATCGTCATCGTTAAGCGAAATCGGGTTAAGGAGCTGCAAATGACCGCAATGAGTAAAATTACTCGTGTTGCGGTATCGTTTTCATACCAAAATTTTTTCAAACCAGGTGAGGAATTCAAGCGAATCCGAAAAATGGCGGACATTGCCGAACGCGTAGGCAGCCATAGAGCATGGGATTTATGGTATTACAATTATAATCCCATGCGAGTTTACATTTTTAACTCGACAAATTCACAAAAGAAGGAAATGACAAAAGCAACCAATGGTGCCATGCCCTTTGATGGTCGTTGCGCTTATACGACCTCACATTGGAGAACCTATCCTTTCAGGGAAATGGCGCAAAAACATGGCCTAAAGGATATGGTTGAAATGACTAATGGAGTCACGAAGGATCTATTGATTTATGATCAGCGAATGCTGGCGGGTATTAATAAACTTAATGCAGAGCTTTCTAAAATAAGGTCTGGTGGCGGTGGCGCTTATAGAAACGCATGGCCATTCGTTGAACATCTTCAGAAGCTTTTGGAGTCTCCTGACCATCTTTATTATGCCTATGATGGACCCGCCAAGGATAGGGGTGTTTTCGAGAAGATCTTTAGGGTATGGGCGAATGCTGAATAACGGCATCAGTCTTTTAAATCAGCCAAAGCGAGTCGCTGCACTAGACTAATAGCAAATTCTGATAATCTTCGAATTCACCCATCAAAGCCGCCACGCTTGCGCTCAATGCCAAGCTTCTTCATCCGCGCTTCCAGCGTGGTTGGTTTTAGTCCCAGCAAGCGCGCCGCGCCATGCTCACCGCTGACTCGCCAACCGGTGATTTCCAGCGCCTTGAGAATGTGCTCATACTCCATTTCCTCCAGGGTCAGGACCGATGTCTTGCCCGGCCCGACCTCGGTTTCAGGTTCGCGCAACCAGTCGCCCAATTCCAGCGTCGGACCTCGACTCACGATGACCGCCCGCTCGATCACATGCTGTAGTTCCCGCACGTTGCCTGGCCAAGAATAAGCTTGTAGCCGTGACAGCGTAGCCAAAGAAACCGTGTTGATGGTCTTACCGAGGCTGGCTGCATATTTCTGGACAAAATGGCGCACCAGCAGCGGGATATCCTCACGCCGGTCGCGCAGCGCAGGTGATTGCACCGGAAAGACATTCAATCGGTAGTACAGATCAGAACGGAATTGCCCCTCGCGGCAGCGCTGGTTTAAATCCCGATTGGTGGCGGCGATGATCCGCACGTCGGTTTTCAGCGTTTGCGAACTGCCTACCCGCTCGAATTCGCCTTCCTGCAACACCCGTAATAGCTTGGATTGCAGGTCGAGTGGTAACTCGCCCACCTCATCAAGGAACAGGGTACCGCCGTTGGCCAGTTCGAAGCGACCGATCTTGCGGGTCAGCGCGCCGGTGAAGGCACCTTTTTCATGGCCGAATAGCTCACTTTCGGCCAAATTCGCGGGAATCGCTGCGCAGTTCAGTTTAATCAGCGGCTTGGCTTGGCGGGTGCTGCGGTTGTGGATAGCCCGCGCGATCAATTCCTTACCAGCACCGGTTTCGCCGGTGATCAGCACGCTGGCCTGCGTGCCCGCCACAGCTTCCACGTCTTGTAAGACGGTGCGCAATGCCATTGAGGCACCGATCATTTCCTCAAAATCGTGCTCGGCTTGAATTTCGTCCCGCAGATAAAGATTCAAGCCGTGCAAGCGGTTAAACGCTGCTTCCGCCTGCTGACGGGCTTCGATGTCGCGCAGGATCATCGTATACAGCATCTGGCCGGTAACAAGGGTTCGCGACAGTGTAGCTTCGATGGCAAAGACTTGCCCATTGGCCCGGAGCGCTTGCAAACCCTCGGGCACCCAGAGTCGCGCTTCACCCCGTCGTTGATAGTCACGGACCACCTGTCGCAGAGGTTCGGCCAGAAAGTTATCCAAAGGTTGGCCTAACGCCTCAGTCGCATTGCAGGCAAACATAGTTTCAGCAGCGGGATTAAATAGAGTAATCAGACCTTCATCATCAAAGGTCAGGATCGCATCCATGGCGCTGGTTACCAGGGCTGATAGCCGCGCCTCGCGTTCGGCCAGAGTGCGCTTGAGCTGTTGTAGCGTCAGATGGGTATGGACGCGGGCCAGCACTTCCTCGTGTTGAAAGGGTTTCGTAATGTAATCCACTGCCCCCAGTTGTAATCCCCTGATTTTATCGACCGTATCGCTTAAAGCACTCATGAAAATGATGGGGATAGCTTGAGTTTCTGGCTGCTCTTTGAGGCGGCGGCAGGTTTCAAAACCGTCGATGCCCGGCATCATGACATCCAACAGAATAAGATCAGGTTGAGCATAAGCAGCCCGCTCCAACGCGCTCTCGCCATCTTCAGCGACTAAAACGCTATAGCCTGCTGTACTTAAAACTTCGTACAAAACACCGAGATTGGCCGGCGTGTCATCGACCATCAAAACGGCGGGGGTTGACTGAGTAGAGTCGGCCATGGAGGGAATCTCCAAATATCCTGACGGAATAGCCTTTTATAATAGGTCAGCGATCTCCTTAGTAAATGTCTCCGGCGTCGATTCGCCAAGAATTCGAGTACGGATAGTTCCTTTTCGATCAATGATATAAGTGGCCGGCAGTGCCATCACTTGATATTGGCGCGTCACCTCGCCTTGGGCATCCAGCAGCACATCGTAGGAGATGCCGAGTTGCTTAACGAAGGGCCGCACCGTTTCTGCGGGTTGCATCACGTTCACCGCCAAAATCACCAGGCCCCGGTCGTGATATTGGCGATAGACCGGTTCCAGCGCAGTCATTTCACTGCGACACGAAGGACACCAATCTGCCCAAAAGCGAATGGCAACCACTTGATTCGCAAACTGTTCCGGGAAGCGGGTGGTGGCACCGTCCAGCCGATTCAGCACGAAAGCCGGGGCAGGGGTGCCGATCCTGAGCATAGGCGATTGAGGTTCACAGCCGCCAAGCAGCACCAGCAGTGAAACAGTCAACAGAAGTCGAATCAGCGTCATTGGCGTAACCCAGCAGTCAAAGAAACACGGAATGAGTGGTGTTAGGGCAGAGTAAGCGTAACCGATTTTGCCGAGGTAGAGGCTATGCGGGTATTGCTGGTGGAAGATGATCCGATGATTGGGGAAAGCCTGCGCAAGGGGCTGCGACTGGAAGGGTTTACCGTGGATTGGGTGCAGGACGGCCATGGCGCAGAACTGGCGCTGGAAACGACGGATTACGCCTTAGTGCTGTTGGATTTAGGTCTACCGAAAAAGGATGGGTTGAGCGTATTGCGCGGTTGGCGGGCGCGGGACGTGGCGACGCCGGTATTGATTCTGACCGCGCGCGATGCGGTGCCGGATCGGGTGGCCGGTTTGGATAGTGGCGCTGATGATTATTTAGTCAAGCCGTTTGATCTGAGTGAGCTGCTGGCCAGGATGCGGGCTTTGCTGCGACGGCAGGCGGGTCGGGCGCGGGGTTGGGTGGAAATCGGGGCCTTGCGGCTCGATCCAGTAGCCCATACGGTTGAGTATCAGGGTAAACCGGTGGCTCTTTCGGCCAGAGAATTTGCATTGCTCCAGGCCCTGGTGGATTCGCCGCGCGCGGTGCTATCCAGGGAGCAATTGGAGGAGCGCTTGTACGGCTGGGGGGAGGAGGTGGAAAGCAACGCCATCGAGGTTCACGTCCATAATCTACGTCGTAAACTGAGTCAGCAGGTGATCCGCACGGTGCGCGGGGTTGGTTATCGGCTAGGAGAGACCGAGTGAGCGGTGCTTGGGGATGGTCGATCCAGGTGAAGAACTTGGCATTTACCCAAGGCAGATGCCAGCAGACAATTCTGCTAAGGTCTTGCAGTGTTTTTACCTTAGCCAGTTTGATTAAAAAGGGGGCGCTTCGTGCGGTATCAGGCAATTTCGGTTCTCCTTCTGGCGCTATGGCTATCAGGTTGTCATCAGCCAGAGCCACCGCCCGCTGCAACGGTGCGCCCCGTACTGGTGCAGCCCCTGCAAGCGGCCAGTACAGCGCCCATCACCTATTCTGGCGAAATCCGCGCCCGGCATGAGTCCGATCTGGCGTTTCGAGTTTCCGGCAAGATTGTGGCCCGTCCGGTTGAGGTCGGCACCCGCGTCGAGCGTGGCAAGACCCTGGCGCGGCTTGATCCGGCTGATTTGCAGCTCAATGCGCAGGCCGCAAAAGCGCAACTGGCGGCGGCAGAGAGCGATTTAAGCCTGGCGCAATCCGAACAAGTGCGTTACGCCGCTCTGCTGGAGCGAAAACTGATCGCGCAAGCGGTGTATGACGCCAAGGCGACGGTGTATCAAGCCGCCAAAGCCAAGCGCGATCAGGTTAAGGCGCAATTGGCGGTCATTGATAACCAGGCCGATTACACCACGTTGACCGCCGATCAGGCCGGGGTGGTGACGGCAGTCTTGGCCGAAGTCGGCCAGGTGGTTGCCGCCGGTCAGCCGGTGTTCAAGCTGGCGCGTCTTGATGAACCAGAAATCGTTATTAACGTTCCCGAAGGCCAGGTCGCTGCATTGCGGCAGGCTCAGGCCATGACGGTGACGCTGTGGGCAAAGCCGGATGTGCGTCTGCCCGCACAACTGCGGGAACTGGCTCCTGCGGCGGATGCAGCAACCCGCACCTATACCGCTCGCATTCGCTTACTGGCCACCGATCCAGCGGTGCGCTTAGGGATGACGGCGCAAGTGAGCGTGCAGCCCACGGCAGCCGATGGCGGTCTGGTCGCGCCACTGACGGCGCTGGTGGAGCAAGGCGCGGGGCCAGCAATCTGGGTGGTAGCGGATGGCAAAGCACAGCGCCGACCGGTCGAAATTGGCCAATACCGTGAGGATGGCGTGGTGTTGGCCGGTGGCGTGCAAGCGGGCGAACTGGTGGTGACCGTCGGAGCGCACAAGCTGGTGGCGGGTCAAAGTGTGCGGCCGATCCTACAGAACGCGATCAATCCGGGAACGCGACCGTGACCGATTTCAATCTGTCGGATTGGGCCATCCGCCATCGCGCGCTGGTCGGTTATTTCATCGCTGCCGTGGCGCTGATGGGCGTCTACGGTTATCGCCATTTGGGTCAGGCGGACGATCCGCCGTTCACTTTCAAAGTGATGGTGGTGCGCACCGTGTGGCCGGGCGCGACCGCCCAGGAAGTCGAGCAACAAGTGACTGACCGCCTCGAAAAGAAATTGCAGGAAGCGCCGCATGTGGATCACCTGGTCAGCTACTCCCGCCCGAATGAGTCCGTGATTTTATTCATGGCCAAAGACTCGGCACCGCCGACCGTCATTCCTGAGGTGTTCTATCAGGTGCGCAAGAAGGTCAGCGATATTCGCCAGAGCTTGCCCGCCGGGGTGCTGGGGCCGTTTTTCAACGATGAATTCGGTGATGTCTACGGCAACATTTACGCGCTGGTGTCCGATGAATTGAGCGATGCCGAACTCAAGACCTACGCCGATCAGGTGCGCGATGACTTGTTGCGGGTCAAGCAAGTCGCCAAGGTCGATCTGTTCGGTGAGCAGGATGAAAAAATCTATCTCGACATCGCCAATGCCAAATTGGCGACGCTCGGTCTGGACCTCAACAGCGTCATTCAAGCCCTATCCCGCCAGAACGCGGTGGCCGGTGCCGGGTTTTTTGAGACTGCGACGGATCGGATCTATCTGCGCCCTAGCGGCGGCTTTGATACCGTCGATGACGTGCGCAACACCGTGATCCGGGCCGGGGGTCGGCAACTGCGCATCGGCGACATCGCTGAAGTGCGGCGCAGTTCGGTCGAGCCGCCCGCGCCTCGGGTGCGCTATGGCGGTCAGCGGGGTATCGCCATCGGTGTGGTGATGACCCTGGGCGGCGACATTATCCAGCTCGGCGGCGATCTGCGGGCCGAAGTGCAACGCTTGCAGGAGCAATTGCCGCTGGGCGTGGAGTTGCAGGAAGTGGCCAGCCAGCCGGATGTGGTAAAGCGGTCGGTGGGCGATTTCGTCAAGGCGCTGACTGAGGCGGTGCTGATTGTGTTGGCTGTGACCCTGCTGAGTCTGGGGGTGCGCACCGGTCTGGTGGTGGCCCTGTCAATTCCGCTGGTTCTGGCCGGGACATTTCTGCTGATGGGATTTTTCAATATCGGCCTGCATAAAATCTCGCTGGGGTCGCTGATTCTGGCGCTGGGGCTGCTGGTCGATGACGCCATCATCGCGGTGGAAATGATGTGGGTGAAGATGGAAGAAGGTTGGGAGCGGGCCAGAGCCGCCGCCTTTGCCTACACCAGCACCGCCGGGCCGATGCTGTCGGGCACTCTGGTCACGGTCGCCGGTTTTCTACCCATTGCCACGGCGCGTTCTGCGACCGGCGAATACACGGTGTCGATCTTTCAGGTCAATGCCATCGCGTTGCTATTGTCCTGGCTAGCGGCAGTGGTGGTGATCCCGTGGCTGGGCTATCGGCTGCTGCCCGATCCGCGCGCGCCCCATCAGGCCAGCTTATGGACGCGCTGGCGGCGACGCGCTGGCCCTCAGCCGCCCGAACCGGTCGCGGCGAGCGTTCATAGTGAATACGAGGTCTACCACACCGCGTTTTACCAGCGATTTCGCCGCGTGGTGGAAGGGTGTGTAGCGCAGCGCTGGTGGGTGATCAGCATCACTATTGCGCTGTTCGTGCTGGCGATAGTCGGTTTCAGCGCCGTGCAAAAGCAGTTTTTTCCGGTTTCGACACGGCTGGAACTGATGGTCGATCTGCGCTTGCCGGAAGGCTCGTCGCTCAAGGCGGTCGATACCGAAGTCCGTAAGCTGGAAGCGAGGTTGGCCAAAGAGCCGGGCATTCGTAATTTCGTGGCCTACATCGGTTGGGGCGCACCGCGTTACTACCTGGGACTGGATCAACAGTTGCCTGCCACCCGTTACGCGCAAGTCGTCATCCTCACCGAGGATGTACCGGCTCGTGAGGCGCTGCGGGCGCGGCTGATTCAATGGTTCGAGGACGATTTTCCCAATCTGCGTGCCAACATCAGCCGAGTCGAAAACGGGCCACCAGTCGGCTTTCCGGTGCAATTTCGGGTATCCGGTCAGAACATTGCCCAATTGCATAACGTGGCCAACGCCATCGCCGAGGTGATGCGCGGCAATCCGCATCTGAGCAACGTCCATCTGGATTGGGAGGAGCGATCCAAGATCGTCAGCATCGAGATCGACCAGGATAAAGCTCGCTTACTGGGGGTCAGCAGCCAGGATTTAGCGCAGGTGCTCAATACCTTGTTGACCGGAATACCAGTGACCAGCTACCGCGAACGGGATAAGTCCATTGATGTGGTATTGCGCGGCGATGCCGCCACGCGCACCCACCTGGCGATGCTGGGCGATTTAGCCGTGCCGACCGCCACCGGTAAAAGCGTGCCGCTGGCGCAAATCGGTCGGATTCGCTACCAGTTCGAGCCGGGCGTGATCTGGCGGCGCGACCGGCTGCCGACCATGAGCGTGCGCGCCAATGTGTACGGCACGATTCAGCCCGCGACGGTTACCGCGCAAATCGAGCCGCTGCTAGACCCGATCCGTGCCCAATTGCCGGAAGGATTTCGGCTGGAAACCGGCGGCGCGGTGGAAGAATCGGCCAAGGGGCAAGATTCAGTGAATGCCGGTATTCCGTTGTTCGTGCTGGTGGTGCTGACGGTGTTGATGATCCAGTTGCAAAGCTTCTCGCGGGTGGTGATGGTGGTGTTGACCGCCCCGCTGGGCCTGATCGGCGTGACGCTGTTTTTGCTGCTATTCAACCAGCCGTTTGGTTTTGTCGCCATGCTCGGCACCATTGCCCTATTTGGGATGATCATGCGCAATTCGGTGATTCTGGTCGATCAGATTCAACAGGATATCGCTGCCGGACGCAGCCCGTGGGAGGCGATTGTTGAATCGACGGTGCGGCGGTTTCGACCGATTGTGCTGACCGCAGCGGCGGCGGTGCTGGCGATGGTGCCCTTATCGCGCAATGCCTTTTTTGGGCCGATGGCAGTAGCGATTATGGGCGGACTGATCGTCGCCACATTGCTGACGTTGCTGTTTCTACCGGCGCTCTATGCCGCCTGGTATCGGGTGCGGCGGGTCGAATCGACGCCTGCCGCGGGGCATTGATTGAGAGTTGTTTTCTGGGGGTGAACAGTCACACCATTTTTCGCTTGTGGCGGCAGCGGAGCGGTTGAGCGCCCTCACTTGCTGACTTAAACCCTCTCCCAGTGGGAGAGGGAAATGATTAAGAATCCGACGTTACACACTGCCACTTACGGCAGTTTGCGCACCTTCGGTTCGCGCGCCCACTGCCGGGTTTTGGCCGCATCAACAAAGGCGTTGCTATCGCTGGCCTTCACCACGCCTGCATCAGGTTGTACGCCCGCCACCTGCAAGACTGCCTGCGCTCCGGCATCGGCGGCGATGGCCTTCAAATGGCCAAAGGCATCCCGCACCCAGTCCACCGCAGCGGCTTCCTTGCTCAGCCGGGAACCGGCTTCAGCCGAGAGCACCAGCGCCACCGCATCGAACACGATGGATGGAGTACCGGCCAGTTGCCCATCGGCTGGAAGCTTTTTACCGTCGGCCAGTTGCGCGCCACCCACTTTAGGGGCAACGATCTTCACGCAAGCGCCCGCCGCCTCCGCCGCTTTGCGCAAGCTATCGACTGTCGCACCATCAGAGCCATCATCCACCAGAATACCGACGGCGCGGCCCTTGAGAATCGGCTTCATCTTGCCGATCAATTGCAAAGCCGGGGAGGGCTTCATGTCGATGACCGGCGCGGCGGAGGCAGGTGCAGGCGGGAGCGCCGCCAGTCCCAGGCCGTCGGCGACGCGTTGCGCCAGTGACGGATCGATATGAATCAGATGCCCAACCACGCGCTCCCGAATCACGCCGGTTTGTACTTTGGAGAGTTCAAACACCAACGCCGAGGCAATATGGGCCTGCTCCAGGTCGTTCTGGCTGCGATAGAACAAGCGGGCCTGGCTGTAATGATCGGCAAAGCTTTCAGCGCGGATGCGGCCTTTTTTACCGTCATCGGCCTGGGCAAAACTGCGGAAACCTTCCGGCGTGGCCCGTGGCGAGTCGGCCTGTAATGAACTCGGCTCGTAATTGACCCGGCCCTTCGGCACGCCCATTTGCATGTGACCGTCGCGCTGAAGATTATGGAACGGGCACTTGGGGGCGTTGATCGGAATCTGATGGAAATTGGGCGAACCCAGTCGCGAAAGCTGGGTATCCAGATACGAGAACAACCGGCCCTGCAACAGCGGATCGTTGGAGAAATCAATGCCGGGTACGACGTGCGAGGGGCAAAATGCCACTTGCTCGGTTTGGGCGAAGAAGTTATCCGGGTTGCGATCCAGCACCATCCGCCCGATCACTTTAAGCGGCACCAGCTCTTCGGGAATCAGCTTGGTGGCATCGAGATGATCGAAGGGGAACTTGGCTGCGTCTTCCTCGGTGAACAGTTGCACGGCAAATTCCCATTCCGGGAAATCGCCCTGGTCGATGGCCTCATACAGATCACGGCGATGGAAATCAGGATCGGCCCCGGCCAGCTTGACTGCTTCATCCCACAGGGTGGATTGCAGCCCCAGCTTCGGTCGCCAGTGGAATTTAACGAAAGTCGAGTTGCCCTGGGCATCGAGCAGACGGAAGGTGTTGACACCAAAGCCTTCCATCATCCGCAGTGAGCGGGGAATGGTGCGGTCGCTCATCGCCCAGATCATGGTGTGCATGGTCTCTGGCATCAGCGAGATGAAATCCCAGAAGGTATCGTGGGCGCTGGCGGCCTGTGGGAAACCGCGATCCGGCTCCATCTTCACCGAATGAATCAGGTCCGGGAATTTCAGCGCATCCTGAATAAAAAACACCGGGATGTTATTGCCGACGATATCCCAGTTGCCTTCTTTGGTGTAGAACTTCACCGCAAAGCCACGGACATCGCGCGGCGTATCCACTGAACCCGCGCCACCGGCTACCGTCGAAAAGCGGCAAAACAGCGGCGTTTTCTGGCCGACCTCGGTGAGGACTTTGGCGGTGGTGTACGGTGCCAGCGATTCGGTCAGCTCAAAAAAGCCATGGGCGGCAGAACCACGGGCATGGACGATACGTTCCGGGATGCGCTCATGATCGAAGTGAGTGATCTTTTCGCGCAGGATGAAATCTTCAAGTAAGGTCGGCCCGCGCGGTGTGGCGCGCAGTGAATTCTGGTTGTCCGCGATGGGTAAGCCCTGATTGGTGGTGAGCGCGGGATGCGTACCACTGGCCTGCTGGTGCAGTTCGCCTGCATTGCCACGTTTTTCATCATTGGATTGCGCGGTCATTGAAGCTCCAAAAGCTGGAATAGTGGGTGAAAAAGGCTAGAAAATGAGATACCCAAAACCGAATTAACTGACGACTTTTATGATCCAAGGCAGGAAACACAGTGTCCCTGAATCGTTAAACGCAGCAATTGGAGTCATGAGCGTCGGATCAGGTTCCGCCTATCAGGTCAATATGTTGAATTAAAATCGGTGTCCCATCATCATGCCTATCACCCAGATCGACTTACCTTCCCCAGCGCCCGGTACACGACGAACCTTGTGCGTTCATCAATACGGTGCGCCCGATGCCCGGCCCAAGGCGTATTTTCAGGCCGCTTTGCACGCTGATGAAATTCCGGGCTTGCTGGTCGCTCAGCATTTGCTCGGCGCGCTTGAACAAGCACAGGCGGCAGGCCGGATTTTGGGTCAGGTGGTGGTGGTGCCGGTCGCTAATCCCATCGGTTTGAATCAACATTTGCATGGTCGGCTGCTGGGGCGTTTTGATTTTGATAGCACCGGCAATTTCAATCGCGGCTTTCCTGATCTGGCGGCGGTCGCCGCCGAGCGCTTGCAGGGACGTTTGAGCGCCGATCCCGCCGCCAATGTAGCCCTGATTCGCGAGGCATTGCGCGCGGTGCTGGCGGAACAGCAGGCCACGCGGGAAACGAGTGCTTTAAAGCTGGCCTTGCTCAGTTTGGCTATCGATGCTGATTATGTCTTTGATCTGCATTGTGATAGTGAATCTTTACTGCATGTGTACGCCTCGCACTGGCATGTGGATAAAGCGCGGGTGCTGGGCGCAGAACTGGGCGCGGCGGCGATTTTGCTGGAAGATGATCCCGGCGGCAGTCCATTTGACGAAGCCTGCGCCGGGCCGTGGTGGAAGCTGCAAGCGGCGCTATCGGAACAGGGGCCAATTCCATTAGCGTGTTTTTCAACAACGGTCGAACTGCGCGGTCAGGCGGACGTGCGCGATGACTATGCAACAGCGGATGCCGCAGCGTTGCTGCGCTTTTTACAGCGGTGCGGGGTGCTGGCTGGCGAGCCGGGGCCATTGCCGGAACTGCGTTGCCAGCCAACACCGCTGGCCGGAGTGGATGTGCTAACCGCTCCAGCGGCTGGCGTGCTGGTTTATGGTAAGCCGTTGGGAGCGCCAGTGGCAGCGGGCGAGGTGGTGGCGGAGGTTGTAGATTTATTCGGTGAACCGCCTGGCGCTGCCCGACAATCGATCCGCGCTGCCACCGATGGTCTCCTATTCGCCCGCATGGCCGAGCGGCTAGTGCGACCGGGGCAGAAGTTTTGCAAAATCGCCGGGCGGGAACCGCTGGCGTATCGGCAGGCTGGAAAATTATTAGAAGATTGAGAGCAGTACGGCGTTTGCGCGTTCGTCATTAAAATTGTTTATTATCGATTCGACCTTGCAAAACAACTCCAGGGGGCTTGCGATGGAATTGATTGGATTTCTGTTGATCGGTGCGGTGGCAGGTTGGTTGGCGTCGACTTACATGCGCGGTGGCAGTATGGGATTGCCGGGTAATTTGGCCATCGGGGTAGTTGGCGCTTTTATCGGCGGTTTCTTGTTTCGGTTAATCGGCTTTGCTGCGGTAGGATTAATCGGCCATCTCATCACCGCTACGGTGGGCGCTGTGGTCTTGCTTTATCTGGTGCGTGTGCTGAAAAAGAATTAAAAACCCGGCGCTTGCTCAGTAATGGATACGCTTTGGTTAGCCCTGGCTTTTCTATTGGGGTTGTTAGCCCGTCAGCTTGGTTTGCCGGCGCTGGTCGGTTATCTGGCGGCAGGCTTTGTCTTGAATGCGTTGGGTCAGCAAAGTAGCGGGCTGCTTGATCAAGTTGCCCACGCTGGCGTCTTGCTGCTGCTGTTTAGCGTTGGCCTGAAACTGAAATTGAAAAGCCTGATCCGCCCGGATGTCTGGGGCGGCGGCGGTCTGCATCTTATCATCAGCGCCCTGGTGTTGTGGGGGTTGCTGTGGGGGGTAACTGCGCTCTCTTTCGGTCAGGCTGTCGTTCTGGCCGTCACCCTGGGATTTTCCAGCACGGTGCTGGCTGCCAAGGTGTTGGAGGAGAAAGTTGAATTACGGGCCTTTCATGGTCGCTTAGCCATCGGCATCCTCATCATTCAAGACCTGGCGGCGCTGGCGTTAATGACGCTGGCGGGGGGATCATCGCCGACGCCCTGGGCTTTGCTGGTGTTGGGATTACCGTTGTTGCGGCCGATGATCAGCAAAGTGCTCGATTGGAGTGGGCATGACGAGCTGCTGGTGTTGTTTGGCCTGGCGCTGGCGCTGGTGGTCGGCGGTTTGGGTTTTGAGCATGTTGGACTTAGTTCGGAGTTGGGAGCGCTGCTGTTAGGTGCCTTGCTGGCCGGTCATCCACGTGCAGTGGAATTATCGCGATCGTTGTGGTCGCTTAAGGAAGTGTTGCTGGTCGGATTTTTCCTGCAAATCGGTTTGCTGGGCTGGCCGAGTATCGGTAGCGTGGGTGGAGCCATCCTGTTGACCGCGCTGTTGCCGCTGAAGGCAATCCTGTTTTTCGTCATCCTGATTCGGTTTCACCTGCGCGCCCGCACGGCGTTTCTGACCGCGTTGGCGCTGGCCAGCTACAGTGAATTTGCCCTGATCGTGGTCAAATTCCTGGTCGGTAATGGCCAATTGCAGCCGGATTGGCTGGTGGTGCTGGCCCTGACGGTGGCGCTGTCTTTCGTCGTTGCGGCACCGCTCAATCGCTATGCGCATGATTTGTATGAGCGTTTGGAAACGTGGCTGGCGCGTTTCGAGCGGCCAGAGCGGCATCCTGACGAGCAGCCGGTGTCCTTGGGTAAAACGCAGATCCTCATCCTGGGGATGGGTCATACCGGCACCGCCGCTTATGATTTTCTCAAAAAGCGGCAACATACCCCGGAAGCGCACAAGGTACGGCTGGTTTCCGGTATCGACTCCGATTTGGTCAAGGTCGAGCGCCACATCCATGAAGGCCGCCGGGTAGTCTATGCCGATGCCGAAGATCCTGGCTTTTGGCATCGGTTACATCTGGACGGGCTGAAAGCGGTGATCCTGGCGATGCCAGATCCGGAAGCCAAGCGCATTGCGACCGAACAATTACGTCGGCATGGCTTTAAGGGTCTGATCGGAGCCATCAGCACCTATCCGGAAGAAGAAAAAGCACTCAAGGCCGCTGGGGCGGACATGACCTTTTTGGCCTTCAACGAGGTGGGCGTGGGTTTGGCTGAGCATGTTTGGGAAGCCTTGGAACAACGCGCTCTGTCAGCAACCGCTGGTCGCACCGCCTGACACCAATTGACGTTGCCGTGGTCTATCTCAGCAGGTCCAAAATTGACGGGAACTCCGCATGAGCGACAAAATCACCAAGACCGAGGCCGAATGGCGCGCCCAGTTGACTCCTGAGCAATTCGCCGTGTGCCGTGAAAAAGGCACTGAGCGGGCGTTCACCGGCCAATATCACGACTGCCACGAAGCGGGAATTTATCGCTGCGTATGCTGTGGCAAAGCGCTGTTCGACTCAGATACTAAATTCGATTCCGGCAGTGGCTGGCCCAGTTTTTGGCAACCGGTCCAGGCCGAAAATGTGGCCACTGCCGAGGATCGCAGCTTTTTTATGCGCCGCACCGAAGTATTATGCGCCGATTGCGGCGCGCATTTGGGCCATGTCTTTGACGATGGCCCCAAACCGACTGGTTTACGCTATTGCATCAATTCAGCGTCGTTACGATTGGATCGGGCTGGAAAGGTCGATTCGCCGGATTGAATCTGGCCATAGCGTTGACCCATGCCGCTGTGGGTGAGGACCTGATAGCAGGCAGCCGGTAGATTGGCGGTGGAGGGGGGTTCCGGACGCTTCTGGGGCTTGGGGTTGCGGGCGGAATTCACGATATCCCGCACCCAATTCGCCAGATCGGCATCGCAGCCATCACCGATCGGCACCGGCTTTTGTGATTCGCACTGGGCAGAGCCGGGCGGGCATTTTAGGCGGACGTGGAAATGGGCATCATGACCCCACCATGGCCGGATTTTATTAAGCCAACTCCGGTCGGTTTCACTCTCGCATAAGCCTTGCTTGATAATGGCGTTGATGAAAATCCGATCCACTTCCGGCGATAGCGCCGCTTGTCGCAAGGTGTCGCGATAGCGGGGCGACCAGTTGGCATAATTTAGGGTTCCTTCCGTCGCCCGAATCATGGAAGGCGCGCCGAGGGTTTCAGTATTCGGACGCGGCAAGATTCGGTCGCGGGGTTGTTGCATCAGCCAGATGTCCGCGTCCAAGCCGGTTTGATGGCTACGATGGCCACCCGGCATTGGGCCACCGCGCGGCTGGGCCAAATCACCAATCAACAATCGACTGCCGTTAGCCGCCGCCTGACGGCTTAGGCGCTCCAGAAACTGAAGCAACACCGGGTGACCGTAGTAGCGATTGCGGCTGGAGCGCATCACTTGATAACCATCGCCAACCAGCGGCAGGGTCTTTGCGCCAACGATGCAGCCAGAGGTGAACGAGCCGATGACTTCAGGCTGGCCCGCCAGGGGCGAACCGACATCGCTCCAACCGTTACCGGCGTGGGCTGAGGTAAAGACTGATGCGAGCAGTACAGATAGGACGCTAAATCCGGCGACTTTCATCAAGCGATCTCACAGGTGCAATGGAGTGCCATAAGCTTAACCAAGGAATCGGTGTTTGGGCAGTCCCAATCTGTTAAGCCAAGACTACCGGTCCCGTGCTGTTGGGCATTCTCCCACCAACTCCACCTTACCGTGCTGATCCACTGTCTCCAGCCGCACCGCAAACCCCCAGAGCCGGTGCAAATGCCGCAGCACCTCCTGAAAATTATCGTGTAAAGGCCGACGGTTATAAGGCGTATGACGCAGCGTCAGCGAACGATCCTTGCGATGCGCCACATTCCACACTTGAATATTTGGCTCGCGGCTGCCCAGGTTGTACTGATCAGACAGCGCCAGCCGCAAGCGCCGATAACCGGCCTCATCGTGAATCGCGGTGACTTCCAATTCATCCTGAGCCTCATCGTCCAGCACGGCAAACAGCTTCAGATCCCGCATCACTTTGGGCGAAAGGTACTGAGCGATAAAGCTCTCGTCCTTGAAATTACGCATCGCAAAATCCAGCACTTTCAACCAATCCTGACCGGCTATGTCCGGGAACCAATAACGATCCTCAGCGGTCGGCTCCTGGCAGATGCGCTTGATATCACTCATCATGGCAAAGCCCAGCGCATACGGATTGATACCGGAATAATAAGGATGATCGAACGGCAATTGCTGGATGACGCTGGTATGGGATTGCAAAAATTCGATCATAAAGCCGTCATTGACGTAGCCTTGATCGTAAAGCGCGTTGATCAAGGTGTAGTGCCAGAAGCAGTTATGGTTGATAAAGCAGGAGGCTTTATAACTGTGGGAATGCTCCACGCTGAAATCGAAAACCGGCCCCTTATCATGGTCAATAGCCTCAATGGCGGTTAAATCATCTTTGTGGAGGAACCACTTAACCGAGGCTAGTGCGTCTTTTAGTGCTTGCCGCTTATAAGACAGGCGAAACCCAATCTTATTGGCGAAGCGCTGAACATCCGAGCCAGTCATAACCAGCCGGAACATGCCGTCTTGCTGCGGCCTGATCGAGCTAACCATGCCGAGATTGAGCAGCAGCAGTTGCTCAACCTGCAACAGCTTCAGACTCTTACTCACCAAGATGATTTGCCGACCTTTAACGGCAATGCAACCATCGGTGTCGAAATGTCCGCGTAGAAAGGCGCAAACCACGGCTTCCGGCGAACGCAGAATGATGTCGGGTACCGTTTTTCGGCCTGCTGCTCCCCAGCCGGTGGCAAAGCCAAAGCTCTGCTTGAAGAGCCGTGCCAATACAGCGCTGTGTATCGTTGAATTGAAGTGGTTCCGGCTTGGTCGGCGTGAGGCTGTTACTCCGAAACTGGCATACATCGTCTGTTCGAAGAAATCCAACAATTCCCGGTCCTGAGAGGTCAGATTGATCCGACCCGCATCGACGAAGCCATCACCGATCACCTGGCCTAGCACTTCGGCCAGGTCGGCTCCTAGGCTCCTGGGCCGACGTGCTAAATCAGCGGGTGTCAGCAAGGCCCAGGGCAGTTTCGGGTCGGCTTTGATCTGCTCCCACTCGTTAGCACAGGCTTGGAGTCGGACCGCTGTTTGCGCACTGACCGATAAACCCAGTTCAGCGCGCCGCCATTTGTAGTAAGTGTTGAGGGCGACATCATGCTTTTGGCAAATATCGGCGATCCGTGGCCGAACTTGCAGCGTATAGTCGATGACAGCTTCGGTGCTAGCAAAAACTGACTGGCCGCGCCGGATCTCCAACCGGTCACCGATCTTTAGATGCTGTAACTCAATCCATTCGCCGCTAACCAGGATTTTGTGATCGGCCCCGCCGTGCAATTCATAGCCGTGTCGAGTTTTAATCCGAATCCGTGGTTTTGACGGGTGTGCGAACCAATTGACGATCCGGTTGCCATCCTCTACACAGCCGGAAAAACGTGATTCGACCAGTTTCTGGGCTGGTAGAAAGCCTTGGCCAGTTACAATCAGGGTGTCGCCAGCTACGCAGGCCCAGCCTTCATTCATGACCTGCGTTTGCCGTTGCGGGTAAAAATACTGACCGATTTTCCGCACGATCCGCACAATTTCGCGCTGCCACGGCTCCAGCAACGGTGCATTTTTTTCAATAAAATACAGCAAGTTCTCTTGAGGTTCGCTGGGGAAGCGCGCTTCACTCAGCACTCTTTCGGTCGGCCGGGTCGGCACCGTGCGCCAGAGATCATTCAGTTGCAACTGTAAATAAGCTTCCCGTTCCTGCTGACGCTGCTTTTCTTCGCTCAGCGACAACGGGGCAGGGTGCTTGTAGCGATCCACCCCATAGTTCATCAAGGCATGGCAGGAATCGAGGAAGATCTCAACGTTTTCCTCGCCATGGTGTTCCTCACAGTCGGCGACGTAATTACGAGCAAAGAGCAGGTAATCGATGATCGCATCGGCGCTGGTCCAGGTGCGGAACAGATAATTGCCCTTAAAAAAGGAATTATGGCCATAAGCAGCGTGAGCGATCACCAACGCCTGCATCATCGCGGTATTTTCTTCCATAAGATAAGCGATGCAAGGATCGGAATTGATGACGATTTCGTAGGCCAGGCCCATTTGGCCGCGCCGATAATTCTTCTCGGTCAGCACAAACTGCTTGCCGTAGGACCAATGCTTGTAACCGAGCGGCATTCCCACTGAAGAATAGGCATCCATCATCTGCTCGGCTGTAATGATCTCGATCTGGTTCGGATAGGTGTCCAGCTTGAAGTCATTGGCAGCGATCTGGCCAATGACCTCGTTGTAGCGCTCCAGGATCGCAAAGGTCCAGTCTGACGAGTCGGTGATAAGTCGGCTTGCGGTCATGACATGCGCCTTTTGAATAGCTCCCGAAACACCGGATAAATATCCGCCGCGCCGTCGATTTGCTGCATGGCGAAGTTGGGGTGTGACTCTTGCACCTCTTCGTAAGCCTCCCACAGGCTTTGATGGCGGTCCGGGGTGATTTCAATGTAGGAAAAATACCGGACGAGCGGCATGATTTGCTTAAGCAGGATCTCCCGACAAGCGGGTGAATCGTGGTGCCAGTTATCGCCATCCGAGGCTTGCGCGACGTAAATGTTCCAGACTGATAGCGGATAACGGGCTGCTGCGATGTCGGCCATCAAGGTCAGCGCACTGGAGACGACGGTGCCGCCGGTTTCGCGCGAGTAGAAAAATTCCTGTTCGTCCACTTCCTTGGCGATGGTGTGGTGACGGATGAACACCACCTCGATCTTCTCGTAATTGCGCTTTAAAAACAGATAGAGCAGGGTAAAGAAACGCTTGGCCAGATCCTTGCGTGTCCGATCCATTGAGCCGGATACATCCATGATGCAAAACATCACCGCCTGGGTGCTCGGTTGCGGCTGCCTGGTGCGATTGACGTAGCGCAGATCGAACGTGTCGATAAACGGCACCGCCTGGGCACGGGCGCGCAAGTGCTTGATTTCTTCAACTAACGCTTGAGCGCGAAGCTCATCGACTGGCGTTTCCGCCAGCACCCGCTCTAGTTCGGCTTCGGCTTCCCGCAAACGGCGCGTGTAGGGGGCGGCCATCGCGATCCGCCGCGCCAGCGCGCCGCGCATTGAGCGCACCACATCAAGGTTGGACGGATTGCCCGCGCTGGTAAAACCGGCCCGCACCGATTTGAATTCCGCCACCTTAGCCAGTTGCGTGCGCACCAAATTGGGCAGTTCCAAGTCCTCGAAAAACAGCTCCAGAAATTCCTCGCGGGACAGCTCGAAGACGAAATCGTCTTCACCCTCACCGCTATTGCTGGCTTGGCCGTTCCCTGTACCGCCGCCACTACCGCCCTGAGGCCGCGCTATCCGGTCGCCTTTGACGAATTCCTTATTGCCCGGATGAATCGTTTCGCGCCGCCCGCCCGCGCCGTGGCCAAACACCGGCTCGGACAGATCGCGAGCTGGAATGTTGATCTTCTCGCCGTTATCAATATCGGTGATGCTGCGGCCGTTCATGGCCTCGGTCACGGCTTTCTTGATTTGGCTCTTAAAGCGCCGAATGAAGCGCTGCCGGTTGACAGCGCTTTTGTTTTTGCCGTCCAGCCGCCGGTCAATCAGCGTGGCCATGAATAATCTCCCCGGTCAGGATGACTTGCGCACCCGCAAATACCAGTCAGATAGCAACCGCACCTGCTTGGGGGTATAGCCCTTGGCAACCATTCGATCAACGAATTGGGCGTGCTTTTTCTGCTCCTCCGCGCTGGATTTGGTGTTGAAGCTGATCACGGGCAGCAAATCCTCGGTGGTTGAGAACATCTTTTTCTCAATCACTGCCCGCAATTTTTCGTAACTGGTCCAGGCTGGATTGCGACCGGCATTATTAGCGCGCGCCCGCAGCACGAAATTAACGATTTCGTTGCGGAAATCCTTGGGGTTACTAATGCCCGCCGGCTTCTCGATCTTTTCCAACTCGGCATTCAGAGCGCCTCGATCAAACGACTCGCCGGTATCGGGGTCGCGATATTCCTGATCCTGAATCCAAAAATCAGCGTAAGTAACATAACGGTCGAAGATGTTCTGGCCATACTCGGAATAGGATTCCAGATAGGCTTGCTGCAATTCCTTGCCGATGAACTCGGCATAACGCGGCGCAAGGAAGCCCTTAAGGTGCGACAGATATTTTTCCTCCACCTCGTTACTGAACTGCTCACGCTCAATTTGGCGCTCCAACACATACAATAGATGCACTGGATTGGCCGCTACTTCCGCATGATCGAAGTTGAAGACCTGCGATAGAATCTTGAAGGCGAAGCGGGTGGAAATGCCGGTCATCCCCTCATCGACCCCAGCGTAATCCCGATACTCCTGCATTGACTTGGCCTTGGGATCGGTGTCTTTGAGATTCTCGCCATCGTAAATCCGCATCTTGGAAAACAGGCTGGAGTTTTCCGGTTCCTTGATTCGGGTCAAAACGGAAAACTGCGCCATCATCTCCAGGGTGCCCGGTGCGCACGGTGCGGCGGATAGCGAACTGTGGGTTAGCAGTTTGCGGTAAATCTTGACTTCATCGGATACCCGCAGGCAGTACGGCACCTTGACGATATAAACCCGATCCAGAAATGCTTCGTTATTCTTGTTGTTCCTGAAAGATTGCCATTCCGATTCGTTGGAATGCGCCAAAATGATGCCTTCAAACGGGATCGCCGATAGCCCCTCGGTGCTGTTGTAGTTGCCTTCCTGGGTCGCGGTTAGCAACGGATGTAGCACCTTGATCGGTGCTTTGAACATTTCCACAAATTCCATCAATCCACGATTGGCGCGGCACAAAGCGCCGGAAAAGCTGTAGGCGTCCGGGTCGTTCTGGGCGAAATGCTCTAACTTGCGGATGTCAACCTTGCCGACCAGCGAGGATATATCCTGGTTGTTCTCATCGCCTGGTTCGGTCTTGGCCACGGCGATCTGATGCAGGATGGAGGGGCGTAGCTTCACTACCCGAAATTTGGTGATATCGCCGTTGTACTCACGCAAGCGTTTGGCCGCCCACGGCGACATGATGTGACGCAAATAGCGGCGCGGGATATGGTAATCATCTTCCAGAATCTGACCGTCTTCTTCGGGATTAAACAGCCCCAGCGGCGATTCAAACACCGGCGAGCCTTCAATGGCATAGAACGGCACCTTCTCCATCAGCAGCTTGAGTCGTTCCGCCAGTGACGATTTTCCGCCACCCACCGGACCGAGCAGATACAAAATCTGCTTCTTTTCTTCCAGCCCCTGAGCGGCGTGCTTGAGGTAGGAGACGATCTGCTCGATGGCCTCTTCCATGCCGTAAAATTCTTCAAAGGCTGGGTAAATCTTGAGAATTTTATTTTGGAAGATGCGTGATAGCCGTGAATCATTACGGGTATCGATCATCTCCGGCTCACCAATCGCCATCAGCAACCGTTCGGCCGCACTGGCGTAGGCGCTGGCATCCCGCTGGCACAGGTCCAAATACTCTTGAAGCGTGAGGGTTTCTTCACGCCCCGCTTCGTAGCGCGATAGATAGCGGTTGAAAAGGGTCATCGGTCATACCTCGCTTAATCGAAGAAGTCAGCGGTTTGCATTTTTATTTTCAATATCAGCGTTTTGTGAATCCCCATGGGAGCTGATCATCAAACTGGCTCCACGTCTTCAGTGTTCAGATAAACGGGCTATGCTTGGGTCGCCTTGCGTTAAATGCCTTCGGCAGGCTTTGAGCCGGTCGCAATGCAAGAAATTTTTTGCAACTTATAGGCCATAACTCGATCAATGGCTGCTGGCGTGGAGTGCCGACGGTTGAAACCAGCAAATCCGCAATTTATTTGATTTGAATAAGAATTAACTAATCAATGAGTTACTTATATACTGAGCGTCAGTTCAGCTACGAACACCTGTTTAGACCGAGACTCGCCCACTAAATTTTGCAGACTAAAAAACACTTTTGAAAATGCCTGCCAAAGACTGTTGCACAGCTGCGAGGCTCGCCCAGCCAAAGCCAGAGAACCGAGGTCGCCAGACTGCGATACTTAGAGCATCTTTAGAAAATAGCGTTCGCTTATGCGTATCCGGTTCGCCAGCCGTGGCTTGGCGATCCTTTGGCAGGGGTGCGATCTGCTATGGTTTTGTTGCTAAGCTTGGCTAACACTGAATCGAAAACCCGGACAGGGAATTGCATTGAAGATTATTAGCGAGTGGTTTCAACGACTTTTTGATGACCCGCAAGCGGTTATCCTGATTGTGGTGCTGGCCTTTGGTGCCAGCGTCATTCTATTGATGGGGCGAGATTTGGCCCCGTTACTCGCGGGTCTTGTCATTGCCTATCTCCTGGAAGGGGTGGTCCAACTGCTGCAACGATCTCTGCATCTGCCTCGATTAGTAGGGACTGTCCTGGTGTTTGTGTTGTTTCTCGCCTTCGTGTTACTCCTGCTGTTTGGCCTTTTACCGCTTGCTTCACGACAGTTCACGCAGCTCATCCAGCAACTGCCGAATATGATCGTTAAAGGCCAAAATTTATTGCTCAGTTTACCGGCTTCGTATCCGGAGGTTATTTCAGAAGCCCAGGTTTTGGGAGTGATCAATGCGGTAAAAACTGAAATTGCTACCTGGGGTCAGAATGTAGTGAGCTGGTCCCTAGCGGCTGGTATGGGAGTGATCGCTATCACCATCTATCTGGTTTTGGTGCCTTTGCTGGTTTTTTTCTTTCTAAAAGATAAGGATCTCATTCTGCAATGGGTGCATAGTTTTCTCCCCAATGACCACACATTGGCGCAGCAAGTCTGGCGGGAAGTGGATCAGCAAATGGGGAATTACGTGCGCGGCAAGTGCGTGGAAATCCTCGTCGTTTGGGTGGCCACTTATGTGGCTTTCACGGCTATGGGGCTTCAGTACGCAATGTTATTGGCTTTAATGGTTGGCCTATCAGTGATCGTGCCCTATATTGGGGCAGTGGTGGTGACCGTGCCGGTCGCACTGGTGGCCTTTTTCCAGTGGGGCTGGAGTTCTGAGTTCCTCTGGTTGCTTGGCGTTTATCTGATTATTCAAGGACTCGATGGTAATATTTTGGTGCCACTGTTATTTTCCGAAGTAGTCAACTTGCATCCTATTGCGATTATTGCGGCGGTGCTGGTATTCGGCGGCTTCTGGGGATTTTGGGGGATATTTTTTGCGATTCCACTGGCAACCGTGGTGCAATCTATTCTAAAGGCTTGGCCAAGGCCCGTACTATAAATTGCATAAGACCCACGAAGCTTCTCTCCAGGCTCTTAGCGTGTTGGGCAAAAGAAGTCCTAAGCTATTAGATAGTAGCTATGCAGTCTTTTACGAGACCATGATATTTAAATCAGGATTTTTAACCCATTAGGGCGATGACCATCGAATTGGGTTTTAGTTTCATTAGAAGCAGAAATTATCCTGTAGCAATATCTGGTTTCCCATCTTGTGAAAAGCTTAATTTTAAGCTACCGTTTAGCCTGGTTAGCACAGTACGGGTCTAATGATTCGGCTATTCAGCGCTGATTGTCCCAATGAGATGACGGGGTTATCGATCTGACCGTTTTTGATTAAGCTCCTTGAGATTCTCTCTTGCCGATGCGTTAGCCCTATTTTCGCAACTCAATTGTGAATGGAGAACATGATGGAAGTTACTGGCAAATTAAATACAGTCAATGATACGGTTGACCGGGTAGCGGCGGGCGCTCATGAGGTCATTGACAGAGCGACGGATGTTGCTGCTTTAGCGGCAGAAAAAGCGGCAGGGATGGCGGCTGGCGTTTCAGAAAAAGCGGCTGATGTGGCCAGTGGCATGAGCGGTAAAGCGGCGAGCGCGCATTATGCGGTTGATAGAGCCGCCGATGCGACGACTTTGGCTGCTGAAAAGGCCGTGGGTATGGCGGCCCAGGTTTCAGAGAAAGCCTCCGACATGGCTGCCAGAGTCAGCGAAAAAGCCTCCAATGTCGCTGCGCAGGTGTCAGTGAAAGCATCGGATGTGGCCGCACAAGTTGCTGAAACCGTTGACGAAAAGAAGAAGGAATTAAAGGACGTTCAGGAGGATTTATTGGAAACCATGCGGGTGTATGTCCACCAAAGTCCGGTTAAAGCGCTGGCAATCGCCGCAGTCGGCGGCTTCTTGCTAAGCCGTATCCTGAGAAGCCGCTAATTTTTAACTCTTGTGGGGCGATCTACCGCCGTGAATGAAACTGCCGGATCTCGTGCTGTGTTCAACACCCCGGATCTTGATGCTGGGGTGATGGGAGAGGTGCAAGGGCTACTTTCCGAGTTCAGCGGGTTGGTGCAGGATCAGGTAAAGCTTGCCGCGCTAGAAACCAAGCAAGCCGGCTCCACGTTAATAACGATGGTGGCTTTGGGCGTCGGCGCGGCGATTTTACTGTTGAGCGCCTGGTTGGGACTCATGGGCGCAGCGGTTCTGTTTATAGTCGAGCGAGGGATGATGATGGGCAGCACCGCTTTAGCGCTCGCGGTCGGATTTAATTTAATCCTCGCTCTGGTGCTGATTTTCATTCTCTATCGCTGTAGTGGACGGATTGCTTTTCCTGCCACCACTCGAAGCCTTAAAGCCTTGTTATCCAAGGCATCTTATGAGGGTCCATCTTAATGGCAGGCACTGATCTTCAAGAGAAGACACTAGGGTCTTTGGCTGAGCAGATTGCAGAGACGGAGCGGCGGCTGCTGAACCGTCAGCAATTGATTGGGCTACGCCGCAGCCTGTTAAATCAGCATGTCCGCCAAAAAATCACTTCTCCCGCCGCACTTCTGGTCGCGGGGGGGGTGGGCTTTATCATCGGTGATCTCACCCGAGGGGAGCGAAAAAAAGGCCCACTGGGTGAGGAATTACCCAGAACATCGCCGCTGATGGAAGTCGTTGATAACGTAGTAGGCTGGGTGCGGCCCATTTTTCTAGCCGAGATGGGCAAGGTTATGCAATCCTTTTCCTCGGTGGCGTCAAGTCAGCTCTCGGAACAACTCTATCGCTTCAGTGAGAGAGCTTTTCCCGAAAAAAGCGATCCCTCTGCTTAATCCCTAGGACTAGAGAAGCGGCGACAGTAAACGAGCCGTCGCTTCAAAAAGCCGTTGGCCGAACGTCGCTCGTCGGCCAGGTTTAACATAAGGTCGGGCTAGTTTTAGATCGGCTTGGAAAGTCTCGATAAGTTGGGCGGCGATCTTTTCGTTATAGATGGTCGCCATAATCTCGAAATTGAGCGATAAGCTGCGGTTATCGAAATTGGCGCTGCCAACGGCGGAAATCCGCTTATCGACCACCAATACTTTGGCATGGAGCATCGGCGGGCCATACTCATCAATCCGGATGCCCGCACTCACCAACTCATCGTAATAACTGCGGGCGGCAGCGGTGACCAGACGCGAGTCGCTTTGATGAGGAACGAGAATCCTTACCTCCACACCCCGCAAAGCCGCCGTGATCAGTGCGGTGGTGAGCGCCTCAGTCGGGACAAAATAAGGTGTTGTCAGCAGAATTTGCTGCTGGGCACCAGCGATCATCACAAAGAAGCATTTGCTGATCGCATGGCGCGTGTTATCAGGCCCGGATTCTAGCAATTGCAACCAGAGATCACTGGGGGTGGTTTCAGCGAAGGGTGGGAAAAACGCCGTCTCAAACGGCGTTTGATTGGTCGCGAAGTACCAATCCTCTAGGAAGACAAATTGCAAACGATGGACCGGCTCGCCATCAACCCGCAGGTGGGTATCGCGCCAGGCATTTTCGGAACTGCTAAAGCTGCTATGGTTGTCGCAGACGTTAATTCCCCCGATAAAGCCGACTTGACCGTCTATCACCACGATCTTGCGGTGGGTGCGGAAATTAAGTTGCGTAGGCCGTAATCGAGCGATGCTGATGGGATTAAACCAGGCTGTCGCTGCACCTGCTTCTTCCAGCGGTTTGAGAAAGCGGCGACTGATGCGGCTGGAACCAATGGCGTCGAGTAACAAGCGCACCTGGACGCCGGCGCGGGCTTTTTCGACCAGCAGATCGCGCAGCCGGGTGCCGATCCCATCCGGTTGCCAGATGTAATATTCCAGATGAATGTGGTGGGTGGCCGCAGCGATAGCATCTTCAATAGCCTGGAAGCATGTATCGCCGGTTTCCAACAACTGAATATCAACAGCCGCTACCGGAACCCCTTGCCCGGAACGCCGCAGCAACACAGCCAATTGCTGATCCAGTGGCGTATCGGGAAAACCGGGCGGGGTCTGTTCATCCTGGCGCAGACGATGGGAAGCGGATTGGACCAGGCGGTTGCGAGCGCGGTCATAGCGTAATCGCCGCCGCCGCAAGCGCTGTGGCCCAAATAGCAAATAAACAGCAGCGCCGATATAAGGTAAAAACAGCAACGCCAGCAGCCAGGCCAGAGTGGCCGCCGGTGAGCGGCGCTCTAAAATCAGGGCCGTTCCGGCCAGAACGAACCAGACCAGCCACGCCAACCACAAAAAAGTCAGCAAGTGTTCGGATGACATAGTTTAAAGACGCTCTGATGCAAACTCCGCCAAACGCGAGCGTTCGCCACGTCGTAAGGTCACATGACCACCGTGTGGCCAGGCTTTGAAACGGTCAACCACATAGGTCAAACCGGATGTCGTTTCCGATAAGTAGGGGGTATCGATTTGGGCGATATTGCCAAGGCAGATGACCTTGGTGCCGGGGCCGGCGCGGGTGATGAGGGTTTTCATCTGCTTCGGCGTCAGGTTTTGGGCTTCATCGATAATCACATACTTATTCTGAAAAGTGCGCCCACGCATGAAATTTAACGAACGAATTTTGATTTTACTGCTAAGAAGGTCGGCCGTGGCAGCGCGACCCCATTCGCCCCCTTCCTGAGGGGCTAGAACCTCCAGATTATCCATAAGCGCACCCATCCAGGGCGTCATCTTCTCTTCTTCAGTACCGGGTAGAAAACCGATATCTTCGCCAACCGGCACGGTAACCCGTGTCATGATAATTTCGCGATAGCGTTTGCTGTCCAGGGTTTGCGCCAGCCCCGCCGCCAGCGCCAGCAAGGTCTTGCCGGTACCGGCGGCACCCAGCAGGGACACGAAATCGATTTCGGGGTCCAACAATAAGTTGAGCGCAAAATTCTGCTCACGGTTACGGGCTATGATACCCCAGACCGAATGGTTGGGTGCCGTGTAATCTTTCAGGATTTCAATCACCGCCTCAGCGCCGTTGAGCTGACGGACAATGAAGTCGGTGGGTGGATCGGTTTGGAATAAACCTTGATTTGGATACCAGTGAGCCACATCGGGACCGCGCACTCGGTAATAGGTGCGGCCGCTGGCTTGCCACGAATCCAGCTCTTTGCCATGCGTCTCCCAGAAATCGACTGGCAAATCCCAGACGCCGCTATAGAGCAGGTTAACATCATCCAGCGTTTGATCGCTGTAATAGTCCTCGGCGTGTAGACCGAGGATGGCCGCCTTGATCCGTAGATTAATGTCTTTGGAAACCAGGGTAACCCGACCGTCGGGGTAATCCTCCTGCAAGCTCAGCGCTACGCCCAAAATATCGTGATCCGGGGTATTGCCCGGTAGCGGCTGGAGCGACGGGTTAGGCCGCAGTGGGCGTGTCTGGAAAAACAGCCGACCACTGGAGGGCTTCCCTTGCGGCCCCGGCAAGCCGGGTAAGGGCAAGCCTAAATCAATGGCTTCCTTGCTAGCTCCAGCAATCAACTCATCAAGGAATCGGCTGACCTGGCGAACGTTACGGGCAACCTCGGAAACCCCTTTTTTGGCATGATCAAGCTCTTCCAGCACCATCATCGGCAGATGAATGTCGTGTTCCTGGAAGCGAAACAACGCACTTGGATCGTGCATCAGCACATTGGTATCGAGTACGAACACACGGGGGCCGTGAGGACTGACTGCGGTCTGGGATTGGGCGGACGTGGTAGTCATAAGCAGGTTTTAAACGGGCCTGATAGGCAGTTCGGGGAAAGATAAGAGAGCAGAGAATAGTGAGGCCGCGCTACAGCGGCTAGGCGCGGTATTGATAATGGAGATGCCCAGCGCTGAGCGCCGATCAATGCCGTTCAAACAGCGGATAACGAGGTTGTGAGCGCTGCCGAAGCAGCAAGCTCATATAAATCAAGAGACTGTTGGCTTGGCTCATATGATCTGGGATGTGATGGTGCAGATAAGCATAGAGCATGACTGCGCAACGCAGATAATCGGCCAATGGGGTCAGCGCTCGCCGGTGCGCTGAAATCGGCAATCGTCTGGACTATCGCGCCCATATCGAGTTATCCCTTTATCGGCTCTAGCACCGCATCCAGATTCAGCTCGTCGCAAAAATCCAAAAATTCCTCGCGCAACATAGCAATATGGGTCGTGGCCGGAATACCGATGGCCAGATTGACGGAAAACATCGGCGTTCCCGTATGCGGCGCGCTGTAGCTGCGGGTCATCATGTCTTCAATGTTAATGGAGCGGCTGGCGAAAAAACTGGCCAAGTGGTGGACGATGCCGGGCTGATGGACGGCCACCACCTCCACTGCATAAGGCAGTACGTCGCCGGACGGCTCACGGCTTTCAGTGCGTTTGACGGTGATCGTCAAGCCCAAGGTCTGTTCCAGTTTTTTGAGCTGCATCTCCAGCTTGGTCAGGGTATTCCAATTCCCTTGGATCAAAAGCAAGACGGCAAACTCGACGCCCAGCACCGTCATACGGCTATCGACGATATTGCAATCACAGTCCAGGATCACGCGTGATAGATCGTTGACCAGACCGGGCCGATCCTGGCCCAGAGCGGAAACGACGAGATAGTTTTTCACAGACGAAGCTTCCTAACAAAAAACAAAAAAGAGGAGAATTTGCCGGGGTCCAGTGTACAGGCATCGTGAAGGGGTGAAAACCGCTCCTTACGGCGTCCTGGGGGCGCTTGTCAAGCTGGCCCCGTATCCGTACCATGCCGTGATGATAGGCTGAATCGGGGAGTGGAAGACCATGTTTCGGGGCAGTATGGTGGCGATTGTCACCCCTATGCGCGCGGATGGCGGGCTGGATTTTGAGGCGCTGGCGCGTCTTGTCGAGTTCCACATTGAAAACGACACCGATGCCATCATTGCCGTCGGCACCACCGGCGAATCGGCGACGCTCGATTTCGAGGAACACATTCTCGTAGTGCGTCAGGTCGTCAACCTGGTTAAGCGGCGCATTCCGGTCATCGCCGGCACTGGCTCTAACTCGACCAGCGAAGCCTTGCACCTGACGCAAAGCTCCATGGAAGCCGGGGCTGATGCCTGTTTATTGGTGACCCCGTATTATAACAAGCCAACTCAGGAAGGGCTGTTCCAGCACTATCAGACAATCGCCAAAAGCGTTCCGATCCCGCAAATTCTGTACAACGTGCCTGGACGTACCGCCTGCGACCTTAAGCCGGAAACGGTCGAGCGACTCGCGGGTATCCCTAATATCATCGGCATCAAGGAAGCCAGCACGTTGGAGCGCATTCAGGAATTGGTGCAGCGTTGCGGCGACCGCCTGGATGTCTTTAGCGGCGACGACGGTATTGCAGCCGAAGCGATGCTAAGCGGTGCCCGGGGCGTGATTTCGGTGACGGCCAATGTTGCGCCGCGTGCGATGCATGAGCTAAGCGTCGCCGCCCTGGCCGGAGATCGCGCCCGAACCCAGGCCATTAATGATCGGCTAGTCGAGTTGCACAAGGCGCTGTTTGTCGAGTCCAATCCCATCCCCGTCAAGTGGGGAGTTGGCCAGTTGGGCCTTATTCCGCCAGGCATCCGTTTGCCGTTAACGCCATTGTCCGAGGAATTCTATCCGACGGTGCGGGAAGCGCTGCAACAGGCTGGAGCCATCTGAAATATGCTGATTACGCGCTTTACTTCGCCCTTGTGGCGCACCGTCGTCCCAGTGGTTGCACTGACGCTGCTGGCTGCTTGCTCCACCAATCTGAATAGCCTGTTGCCCGATCGGCGGCCAGATTACCGGAAAAGCACCTTAGCTCAGCCGCTGGAGATTCCACCGGATCTCACCGCCTCCACCATCGATGATACGTTGGTGGTACCAGAGCTGAATCCGGCGGGTTCGGCTAAATTGTCAGCTTATGCTGGCGAGCGGGGCGGTACCCAGCCGCAGCCGGTGAGAGCGGAGAGTGTGTTGCCGCTGCAAGCAGGCATTACCCTGGAGCAGGCGGGTAATCAGCGCTGGCTGACTGTTGCGGCATCGCCGGATCAGGTATGGCCGAAGGTGCGGGAGTTTTGGACCAGCAACGGTTTTGCCTTAAAGCGTGATGATCCGACCATCGGCATTATGGAAACTGACTGGTTGGAGAATCGGGCTGATATTCCCCAGGATGGGGTTCGCGCCGTATTAAAGAGATATTTGGATGTCTTGTATTCAGCGCCGACGCGCGACCGCTTTCGTGTTCGGTTAGAGCGTGCTGGCGAGGGCCGCGCCACAGAAGTCTATCTCACCCATTCCGGGGTAGAGGAAGTAGCAGTGGGGGGTGCTACCGCAAGCGCCACCAACACCTACATCTGGCAGCGACGCCCTTCCGATCCGGAACTGGAAGCTGAGATGCTCAAGCGCCTGATGGCGTATCTCGGCGCTGCCGAAAAGCGGACAATGGCCGAACAGGGTAAAGCAGGGACGCCCGCAGGACCGCGCGTTCGCCTGATTGAACAGGGTGCCGAAAGTCAGCTAGTGATCAGCGAAGACTATTCCCGCGCCTGGCGCCTGGTCGGTTTGGCTTTGGACAGCAGCAATTATGCAGTAGAAGAGCAAAATCGCGGCCAGGGCCTTTACGTGGTCGAATATCGCGATCCGGAGAAGGAAAATCAAAAGCCTGGCGATGAAGGGTGGCTGGCCAGGTTGGCATTTTGGCGGAGTAAGCCGGAAGCACCGCCGCCAGGTACCCGCTACCGGGTGCGCTTGGCGGGTCAAAGTGGACAGACCGTGGTGGTGGTTCGCGATAGCGCCGATCAGCCCGACTCTTCAACCGGAGCGCGACAGGTTTTGGAAGCCGTGCAACGGACGATTCGATAATCCACTGTCGGCTGACTCAATCGTTTTGCTTGAGTCAGCTTGAAGGCCGAAGCTAATTGGAACTCGCAAGCTTGGGCGCACGCATTCGCCGATTGCCGCCGCAGTTGATCGCCCAGATTGCGGCCGGTGAAGTCGTTGAGCGCCCCGCTTCTATCGTCAAGGAGTTGCTTGAAAACAGCCTGGATGCTGGAGCGACCACCGTGCGGATTGAAATCGAGCAGGGCGGCGTCCAGTTAATTCGGGTCCGCGACGACGGCAGCGGCATCCATCCTGAAGATTTGTCCTTAGCGCTGATTCGTCATGCTACGAGTAAGCTCGCTTCGTTTGACGATTTGCAGCATGTCTTGAGCTTGGGCTTTCGAGGCGAAGCCTTGCCCAGTATTGCCTCGGTGGCACGCCTTACCCTCACCTCCCGAACCTCAGCGACTGAGACGGGCTGGCGGCTGGTCGGCGATGGCAGCGAGTCGGTTGATAAGCCAGTACTGGCCTCCCATCCGCTGGGGACGACGGTCGAAGTTCGCGATCTGTTTTTCAATGTCCCTGCCCGGCGTAAGTTTCTGCGCGGTGAACGCACTGAATTTGGGCATATCGAGGATGCAGTGCGTCGCTTGGCGTTAAGCCGGTTTACCACCGGATTTGGCTTATGGCATAACCAGCGGCTTATTTTCGAGCTGCCGCCTGCCACCGATCACTTAGCCCGAACCCGGCGGGTGGGCGCACTCTGTAGCCGTGATTTCGTCGCCGCGACTCTGTGGATTGATAAAGAAGCGGCTGGCCTGCGCGTTACTGGTTGGTTGGGACTACCGACGGTGGCCCGCGCGCAGCCCGATTGGCAGTATTTCTTCGTTAACGGTCGACCGGTGCGTGACCGCACCATCGCCCATGCGGTCCGTCAAGCCTATCAAGATGTGCTGTATCAGGGACGCCATCCGGCCGTTGTGCTTTATGTTGAACTGGACCCCGCCCTGGTCGATGTCAACGCCCATCCAACCAAACATGAGATCCGCTTTCGAGAATCCGCGCTGATCCATGAGACGGTCCGCTGTATTGTCCAAGCCGCTTTAGCTGAGGTTCGACCGGGCGAAGCACCATTACCCGTGATCCGGGCTGATGCGCGAGAGTGGTCGGGCGGATTTGGTGGTCCTGGCGGTTTTTCCAGGTCTTTTGAAGCGAGCCAGCGTCCGTTGCCACTGGGCGTGCAAGAGCAATTGGCACTCTATGGCCGACTGCATCCACAAGTGCCAGCGGCAAACGGTTCTAACCCGATCGCTGAACCAACTCCCTTGCCTGAACGCCCGCCATTAGGCTATGCGCTGGGGCAATTGGCCGGTTGCTATATCTTGGCTGAGAATGCCGACGGGTTGGTCGTCGTTGATACTCACGCCGCGCATGAACGCATTCTCTATGAGCGCCTCAAAGCCGATCTGGGTGCCAGTACCCTACAGATGCAATCCCTCCTGGTTCCGGTGACAGTGACGGCAAGCGCCGCTGAGATTCGCCTGGCTGAGGAGAATCTTGCTCTGTTCGCGCAAGTCGGTTTTCTGGTTGAGCCGCTGGGGCCGGAGAGTTTGGTGGTGCGGCAAATTCCAGCGCTGTTGGCAGAGGCTGACATTGGCGGTTTAGTCCGCGATATGCTCGCTGATCTGGCTGTATACGAGACCACGGATCGGTCTGAGACGGCGATCTTGCGCCTGCTCGGCAGTTTGGCCTGTCAGGGTGCCGTACGCGCTAATCGCTCACTTAATCTTTTGGAAATGAACGCCTTGCTGCGGGACATCGAGCGAACCGAGCACGGTGGCCAATGTAATCATGGTCGACCCACCTGGGTCCAACTTGAATTGACCGAATTGGATCGTCTGTTTCAGCGAGGACGCTGAGTGCCGGACGCATTGAACCCATCGCCCCAGCCACCGGTTATATGCCTGATGGGGCCGACTGCTTCTGGTAAAACCGCCTTGGCGCTGGCGCTAGCTCACTATCTTCCGGTTGAGATTATCAGTGTGGATTCCGCGCTGATTTATCGGGAGATGGATATCGGCACCGCCAAGCCGGATCGGGCCACTCGACAACTGATTCCGCATCGATTGGTGGATATCCTTGACCCGGCAGAGGCTTATTCGGCTGGCCAGTTTCGAGCTGATGCGCTGCGCGAGATAGCGCAAATCCACCGGATGGGGCGGGTGCCTCTGTTGGTGGGCGGGACTATGCTGTATTTCCGGGCGCTAACGCAGGGTTTATCGCAACTGCCCTCAGCCGATCCGGCGGTGCGCGCCAGGCTCGCGCTGGAATTAACCGAGCAGGGCAATGCAGCCCTGCACGCACGCTTAGCGGGGGTCGATCCCATCGCCGCTGAGCGGATTCATCCTCATGATCCGCAGCGCGTTCAGCGCGCACTTGAAGTCTACGAAATCACCGGTCAATCACTGACGGAACTTTGCGCCCTGCCACGGGACGAATCATTGCCATGGCCAATGATTAAGCTAATCGTGGCTCCGGCAGACCGCCCTTGGCTGCATAAGCGCATCGAACAGCGATGGCGCGACATGCTGGAACAAGGTTTCATCGATGAGGTGGCCCGGTTGCGCTCGCGCGGCGACCTTGATTTGGACAAACCGTCGATGCGTGCGGTTGGCTATCGGCAAGTATGGCAGTATCTAGCGGGTGATCTGGATTATGCCGCACTGAACGAGCGCGCTTTAATCGCTACTCGTCAATTGGCGAAGCGGCAAATGACCTGGCTGCGTGCTGAATCTGACGCACAATGGCTAGAAAGCGCTGATCCGGATTTGCTGGAAAAAAGCCTGAACCGACTGCGAGCGCAAGGGTTTTTTCTCAAAGGCGCTGATGGCTTGTGATAGACTATTCAGGATTGGCAGCCTGCGGTCTGTCGATAAAACTGTCTATATCGCTCAATGCATTATTGTTATTCTCGCAGGTCACACATCATGGGAATGTGATGGTTCGGCAGTAGGCGAACGATCCTGCGGAGGCGGATGTCCTTGAGGGCGTCGCCCTGTTGTCCCTATTTTGGCGTCAAGCTATTTTTCTTTTTGCAAGACATATCTTGGTGTTTGGTTTTAGCGGGTCTGTTCGGGCCTATAACAACAAGGGAGAATTCAGTGATGGCAAAAGGTCACTCTCTTCAAGAACCTTTCTTGAATGCGTTGCGCAAGGAGCGGATTCCCGTGTCGGTTTATCTCGTCAACGGGATTAAGCTGCAAGGGCAGATCGAGTCTTTCGACCAATTCGTCGTGTTGCTCAAAAATAGCGTCAGCCAAATGATCTACAAGCACGCTATTTCTACTGTCGTGCCCGCGCGCAATGTGCGGCTGAATTTGGCGATGGACGAGAATAATGCTGGCAACGAGCAAGTCTGAGCGCTTTAACCGGGTTTGCGGAGGACGGTTTGTTTGAGCGTCCGCGCGGCGGTGAGCGCGCTGTATTGGTGCATTTAAATCTCGAAGGCTCCACGGGGGAGCAGGATTTCAGCGAGTTTCGGGAACTGGCGATGTCGGCAGGGGCCGAGTGTGTAGCCCTGATCACCGGACGCCGCCAAGCGCCTGATCCACGTTGGTTTGTTGGCAGCGGCAAAGCCGAGGAAATTCGCGAAGCAGTGTGCCAACATGCGGCGGATCTGGTCATCTTCGATCATTCCTTGACCCCTGGCCAGGAGCGTAATCTCGAAAATCTCCTGCAATGCCGAGTCGTTGATCGGACCCGTTTGATCCTGGATATTTTCGCGCAGCGGGCGCGTAGTTTTGAGGGTAAGCTCCAGGTGGAATTAGCGCAGTTGCGCCATTTATCCACGCGGTTGGTGCGGGGCTGGACGCATCTTGAGCGCCAGCGCGGCGGTATTGGTCTCCGTGGCCCCGGCGAAACGCAACTGGAAACTGACCGGCGCTTGCTGGCAGATCGCATTCGCCAGATTCGTTTGCGGCTGGAGCACGTCGACCGTCAGCGCGAACAAGGGCGACGGGCGCGCCGTAAAGCCGACTTGGCCACTGTGTCGGTGGTGGGCTATACCAATGCGGGCAAATCGACCTTATTTAATGCATTAACCCAGGCAGGCGTCTATGCGGCCGATCAATTGTTCGCTACGCTGGACCCGACCCTGCGGCGGCTGGATTTGCCGGGTATGGAACCGGCGATTCTGGCCGATACTGTTGGTTTTATCAGCGATCTCCCGCACGAGCTGGTGGCCGCGTTTCGGGCAACTTTACGCGAGACGTGCGAGGCCAATCTCTTGGTGCATGTCATTGACGCCAGCCATCAAGACCGCGATGAAATCATCACGCAAGTCGAGGGCGTATTGACGGAAATCGGTGCAGACGCAGTACCGCGCCTGCAAGTCTTCAATAAAATTGATTTGACCGGCGAACCGCCCCGACTGGAGCGAGACGCAGAAGGGCAAGTGCGGGCGGTGTGGCTATCGGCTATCAGCGGCACGGGAATGGATTTGCTGGCGGTGGCTATTGCTGAGCGATTACGCGGTGATGGCGTGACCGGCTGGTTGTGTTTGCCAGCGACGGCGGCTCGGTTGCGCGCCCGTTTGTTTGGACTGGGCGCTGTGGTAGGCGAGCAGACGGATGCGGATGGACAGTGGTTGATTGAAGTGCGCACGTCGCGCGGTAACGTAGAACTTCTGCGCCGCCGTTATGGGTTGCGGCCGGAATGGGTGCGTTCGGGATTCGATGTCCCAGCGGCGTGAATCCAGGATGAATAATCCGAAAGACCGAAATACGATTTTGGGGTATGACATGGCCTGGAATGAACCGGGAGGCGGTAACCGCGATCCTTGGAGTGGGGGTGGTCGGGATCAGGGACCGCCTGATCTGGAAGAGGTAATCCGTAAATTATCCAACAAGTTCGGCGCGCTTCTAGGCGGTCGGCGTGGGGGCGGGGGTGCCGGTAGTGGCAGCGGCGGCGGTGGCTCATCCTCAGGGTTTGCGGGTCTTGGCCTGATCATCGCCGCTGTGGCGGTGATCGGCTGGCTGATCGCCAGCATTTACATCGTCGACGAAGGCACCCGTGGGGTGGTTCTGCGCTTTGGTCGCTACCTGGAAACCACAACACCGGGGCCGCACCTGCGGATTTTCCCCATCGACCGGGTGGAGATTGTCAACGTGGAGCAGCGGCGTTTCCGGGAGATCGGTTATCGATCGGGAGGGGGTAGCGGTGCTAATCGACAGCCAGCACTGCGTTCGGTGCCGAAAGAAGCGCTGATGCTCACTCAGGATGAAAATATCGTTGATGTGCGTTTGGCGGTGCAGTATCAGATCAACGATCCGCGCTCTTATCTATTTAATGTCTATGATCCTGAATCCGTTTTAGTGCAGGTGGTGGAAAGCGCGACCCGTGAAACGATTGGCAAGAGCACTATGGATTTCGTGTTGACCGAAGGTCGTAGCGACATCGTGGCCAATATCAAGTCATTGAGTCAGCGTATTCTTGATAATTATCCGCCCGGACCGCTGACGTTAGCGGGTTCGCCGGAGGCCAAGAAAGCCCCGGCCCCGATGGCTGGTAAAGACAAGCCGTCGTTGCCTCTGGCTAATAGCAGCAAGGGTATTGGATTGCAGATCATTACCGTTGTGCTCCAGGATGCCCAACCGCCGGAAGAGGTCCAGGATGCTTTCGCCGACGCCATCAAAGCCCGCGAGGACGAGCAACGGCTGAAGAATGAAGCCGAGGCGTACGCCAATGAGATCATCCCAAGAGCACGCGGCCAGGCGGCGCGTCGCTTGCAAGAAGCGTCGGCTTACAAGGAACAGGTCATCGCGCAGGCCCAGGGTGAAGCCAGCCGTTTCGATCAGTTGCTGGGAGCCTATAAGAAAGCGCCCGAAGTGACGCGAGAGCGACTGTATTTGGAGACCATTGAGTCGGTTCTATCGCGCGCTAGCAAGGTGCTGGTCGATACGCGCGGAACCAACAATCTGTTGTATCTGCCGTTGGATCGACTATTCAAGCCGGTGGAGTCAGCAGCGGGTGCGAGCGTCAGCGCCGCTAATCCACCAGTCGAGGCGTTGCCGTCTACCGGCCAGTCGCCATCCTCCGATGGCAGCGCGGCGGCTACGCGCTTGCGTGATCTAAATCGTAGCCGGGAGGTACGCTGATGGCTTCCTCGTCCTTACCGCTGTCGCGTAATGCCTTGTTTGGCGCGCTGATCGGCGTGGTCGCCTTACTCTCGATGTCGCTGTTTACGGTTGACGAAACCCAGACCGCCATCCGCTTCCAGTTGGGCGAGATCGTTCAGGATAACTACCGGCCCGGGTTGCACTGGAAGTGGCCGCTGATCAATAACATTCGTAAATTTGATCGACGGTTGCAGACCCTTGACACCGAACCGGAACGGTTTTTAACGGCAGAAAAGAAAAACGTTATTGTCGATTCGTTCGCCATGTGGCGGATTGAGGACGTGCGTTTGTTCTACACCACAGTTGGCGGTGATGCCACCCAAGCCAATGTCCGCCTGGATCAAATCGTTAAGGACAGCTTACGCAGCGAATTTAGCAAGCGGACGATCCAGGAGGTGGTTTCAGGTGATCGGGATCAGATCATGGAAACGCTAAGCCGTCTGCTGCGGGAGCAGGCGACTCAACTGGGGATTGCCGCCGTTGACGTGCGAATCAAACGAATCGACCTACCGGCGGATGTCAGTAATTCGGTATTCAGCCGCATGAAAGCCGAGCGGCTGCGGGTCGCCAAGGACTTCCGGTCGCGGGGCGGCGAGGCAGCCGAACGCATCCGCGCCGATGCCGACCGGCAAAGCACGGTGGTCCTGGCGGAAGCCTACCGCGATGCCGAGCGTCAGCGTGGCGAGGGCGATGCTCAAGCGGCCGATACCTACGCTCAAACGTATGGTAAAGATCAGGATTTTTACAGCTTCTATCGCAGTTTGACGGCCTACCGGCAAAGTTTTTCCAACAAAGATGACATTCTGGTGCTGCAACCGGATTCCCAGTTCCTGCGCTATTTCAACAAAGCGCAATGAACCCGGCTATGCGTAATGCTCCGGATGGCTATCGACCAGCAGGGGTCAGCCTTTGGTATGTGGAATGAATTACTGGCGGCCTTTGGTTTGATGCTGGTACTTGAAGGAATCTTGCCCTTTTTGAACCCGCGCGCCGCGCGCCAGAGTCTGTTGCGGATCACCCAGCTAGATGATCGACTGCTGCGGTTGATTGGCTTGGGCAGCATGGCGCTAGGATTGATGGTGCTGTATTTTCTTCGTTAAAGCCAATGCGTTGCGTTTACTCATCCCCATCGAATCCATCATCGGGCCGCCATGAGCGTTGAAGATCGTTGGCTGTTGCCTGAGGGTATCGAAGAAATCCTGCCACCGGCTGCCAGTCGCCTGGAGACATTGCGCCGTCGGCTGATTGATCTTTACGCGAGTTGGGGTTACGAACTCGTAATGCCGCCGCTGATCGAATTTCTGGAGTCGCTGCTGACTGGCACCGGCAATGATCTGGAGTTGCAGACATTCAAGCTAACTGATCAGCTCAGCGGTCGCATGATGGGCGTGCGCGCCGATATGACCCCGCAAGTGGCCCGGATCGATGCCCATTTACTCAAACGGGATGGGCCGACGCGGTTGTGCTACATGGGCACGGTGCTGCGCACGCGCGCTGACGGCTTCGGTGGTTCGCGCAGCCCTTATCAGGCAGGCGTTGAACTGTATGGCCATCGCGGTTATGAAAGCGATCTGGAAGTCCTCACGTTGATGCTGGAAACCTTGGCGGTTGCCGAAATCACCGAGGTGCATCTGGATTTGGGGCATGTAGCGATTTTTCGGGAATTGGTCCGCCAGGCCGGTCTGGATCGGGATCAGGAAAAAATCCTGTTCGAAGCGCTGCAACGCAAAGCCCTGCCTGAGATTCGCCGCCAGCTAAGCCAATGGCGTCTTGCGCCACCGGCCGAGCGGTTCCTATCGCAATTGGCTGAACTGAATGGGGATGTAGCAGTGCTGGCTGTGGCCGAAGAGCTATTGGCTGGAACAGGAGCACAGATCGGCGCAGCCTTGGCGACATTGCGGCGGTTGGTTAGTGCGCTACAGCGCGACCGGCCGGAATTGCCGATTCACATCGATTTGGCCGAGTTGCGGGGGTATCACTACCATACCGGCGTTTTGTTTTCCGCCTATGTGCCAGGTCGCGGGCAAGCCGTGGCGCAGGGTGGGCGGTATGACGAAATCGGCCAGATCTTCGGCCGCGCGCGACCGGCCACTGGATTTAGCACCGATCTGGCGAGCCTGCTGCGCTTGAGCAAACCACTGGCCCGGATGAGCCGAGGCATCTACGCGCCTGCTGTGGACGATCCGTGCCTGGATCAGCAGGTAGTGAGCTTGCGAGTTCAGGGCGAGCGGGTGGTGCGGGCGTTACCCGGCGGTGAGACGCCGCTCGGTTTGGGGTGTGATCGGATATTGGTGCGCCGGGGACAGGAGTGGGTTGTTGCTCCGGTGCCAGAAGAGCCTGTGGGACAGGGCCGGATTGATTAAGCCACTTTCAGGAAGCAAACATGGGCAAAAACGTAGTTGTGGTCGGCGCGCAGTGGGGAGACGAAGGTAAAGGTAAGGTCGTGGATCTGCTCACTGAGAACGCGGCAGCCGTCGTCCGTTTTCAGGGCGGTCACAATGCCGGTCACACGCTGGTGATCAACGGCCAGAAGACCGTTTTGCATCTAATCCCTTCCGGCATTCTACGGGATGGCGTCGATTGCCTGATCGGCAATGGTGTCGTGCTGGCACCGGACGCTTTGTTGATTGAGATTGATGCGCTCGAAAAGCGCGGCGTGGCGGTGATGGAGCGATTGCGGCTCAGTGAAGCTTGTCCACTGATTTTGCCTTATCACATTGCCCTGGATCAGGCTCGTGAGAACAGACGCGGTAATCAGGCGATTGGTACCACTGGGCGCGGTATTGGGCCGGCTTATGAGGACAAGGTGGCGCGCCGGGCCATCCGACTGGGCGATCTACTGAATAAAGACCGTTTCGCCGCCAAGCTGGCCGAGGTGATGGACTATCACAATTTCGTCCTCCAGCATTATTTCAAAGTCGATGCCGTCGATTTCCAGAAGGTCTTCGATGAAACGCTGACGATGGCCGAGCGGTTACGTCCCCTGGTCGCTGATACCACGTTGCTCCTGGGCGAGCATCGCCAGCAGGGTAACAATGTGCTCTTTGAAGGTGCCCAAGGGGCGATGCTGGATATTGACCATGGCACCTATCCCTACGTGACTTCCTCGAACACGACAGCCGGTGGTGCGGCGACCGGAACCGGTCTAGGCCCTGGCTATCTTGACTACGTGCTGGGCATCACCAAGGCGTATACCACGCGAGTCGGTGGCGGTCCGTTTCCGACCGAGTTGTTCGACAAAACTGGCGATTACCTGGCTGAGCGCGGCCATGAATTCGGCTCAACGACGGGTCGGCGGCGGCGGTGCGGCTGGTTCGATGCCGCTGTATTACGGCGTTCGGCACTCAATAACAGCATATCGGGCCTGTGCGTAACCAAGCTGGACGTGCTGGACGGTTTGGAGAGTATTCAGGTCTGCGTGGGTTATCGTTGTGGACAGGAGCGACTTGATTATGCGCCTCTGGGTGCTGAGGCCCTGGCCGCTTGTGAGCCGATCTATGAAGAATTGCCCGGTTGGAAACAGCCGACCGCTGGGGTGCGCCGTTACGAAGAATTGCCAGCCAACACCCTGGCTTATTTGCGGCGGCTTGAAGAGTTGACCGAGCGGCCCATCGCCATCGTCTCCACCGGGCCGGATCGGGCCGATACCATCGTGCTACGTGATCCGTTTGGCACCTGAGATTGGCCAAAACAAAAGGCCCGGCGTTAACCGGGCCTTTCGATAAATCTGGTGCCGAAGAGAGGACTTGAACCTCCACTGGGTTACCCCAACTAAGACCTGAACCTAGCGCGTCTACCAATTCCGCCACTTCGGCTTTGCGTCGCGCCAGTTCGGCGGCGACGGGAGCGCACTATACGGATTGCCCCTCACGCTGTCAATTTTTCCCTTCCCTATCGCTAAATCGCTGACGACACCTTTCATGACCTCAAAAAAACGTGATGCCTGGCGCCGCATGGACCCCTTTCTCAGCCGAGAGCAAGAGAAATATGGTCAACCTTCGCCCAGTCGAGAATTTATCCTGAACTATCTGGAAGAGCGGGGAATGCCGCTCACACTGGGCGAGTTATGCGACGAGTGGGGGATCAGTGACAGCGGGGAAGTTGAAGCGCTCTCGCGCCGCCTGCGCGCGATGGAGCGAGACGGCCAATTGATTCGTAACCGCCGCGAAGGTTATGGATCGGTGGCCAAGATGAACTTGGTACCGGGACGAGTCATCGGCCATCCGGAAGGCCATGGTTTTTTGATTCCCGACGCCGGGGGCGACAATTTGTTTCTCTCGCCGCGCCAGATGCGCAAGCTCTTGCATGGCGACCGCGCAGTGGCACGAGTGATCGGGGTCGATTATCGGGGTCGCCGCGAGGGTGCAGTTGTCGAGGTGCTTGAACGCAATACGGAAACTGTGGTTGGGCGCTTTTGTGAAGAGCGAGGGACTTTCTTCATCGTTCCCGATAACAAGCGGATCAATCAAGACATCATGGTGCCAGCGGATGGCCGTGGCGAGGCTCGCGCCGGTCAAATCGTTATCGCTGAGTTAATCGAGCAGCCCAGTTCGCAAGGTCGCCCCCTGGGGCGGATCAAGGAGGTGTTGGGCGAACACATGGCACCGGGTATGGAAGTGCGCATTGCCATTGCCAGCCACGGCATCCCGATCGATTGGCCAGAAGCCGTGCTGACCGAGGTAGGCCAATACGGCGAGACAGTGCCGGAAGAGGCCAGCCAAGGCCGTTGGGATTTGCGTGAGACGCCGTTGGTGACGATTGATGGCATCACCGCCCGCGATTTCGACGACGCGGTGTACTGTGAACAGCGTGGGGCCAATTGGCGCTTGCTGGTGGCCATTGCCGATGTATCGTGGTATGTGCGGCCTGGTTCGGCATTGGATCAGGAAGCCCGCAAGCGCGGCAATTCGGTGTATTTCCCGGATCGCGCCATCCCCATGTTGCCAGAAGCGCTCTCGAATGGCCTTTGTTCACTGAAGCCTGCGGTCGATCGCCTGTGCATGGTTTGCGAGATGGCCTTCAACGCCGAAGGCCGCATGATTCGCTCACGTTTTGCTGAAGCGGTGATACGCTCGCACGCCCGTTTAACCTATGACACCGCCGCCGCCATCGTTGCCGAGCGCGATCCGCATGTCCGCCAGGAATACGCTGCGCTAGTACCGCATTTGGATCGGCTACACAAGCTCTATCAGGTGTTGAGATCGGCGCGGGAACAGCGTGGCGCGATGGATTTCGATACCCAGGAAACGGTCATTGAGTACGGCGCGGATCGCAAAATCGAACGGATTTTGCCAACTGAGCGCAACGATGCCCATCGTCTAATTGAAGAGTGCATGATTGCTGCTAATGTGGCAGCCGCGCGGTTTTTGCAGCGACACAAAATGCCGGGGCTGTACCGCGTTCATGAAGGGCCGACCGAGGAGCGCTTGAAGAAACTGCGCGCTTTCCTCGGCGAACTGGGCTTGGGTTTAAGCGGGGGTGAAAAACCGACACCGCGCGACTACACCCGCGTTTTGGAGGGAGTCAAGGGCCGACCAGACGCCCATCTGATTCAAACGGTCATGCTGCGTTCGCTAGCTCAAGCCACTTATAGTCCGGCTAATGCCGGGCATTTCGGGTTGGCGCTGGAAGCGTATGCGCACTTCACTTCGCCGATCCGCCGCTATCCCGATTTGCAGGTCCATCGCGCCATTCGCCATATCCTCAATGGCGGCAAGGGGGCAGATTTTCCCTATACTCAGGCCGATTTGCTTGGCTTGGGTGAGCATTGCTCGATGACCGAGCGGCGGGCCGATGAGGCGACGCGCGACGCGATAGAGTGGCTCAAGTGCGAGTTTATGTTGGACAAGATCGGTCAGGTTTACGATGGCGTCATTACCGGGGTAACCGGTTTTGGCTTATTTGTGGAGCTAAGCGGCGTTTACGTTGAAGGGCTGATCCACGTCACCGCCTTACGCAATGATTACTATCAATTCGACCCGGTGGGTCAGCGCTTGCGCGGCGACCGCTCTGGGCAGATCTATCGTTTGGGCGATAGTTTGCGGGTGCGTGTCGTCCGGGTGGATTTGGATGAGCGCAAGATCGATTTTGAGTTGGTTGAGAATGGGCGTCGCGAAGAGAAGCCGCGATCTCCGCGAAATCGCGGACCCCGCAAGAAAGGTTAAGCGCCGTGTTGGGAGAAGCGATTCACGGCATCCATGCGGTAGCGGCGGCGTTGAAGTACGAGCCGGAACAGTTAAGTGGGCTGTGGGTGGAGCGCCAGCGCCGCGATGGACGTTTACAGGCATTGCTAGAGCAGGCAACCGCTTGCGGCGTGGCGGTTCATTATGCCGACCGAGCCGAACTGGATCGGCTCAGCGACGGCGCGCGACATCAGGGTATCGTAGCGCGTCTGGTGGGGCGGCCGCCGACGTGGCATGAGGACGATTTACCGGATGTACTGGCCAGAGCCAATGGCTCAGCTTTGTTGCTGGTGCTGGATGGCGTGCAAGACCCTCACAATCTGGGGGCCTGTTTGCGCAGCGCAGCGGCGGCCGGGGTTCATGCCGTGCTTGCGCCTGCGGATCGAGCAGTCGGCTTGACAGCGACGGTGCGCAAGGTGGCCTGTGGCGCGGCGGATATCGTGCCGTTTATGCAAGTGACCAACTTGGCGCGGACCTTGCGCAACTTGCGGGAGCAGGGCGTATGGCTGGTTGGTGCAGCGGGAGAAGTGGAAATGAGCCTTTACCAGGTCGATTTCACCGCGCCGACCGCTATTGTGCTAGGCGCGGAAGAAAAGGGGCTACGCCGTTTGACCCGCGAAGTGTGCGATCATCTGGCCCGCATTCCGCTGGCGGTGGGGGGTATCGAAAGTTTGAATGTATCGGTAGCGGCAGGAATCTTTCTATTCGAGGCGCGACGACAGCGGGGATTTAGCGGCTGACCGGTTTTTCGTAGCGCGTCATTTCCAGATACCCTTGACCGCTAAGTCTTTGATCACCGAAACGGCCATCGACCGCGACAGCCCCCTCCCAATAGTGCACCGTCAGCCGCATTTCCTGATTCGCGACTTTTGGGGTGATGGTCAAATCCAGGTCTTCGGCTGGCAAGCGCAACCGCCAGCCAGCAGGATAACGGTCGCCAGTCGTTGGGCTGCTCCACTCGCCTGTCGGTTGTAAATCCACTTCATTCCAGCTTAGGGTTCGCGCCTGGCCAGCGGCCGTAATCAGCATTCCCCTGCTGAAGCGGTCCGTGCCGCCATCCTTACGGCGCATCCGGTAGAGCATCAGTTCTCGCCCGTCATCCAGTTGCAAGGCAAACCAATCCCAGCCGCTCTGGTCCGGCCCCAGTGCGCTGGTGCTCCACTCCCGGTCGAGCCAACTGGCTCCTGTGACCTGAAACGTGTTCTCGCCCACCTGAACCGTGCCCTGAGTGGATAGCCGTGTATAGGAGTAGTAGTAAGAGGCGTTGCCGGGTTCGGCGCTCTTTTGGCTTAAGCCCTGGTCGCCTTGCAATACGATGGGCTTGAGAGGATTTAGGGTCAGATCAAGCGCAACAGCGTCCTGGCGGGCGTGAACCCGCAGCGGGAACAGATCATGATCAGTGCCACTAAGCGCCCAATCGTCCAACCAGACACGCAGCGGTTTGAGCTGTGCGCCCGCCAGTCCTATCGCTTCCCGGCTGAAGCGCTCGAAAGCATGATGTTTTTTGCCTTGCACATCCGTCAGGGCAAAATGGCCCATGTAGATTTGCTGGGTTCGCCAGGCGGAATCGGTCAGCGGTGGGGTTGGCGCTAAGGCGATGCGGAATAAAGTCAACTGGTAACCAAACGGCCGTCCCGAGGCATCCATCAGGTTACCGGTGACGTACCACCATTCGTTACGAAAGCTGGGGTGGGCACCATGATCCGCCGGAAAGACGAAGGGGCGCGGCTGATAAGCGCGGTCATAGCCTGCGGTGTCAGTGTTATCGCCGCCCAGGGCCGACCCGACGGTCATTGCCGTGGTGGAGGGCGTTACCTCGGCGCGAAACAACTCAGCAGCGATGCCAATCAGTAAGGCAGCGCCTAGCAAACCGATCAGCCAGCCCTGGGGTCGGCGCATTTATTCGGCTCGCAGCGCATCGGCTGGTTGAGTGTGCGCCATACGCCAGATCGGATAAAGACCGGCCAGCAGGGCCGCGAGGATCGCCAGAGTGAGCGTTTCCAACAAAAGCCAGGGATCGAAATGATAGGGTAGACTCCAACCAAAAGCCCGCCGGTTAATCACGAAAATCAGCACGGCTGCCAGTAGCAAGCCAACTGGAAAAGCCAGCAAACCGGCGACAGCGCCCATAAATCCTGTTTGCAACGACACTAAAAGGCCGATCTCGCGCGATGTCATGCCAGTAGCCCGCAGCACAGCAAATTCGCGGGCGCGCTCCAGTTGCAGAGCCGATAGCGCGCTCAGGACCCCGACCACCGCGACCAGAATCGCCAGCAGGCGCAACACCTGGGTAATGGTGAAGGTCCGGTCAAAGATTTCCAGCGTCCTGGCCTGAATATCCCGATTGGGGCGAATCATCAGGGGCTGAAGAGGCCCCAGGTTTTCCTGCAAGCGCGCGCGTAGTGTGGCTAGATTTTCTCCGGGAACTGCAAACACAGCTGCCGACCCGATCCCCGTATCGCGCCAATACCGTTCATAGCTGGCTCGTTGAATCAAGATACGGCCGTGTTCAGAGCCATAATCGAGATAGATCCCGGCGATGGTAAATTGATGCAAGCCATCCGCCGTCATCAAAGGCAAAGCATCGCCGACACTCAGTCGCTGACGGTAGGCGAGTGGCTCGCTGATCAACACCGACTCCCCAGTTTGGAAGGCGCGCCAGGCTGTGGTTCCCTGACCCGCGATCAGGTGATAACCGGCTTGCGCGGCGGGGGCAAGCTCCGTGGCGATCAACTGGACAGGACGGCCATTGAGTTCAGTGCTAGCGCGACGATAGGTGGAAACCGCCGCCACGCCCGGCGTAGTGCGCAAGGCGGCCAGTGTGGTGGCTTGTAATACCTCAGCGTGGTCGCCGCCCTCGACGCCTATAGGTGCGATGTAGAGATCGGCGTTGAGCAAATCCTTGATCCAGATCGCTACCCCACCTCGAAAGCTATCCACCATCACGCCGACTCCGACCGTAGTGGCGAAGGCCACCATCAGCGCGGCCACGGCGATGCCTGTCCGACTGAGATGGCGGGCGACATCGCGATTAGCCATCCGGGCTATCAGATTCAAGCGACCTACCAGCGGTTGATTGAGGCGGACAAAATAAACGACAGCCGGTGGGGTCAACAGGGCACAACCGAAAATCAGTAAAAAGACCCCGCTGAAACCGGCTATGAGTGAATCTGAAAGGCTAAAGATCAAGCCGCCACTGCCCAGACAGGCAAGTCCGGCAAACACCCATCGCGGCACAGCGGCCTGCCAGCGGCTTTCCAGATGAGTACGGCTCAAGGCCGCTCCCGGCGGCGCATTGGCCGCTTCCCGCGCCGGTAACCAAGCCGCCGCCAATGTTGCTAAGATCCCCAGCGCTGCGCCCTTGCCCAGTGACCACGGATCGATCAAAAACTCACGAACACTGACGGTGTAATACAAGTCGTTGATGGTGCGAGTGACCAGTTGCACCAGCCCTGAACCCAGCCATAACCCCAACAAACCGCCCAGCAACACCCCGGCTATGCCGAGCAACAGCGCCTCGCCCAACACGCCCAGAAACAATTCTCCGCGAGTCGCACCGAGCGCGCGCAGCATTCCCAGCAGGCTGCGCCTCTGCACCACCGAAAATGAGATCGCGTTGTAGATCAGGAAGGCACCAACGACCAACGCTAATAGGCTCATGGCGGTTAAGTTCAGCGAAAAAGCGGCGCTCAGATCGGCGGTTGCCTGGTTGCGTCCTGCCGCGTTTTCCACCCTGAAACTACTGGGTAGCCAGGCACGTAACTCCCTGGCAAGACGTTCGCCAGTCGGGCCGTCTGGCAAGATCAGATCGACATGACTGAGCCGACCCGATAATCCCAGCAAGCTTTGTGCAGTGCTGATATCAGTAATCAGCAGACCCTCCATCTCCGGGCCGTCGAGGACACCGACGCTTTTTAGAGTAAAGGATTGATGACCCCGCTGCAGCGTCACTGCCGCGCCTAAGGCAGGCGGCATCAAGGCGGCATCTGGTTGCTGAAGCAGGCTGCGTAAATCCAGGCTACCCCCGGTGGGATTCGTTATGGCAGCGCGAAACGGCCCTTCGGCAAAAGGGTCGATCCCTAAGATTTGCAGCAGTTGCCCGGGTTGGTTCATCTTTGGCAGATAGCCGGTTACCACCGGCGCGGCAAACCGAAAGCCTCGTTCAACTCGCAAATCGCGATAAAGGGTCTCCGGAATGCCTGCCGGACCACCAACAAGCTGATGGGTGGCGTGGCCAGTCACTCGATTCATCGTCAGCTCGAAGCTGCGGCGAGCGCTAGCGTTGGCCAGATCAACCGCTAAGACCACCGCAACACCCAGCGCAATGCCAAGGATCGACAAACCGAGTTGCCAGGGATGGCGTAGCGGATGGCGAAGCAGCGCTCGCCAGAGCAACGGGGTCACCGCGTGATATCTCGAATCTGGCCAGATTCCAGATAAAGCGCCCGATCAGCGCGCGCGGCGACCTCGTGGCTGTGAGTCACCATGATAATGGTGGTGGCTGTTTGGTGGTGCAGGTCTAGCAACAGTTCCAAAATGCGCTCACCCGTTGCGGTATCCAGATTGCCGGTGGGTTCATCGGCCAACAGCAGCAATGGACGATGCACGATTGCGCGGGCGATAGCCAACCGCTGTTGTTCGCCACCGGATAGCCGCTCCGGAAAACTGTCACGCCGATCACTAAGCTTAATGTAGGCCAATAATTCCGTCGCTCGATGCTGCTCCGCCTCCGTGGTTAGCCCATTCAGCTCCAGCGGCAGCAACAGATTTTCCTGGACAGTTAAGGTGGGGATTAGATTGAAGAACTGGAACACAAAGCCAATATGCCGCCGCCGGAAGCGCGTGCGCTCGCTCTCGGTCAAAGCCGCCAGCGAGCGATCTTCAATTCGGATCGTCCCTGCGTCAGGCAAATCGATACCCCCAAGTAAATTAAGCAGGGTCGACTTGCCAGAACCGGATTGTCCAAGTAAAGCGACAAACTCACCCCGGCCGATCTCCAAGTTCATGTCCTTAAAGATGGTCCTTTTTTTATCTCCTTCAGCATAATCTTTGCTAAGATTGCCAATGGAGACAAAAGCCAGTGCTGGTGTTGGGGTTTGCATCTGAACTCGTGAACTAAAAGCTTTAAATTTAAATTAATTTCGTAGCCTTTTGTCTTTAAACAATGGGAAATTCATCCTGTCTCTTGAAAGTCGTTATTGTTGCAGATCGCTTAACCTGGCATTAAGCCGCCGAATAGTCCCATCTGGGATATTTTAAGATCAGACATTTTTAAAGGTTTTGGGAGTCGTCTCATATGGAAAAGCGTAGGCTGTGGATTGGAGGGGCGGCTATCGCTCTCTCGCTGGGAATTACTCTCTTGCTCGGTGCTTGCGCCAAACAACAGCAAGCCGGGTTACCGCCATCGACGAATTATAGTTCCCAGACCTCTTCGCCGGATACCTACACTTATCAAATAGGGCCTGGCGATGAAATCCAGATTTTTGTCTGGAGAAATCCTGAAGTTTCTCAGTCTGTTGTCGTCCGCCCGGATGGAAAGATTACTACCCCACTGGTGGAGGATTTACAAGCGAGCGGGAAAACTCCCAACCAGCTCGCCCGCGATATGGAAAAGGCGCTGGAAACCTATATCCGCCAGCCCATTGTCACCGTCATCGTCGCTGGCGGCATCGGCCCTTACAGCGAACAAATCCGGGTGATTGGTCAAGTGGGGGGATCGCAGCAAGGAACTGGGGGCAGTGGACGAGCCGCCGGTCCTCAAGCCCGGGCCATTGCCTACCGCCATAAAATGACCCTGCTTGATGTCATGGTGTCTGTGGGTGGGCTGAGCGAATTCGCCGCTGGTAATAACACGAAACTGGTCAGGGTCATCGAGGGTAAGCAGCAGGAGTATCAGGTACGGCTGGAAGATTTACTCAATGGCGATATTACCGCCAACGTGGATATCTTGCCGGGGGATATTCTGATCGTTCCGGAAGCGTGGTTCTAAGGCAAGCAATAGACAGATCAGCGAGCAAGCCACGATGAATGAACTGATCGAACAGGTTTTAGGCTATCTGCGCGGGATTTGGCGCAACCGCTGGTACGCTATCGTTTGCACCTGGTTGGTTTGTCTGATCGGCTGGGGAGTGGTCTTGCTGTTGCCCGACCAATATCAGGCTTCCGCCCGGGTCTATGTAGATACTCAGACTGTTCTTCGTCCCGTGTTGCAAGGATTGACGGTTGACCTCAACCCCAATGCCCAAGTCGAGCTGATTACGCGCACCTTATTGAGTCGGCCTAATTTAGAAAAGATCGCTCAGACAACGGGTTTGGACAAGCAGGCTCAAAATGCTGAAGCGCTTGATAAGCTACTAACGCAATTGAGCAAGGACATCGGTTTTGCCAAGAGCGGCGCGGATCTCTATGCGATTACTTATACCGATCCCCAGCCGGACTTGGCCAAGAAAATGGTCCAAACGATTGTCGATGTATTCGAGAAAAACCTCGTCGGCAACACCCAGCAAGGTACTGATACGGCTTTGCGGTTTTTAAGTGATCAGATCCGCGAGTATGAAGCGCGTTTGGTGGAGGCGGAAGAGCGCCTTAAGGCTTTCAAGATCAAAAACGCCGGCCGCATGCCATCGGAAGGGCAAAACTATTACGGGCGTATGCAGCAAGCTTCTACTGAACTGGAAGCGATTCGCTTGGACTTGGCGCAGGCGGAGAATCGCCGTGCGGCCCTGCAACAACAGTTAAGCGCTGCTTTACAGCAGCAAGCCAAAACCGACAACGTAGGTATTGAGGCACCGCCTGAAACGACGCTGGTTCTTCCGGTTGACGCCCGCATTCAAGCCCTTGAGCAAAAGCTCGATCAGTTGTTAATTCAATACACGGATAAACATCCAGACGTTAATATCCTGCGCAAGACGATCGCTGATCTTAAAAAACAGCAGGCGCAAGAGCGCGCCCAATATTCGGCGAGTCTTCCGCCCAATAGAGCCATCATTAGCCGTACTCCAAAAGCCTATTCGTTTATCGATGAGTTGAGAGTCAAGTTGGCCGAAGAAGAGGCGAATATCGCCTCATTGCAGGTGCGTTTGGCCGAATATGCCAAGCGGTATAACGAACTACGTAATCAAGCCAGCGTTCTTCCGCAGGTGGAGGCTGAACTGACCTCGCTAAACCGCGATTATGATGTCAATCGCAAGAAATACGATGAGTTAACCGGACGGCGTGAAGCATTGCGACTATCTGAACAGGCAGAGCAATCCAAGCAGGATGTGCGTTATCGGGTCGTTGATCCACCGCGGGTACCGCCAACGCCCAGTGGACCTAAGCGATTGTTGTTGATGAGTTTAGTGCTGGCGGCAGGGCTGGGGGCTGGCTTAGGTCTGGCCTTATTGCTTTCACAGCTTTGGCCGACCTTCGATAGTCGGCGGAGCTTGATGCAAATCACGCATATTCCGGTGCTCGGTAGTGTCGGCGTCGTGTTATCGCCGACAGCCTTGCGTCGCGAACACAGGATGGTCGCCGTCTATGCCTTATCGGTTGGGGCCTTGCTATTGGCCTATGGCGGTTTAATGGCCTGGCAAATTTTTGCACCCCGTTACAACTTCCTTGTCGGCTAATAGGGCAGAGCTAATGGATAGTATCGAAAAAGCTATGATTGGCCGCTCAGTGGGTGCGGTGACACGCCCGCCTCCGGTAATTCCTCCGGTTACGCAAAGTCGGGAGGATTTGATTGAGCGCGCCGCTAACCTGCCAAGCAGCGCGCCCATTACCATTCCAGGCCCTTCAGAAGGCCACAGACGCACCCGCCGATCCGTGACCTTGGATATCGAAAGAATTCGGGCGTCTGGGTTGCTAGTTCCTGATAGTCAGCGCAGTCGTATCAAAGAAGAGTACCGCCAGATCAAGCGGCCTTTGTTGATGAATGTTGACGGTAAGGGAGCCGCTAAACTTGAGCATCCCAATTTGATCGGAGTGACCAGCGCCCGGGCCGGTGAGGGCAAGACGTTTACCGCCTGTAATTTGGCTTTAAGCATCGCTTCTGAACGCAATCGCACAGTTTTATTGGTGGATGCGGATATTCTCAGACCCTCCGTGGCCAATCTGCTTGGTTTTGAAGGGGAGCAGGGGTTAGTGGATTTTTTGGCTGATGACCAAATGGAATTGGCGGATGTATTGGTCAGTACCAATATGCCCTCCTTGACGCTATTGCCAGCGGGCAGCAAACACCACTTGTCAGCAGAATTGTTAGCCGGTGACAACATGCACCGGTTAACCGCTGAGATGAGTCAACGCTACCCTGATCGGATCGTTATTTTCGATGCGCCGCCGTTACTGGCTACCACTGAAGCTCGCATTTTAGCTGGCCTGATGGGTCAGGTAGTGATGGTGGTCGAAGCTGAGCGAACATTGCAAGCGCATGTCAAAGAAGCACTGAGTCTGCTGAATCCGAATAAAATTAGTGGTTTCGTGCTCAACAAGTCGCGCGATTTGATTACTTCAGGTTATTACGGCAAAGATTATGGACAGTCTTCTGCCTACGATGGGCAAGATTTAGGTGCCTCACCCCCACCGGGGCTGATCGGCTGATCAAGGGACAGAATTATGAAATGGACCAGTCGCTTTTATAAAAACAGCCAGGCTTATAAGTTGGCAGCGCAGAGAATAGCTCTGTCAGGGGTACTAGGGGTGAGCTTTTGTATGCCGGCTGAGGCGCAACTGAGTCGCACTGGTGGATCAAGTGGCTGGCAGATTACGCCCCGAGTCAGTGTAGGCACCACTTATTCGGATAATATTAAGTTAGCGCCAGCAAACGCTGCGGAAGATGACCTGGTGCTTGAGGTTGAGCCTGGTGTTTCGGTCCGCAAACAAGGAGGTCGAGTTGATCTCCGCTTAGATTACACGCTCCAGGGTTTGCTGTATGCCAATCATGGTGATGCCAACACAATTAATCATCAATTACAGACCTTTGGTAGCGCCGAGATTTTTCAGAAGCATTTCTTTTTAGATGCCTACGGCGCTATTGCCCAGGTGCCGACCACTTCGTCGGGGAGAACGGATAACGCTGGCTCAGCGGTGATGGGTGGCCTGCCTGCCAGCTTAACCTTCTTGAGCAATTTGGATTTAGGGCTGCCTGGTTCAGCGGGCTTATTTCGCTCTTTCGGGAGTTCCGACACGATCGCTATCACTGACAATCAAGTGACTGGCTATCGTTATGGGCTAAGCCCTTATTGGCGACAGGATATCGGCGGCTGGGTCGAGGGGTTGCTGCGTTATCGCTATGACGGCGTGCGCTATGATGATCAGAACGAAGGAACAACTCAACAAGGTGAGCAGCAAACCGTTAATGCTGACAGTCAGATTAATACACTGACGCTTGATTTAAAAAGCAGTCGGCGGTTTAACCGCATCAATTGGAATATCAATTATCTTTACAAAAACCAGCAGTTAGATCATGCATCCACAGGTAGCAACGCTATGGATAGCGGCGAGGATCGTCGCGAGCATGTCGATGCAAAAATCACCTATCGCCTCAGTCGCTATTGGTCTTTGCTCGCTAACGCTGGCTATGAAGATAGCCAGGTCACAGGGTTCGAAAATGCCCAGGATGGCAGCTATTGGGGTTTAGGTGCGGTTTGGTCGCCTAACCGTTTCCTGGAAATAGGTGGCTTATACGGGCCTGACGTGAATCTCATCGCCTTGCGTTGGAATCCGTCTACTCGCACCTACCTGGATGTGAGACGACGTGATCGGAATGTCGGCGTCGAATCCGGGGTCCATTGGCAAGGAACTTTTAAGCATCAAGCCCGTGCCAGTGTGTGGTCAGTCACCTATGTTGATGAGGTGACTAACGAGCAGCAACTGCTCGGCAGCAGCCTGTTGGCTGTCGGCGCTGATGGCCAACCACTGGCTTTGACCGGACAGGACCCGACCGTCTCCAGCGAAGGACGCTTGGGTGTGACCAATCGCAACTTTCGGCGTAAACGTCTGGATGCGGGTGTGGTCTATCGACGGGGGGCTACCGGCATTTCGGTCAATGCCTTTAATGAAGAACGCGAGACACAGAATGCTCAATCGATTGAAAGCACATACGGCGCTGGAGCGCTGTGGACCTGGCGATTCGCCCCACGGATAGCCTCGTTTATCGGTGGTGGTTGGGAGCGCGATGATTTAGGCCAGCAAGCCCAGCGAAACGACTATTGGGTATCGACAGTGGGACTGGCTCAGGCTTTCGCCCCCAACTTTGGGGGGCTGATCAGCTACCGCTACTATCAAAACGATGCCAGTTCGGCTGAACGAGAGTTTCGCGAGAATCGACTTAACGTCCGCTTTAACATGAAGTTTTGAGCTTGCTATGTACACTGATTATTACCGCTTCAATGCCAAGCCCTTTCAACTAAGTCCTGATCCGCGATTTTTCTTCGGCAGTCGCGCTCATACGCGGGCGCTTGCCTATTTGCGTTATGGCCTGAGTCAGGGCGAGGGGTTCATTGTCGTAACCGGCGGTATCGGAACCGGCAAGACGACTTTAGTCAAAAGTCTGTTTCAGGAGTTGGACCCCAATCAGGTGGTAGCCGCCCAACTGGTGACGACTCAGTTAGAAGCGGATGAGCTGTTGCGAAGCGTTGTCGCTTCATTCGGCCTGCCTTACGAGGGTATGGGCAAGGCGGCGTTGCTTAAGCATTTCGAAGATTTCTTACGTGGTCACGCTCGGCAGGGACGGCGGGTTTTATTAGTGGTGGACGAGGCCCAGAATTTACCCCCCAGATCGCTCGAAGAACTGCGGATGTTGTCAAATTTTCAGATTGGCGAGACGCCGTTGTTGCAGAGTTTTCTGCTAGGCCAGGAGGAGTTTCGGCATACGTTGCAGGAACCGGGCATGGAACAGCTACGCCAGCGGGTGATCGCTTCCAGCCACTTGACACCTTTAACTGAGGAAGAAACGCGCGATTACATCGAACACCGATTGCGGGTTGTCGGTTGGGATGGACGGCAGCCGACCTTTAACGAAGGGGTTTACTCGGCTCTCCATCGGTTCACCCAGGGCATTCCTCGTTTGATCAACGTCTTTTCCGACCGGCTGATGCTGTATGGTTTTCTGGAAGAGTTACGAGAATTTACCCCAGCAGCCGTCGAAGCGGTCGGTCAGGAGTTAGAGCAAGGCCGGGAGGTCGGCGTGCAGGGAGCGGGTCGTAACAGCCGCTCATTGCTGCGCGTCAGCCATGCGATGGAGCAGCGTTTGATTGAATTGGAAGAAGCCATGGAGACTGTTTTGCAGCACCCTGAGTGGCAGGACGCCCAGTTAGAGCGCATGGAGCGGCGTATAGCCCAGGTGGAGCCAGCGGTCCGGGTATTGCGACGGGAATTGGCTGATGTGAGGCGACGCATCGACCAACAAGACCGCCTGGGGGATTCATTTCTGGATGATAAATTTGACGACGCCCCCTATGCGGATGACCAGCCAGCAGCGCAAACCAGTATGGAAGCGCGTCCGCTCTGATAACGCTTGCGTAGCGCTAACGGCTTGGCCTGAGCTTTAACGGTCTCGGTATTAAATCTTCCAGCGCCCTGCTAATTCTGCGGGCGGGTCAGCCAAGGACTGAAATCCGGCTAGTCGAGCGCTGTTACGCCGACGATCTGCCAGAATTGGCATGATGCCATGCGCTAGAACACTAAGCGCCGCCTGTTCCCCTAGCAGGGTTTCAACGCCAGATTGGACGGCGCGTTCTCCGGCCTGTTCGTAGAGATGAACAGGGAGGTTATCAAGAGCAAGGGCAGCGTTTAACCCGTGCTCATAGCCATTGTCTATAAACCCATCAGCGATCAGCCGCGCGCAACTGAAAGCTGGATTACCCCAAAGATAACGGTCCGGATCGCGTCCACTCGGCATTTCTTCAAACGAGCACTGGTCAATTGGATCGGTTTTCTTGCCGTAGGGAAGTCGCAGCAGGATACGCGGCATAACCAAGCCAAGCCATGGGGCTATCGGGCTGGTGCGTAGAGCGCGCCAACTGTGCTGATGTTCGGCTGGCAGTGGCGTCCATAAGGTCGGATCCGTCAGGTGTTCAGGCGCTGAGCACCCTAATAAACTCGGCGCTGCCCCCGCCAGAAACGGTCCCCCGGCTTCAGCAGCCAAGACGCCCAGGCTCGCCAGGAGCGTGATGTCTTCAGGCGTGGCGCCAAACGCATAGTCGCCAACCCATAAAGACCACGGAGAACCACCAGGGCAGCGTAATCCCTGCTCAATGAGGATGCTGTAGAGTCGAGTCGCTCGTGGGTCATAATCCGCTGCGCGCAGGTCGGCTAACCACTCCTGTCGGGTCATATCGAACAGTTCAATTTGCACAGCATCACTATCAACCTGAGCCACCAGATCGTATGTGCTGCGCCAAGTGGCCTCCAGCGCTTGAAAAGCAGGATGGTGCAGGATGGCCCGCAACCGTTCCCCAAGGAATGCCTCGGTCGCCGCCAGCCAAGCGGCTTGTTGCTGATCGGTGTGTACAAGATGCGGCTGGACGATCGCCTTGAGCAGTCCATCAATGGCTGCAACATCCGAACCGGTTCTAACCTTGGCGTTATTCGATGTTCGCCCCAATAATCGTCCTAACAGAGCCTCGTTGTCTTCTTCAGCAGATGGTGAAGGGTTTGCTGTGGCTACACTTGGCGAAGGGTTCAACCGGGCGGCTTTAGCCAGATCAGCCGAAGTGGGCGGATGAGTGAGAGAATGGCACAGGGTTTGCAAACACGCCAGTTGGCGACACAGGGCATCCGGATGAAAATCGTCAAGCGCTTTGAAATGGATCAGGGTGGTCTCAGCCATCTCCCCATCAAGCGAAAGACGGAGCTTGGGTGCGAGTCGAGACATGACGGAATCGAAATGATCGGTATCCACCGGTAAAGGTCGGTGATGAGTCCAATCAATCTCGGCAGCCAACGCACCTCCAGCAGCCCGGCCACTAAAATCGGCAATGATCAAAAGGCGAAACGGTGCCTCCGGATCCAGTTGGCTGGGGGTCGAGATGGCTGCCGGCAAGGTCAATCGAAACTCAACACGATCTGGCATGAGACTGGCGCTCCTGACTCAACGGGGATACTAATAGGTTAGTGCGGCGCTCACGTTTTTGCCGGATAACCAAGGGCTTTTTTGCTGGAGATTGCTGCTAAACTCAACACGGGCTGCTTAACGCAGCGGGGACGCGGAGTCTGACCTTATGGCTACCACTCAGAAACAGCGAATTGCCGCCGTCAACAGTATCCTGGGCGAGGATGTCTTGCTGTTTGGGCGCATGACGGTCAAGGAACAGCTAAGCCAGCTGTTTGAATGTCATTTGGAATTATTCAGCGAGAAAACCGACATTAAACTGGCCGATGTACTTGGCACCAACATGACGGTTCGTTTTGATCTGCCCTATGATCAGGGAACCCGCTACTTCAATGGCTTAGTCACCCGTTTTAGTTACGATGGGGTTCACAACGTGCGTTATGGCCTTTATCGCGCCGAGTTGAGTCCCTGGTTGTGGTTTCTGACCCGTACCTCTGATTGTCGGATTTTCCAGAACAAAACCGTGCCCGATATCATCAAGGAAATTTTTCGCGAGCAGGGATTCTCCGATTTTAAGGACGCCCTAAGTGGCAGTTATCGCCAATGGGAGTATTGCGTCCAGTATCGCGAAACCGATTTCAATTTCGTTAGCCGGATGATGGAGCAGGAGGGAATCTACTATTATTTTTCGCATGAAAATGGCAAACATATCCTGGTGTTATCCGATAATGTCGGTTCTCACAGCGAGTTTGCCAAGTATGAAGCCGTTCCCTATTTCCCGCCGGATATCCACGCCCATCGCGAGCGGGATTGTCTGTCAGAGTGGTTTGTCGATCAAAGCGTCCAGCCAGGCGCTTACGTGCTCAACGATTACGATTTCACGGCCCCACGAAAATCACTGCGGGCGGTGTTGAATCGCCCTAAATCTCATGCACTTTCCGGTTTCGAGATGTACGACCATCCGGGTGAATATACCCAATTGGGCGATGGCAACAGCTATTCAAAAATCCGTCTGGAGGAGCTACTGGCTCAGCATGAAATCGCCGTGGGTCGCGGCAATGCGGCTGGCTTGGCGGCCGGTTATCTGTTTAGCCTGACCGGGTGTCCGCGTGAGGATCAGAACCGTAAGTATTTGATCGTCTCGGCGGTTCATGAGATTGAAGCCGACGAATATCAAACCCTGACTGGCGCGCCGGTGTCCGATAAGCCTTATCGGGGTGAGATCACCGCGATTGACGCACAAGCGCAATATCGAGCGCCGCGCGTAACGCCAAAGCCGGTGGTGCAGGGGCCACAGACAGCCATTGTCGTGGGTCCAGCCGGTGAGGAGATTTATACCGATCAATACGGTCGGGTGAAGTGCCAGTTTCATTGGGATCGTTACGGCCAGGCCAATGAGAGCAGTTCGTGTTGGATGCGGGTATCGCAGTTATGGGCGGGCAAGCAATGGGGCGCGATGAATATTCCGCGCATTGGCCAGGAGGTGATCGTCGATTTTCTTGAAGGCGACCCGGATCAGCCGATTATTACCGGCCGGGTTTATAACGGCATCAACATGCCGCCCTATGAGTTACCGGCCAAAGCCACGACCTCGACTCTCAAAAGCAATTCCAGTAAAGGCGGTGGCGGTTTTAACGAGATCCGCCTGGACGACACGAAAGGGAGCGAGCAGGTCTTTGTCCATGCCGAGCGCAACCAGGATACCCGTGTCAAGCTGGATGCGTTCGAATGGATCGGCAACGAGCGGCATTTGATCGTCAAATCCCATCAATTTGAGAAGGTAGAAGGTAAAAAGCATTTAACCGTCACGGGCGATCAAAACGAAAAAGTCGATGGTTCTGTCTCCCTAAAGGTAGGGGGCGATCAGAAAGAAGCAATCGGCGGCGATCAGCACCTGAAAATCGGCAGCCGTCAGAATATTAAAGCGGGCGGCACGATCTCGATGGATGCGGGCATGGATTTACAGCAGAAAGTCGGCATGAAACACGCCGTCGATGCGGGGATGGAAATCCATTTAAAAGCCGGTATGACGGCTGTGATTGAGGCCGGGGTATCGTTGACGATCAAGGTAGGCGGCAACTTTATCAACATCAATCCGGCCGGAATCTTTATCCAGGGAACCCTGGTGATGATCAACAGCGGGGGTGCCGCAGGCTCCGGCGCTGGCTGCTCGCCGCAATCGCCATCGCCGCCCACAGCCCCTGACGAGCCAAAGGAAGCGGACAACGCCGAATCCGGCCAGGTTAGCGATACGCAAGCACAAGCGGCGGCACAACAGAAGACGCAGAAAGTGGGTTCAGTGCGGGCGGGGACGCGCACCGCCAAGGAAGATGATGCAGCATCAGATCAAACGCCGCCCACGCCGCCTCCCACCCCGATGCAACGAGCGAAAGAAGCGGAGCAGACCGAGCAGGCGGAAGTTGCCCGGAAGGCGAGTGAAACGGGTAAACCTTTTTATCGGCCGCCGGAACCGGCCGCCAAGCCAGCGCCAACGATTCAAAAACCGCAGGACAAAGCAAAAGATCAATAGGATATTTGCGTGACGGCCGACCCCTTGCTGCTCAGTCGCTACCTCTTCGCCGATAGGAGCGCGCGAGTTTATGCAGTGCTGGATGGCGCTGCGATCCCTAATCTTTTGGAAAAGTTGCAGGAATATCAAATCGAGCCGGTGTGTTTGTACCGTGGCGAATTGATCCCGGCGCTTGCCAAGGCGGCTCCTTATCAGATCCTCCTGGAGCGGGAGTCCGGATTTACTCAATGGCTACTTCAGAAAGGCTGGGGACAGCATTGGGGTATTTTCGCAGTTGGCAGTGCGGATTGGCGGGCGATGCGTGAGCATTTATGCGCCTTGACCGTTGCCTACTCGCCTGATCAGCAACCGCTTTACTTCCGCTATTACGACCCGCGCGTGTTGCGCGTTTATTTACCGACCTGCGATAGCGATGAACTCTGGGCGCTGTTCGGCCCCATTACGCGCTTGTTCTGCGAGGATGAAGCAGGTCATGTGCTGAGCTATCGGATTGCAGGCGGGCAATTGGTCAGCGAACGGACGGTTATAGCGGGCATGGGATCATCGTGAGTGCAGTGTGCCGGTGGGTTGGAGAGCGGCGATGCTGGTAATGCGGGATGCGCAGTTAAAGACTTTCGAGCAAGTAGCGGTGGAGCGTTTTCAAGGCGCTTTACGGGTGCATATCCAGACTTTTTTTCCGCATCACGCCGAGGTTTTGGGCCAAGCGCACTTGGAGCGGGTGATTCGCTATGCTCTGGAAAAAGCTGAACGGCGCAATCTAAAAACAGAACGAGCCATATTTTTATACACCGGCCTGCTGTTGATGCTAGGAAGCGAATTTGAGAAAGACCCGCAGCTACCCTGGGCGGTGCGGCGACCGGAACCCGTTCCAGCGGACGCCCCAGAATCCCGCCAAGCGACAGCCTCTACCGCTGCGGTGTCCGAGGGAGCAGCCGGAGAAACTGACAAGGAGCGGCTTATAGAGCGTAAAAGTCCCGATTCGGCTATCGAACGCCTCTACGGTCAGGCGATGATGTTTCTCGATCAGGCCGTGGGATCAGAGAATCAATTTTTACAAAGAACCGTCGGCGCATTACGTCAGGCCCGGATTTTTGAAGAGGTACCCTCTGCACCAAGTTTCGGCCATCGGTTATTGCTGTTGTTACAAATGTTGGGGCCGGAGCGTTATCGCGCTGTCGGCGAGGGGCCGCTGCGCGAACTGGTTCGACAGGGTTATGAAAGCGCCAAGCGCTACGGAATCGTCAGTGAACAGGAGATCATGCGTTATATAGCGCTGGCTTTTATACTCGGTAGCGGCTTTGCTCATGACCCCCTGTACCCTTGGGCAGGCGCTGTGTTGAGCGGCTCAGGAAAAATCAGTCCCAGCCAACGGGGGGTCGCCTTGTGGCAAGCGGCCTTGGACTACCTGAGCCGGTGCTTGCCCGCTTGCCCGCATCGGGCTGCGCAAAGCGCAGCGGCGTTGGCGCGCCCGGACGAACCTTATCAGCGGATCATTGAGGATTAGCTGAAAAGCGCCTGGATCCCTACACCAGAATTTCCAGGCAGGGGGGGTGGCTGAGAAACGCTGTCGGACTCGCGCTCAAACCATAAGCGCCTGATTGAAATACCACGATCAAATCGCCCACATCCGCCTTCGCTAACTCCATTCGTTCGGCCAGAATGTCCAGCGGCGTACACAAAGGACCGACCACCGTCACTGTTTCCCGCTCGGTTCCGACCACGCGATTACCGACAACAACCGGATAGTTCTTGCGAATCACCTGGCCGAAGTTGCCGGAAGCTGCAAGATGATGATGTAGGCCGCCATTGGTGATCAGAAACGGGTAGCCGCGTGAGACTTTCCGGTCGATGATTTCGGCCACATAAATTCCCGCTTCGCCCACCAGATAGCGGCCCAACTCCAAGACTACCCGCGCGGCTGGCAATCGCTCCTTAACGCGCGCTAGCCAGCGGGCGAGATTGTCGGCGATGGGCGCTAAATCCAGCGGGGCATCCCCAGGAAAGTAAGGGATGCCAAAACCACCGCCGATGTTGAGCGAACACACCGGGGCCGGAGCATCCGCCGCCAACCGCAGTGCAAGTTCAAAAGTATGATTTTGCGCCTCAATGATGGCCGCAGGACGCAGATTCTGTGAGCCGCTGAAAATGTGAAAGCCTTGAAAATCCAGCGCAAGCTTGCTAATTCGCTTTAGCAAGGCTGGCACCTGCTCGGCATCGACCCCAAAGGGTTTAGGGCCACCGCCCATCTTCATCCCAGCGGCTTTTAACTCAAAATCAGGATTGACCCGCACCGCCACCCGCGCGGGCCGCTGCTGTTGCTGACTTAACCGGGCGACGGTTTCAGCCTCATTAAAAGATTCCAGATTGATGGTGATGCCCGCAGCGATAGCGGCCGCTAGTTCGGTCGATCGTTTACCAGGCCCGGCAAAGCTGATCGCAAGCGGTGCCATGCCCGCATTCAGGGCGATTTGCAACTCGCCCAGCGAGGCGACATCAAAGCCATCCACCAGGCCAGCCATGTGCTGCACCAGAGCAGGCATGGGGTTGGCTTTGATGGCATAGTGCAACTCAATCGCCGCCGGTAAAACGCTACGCAACGACGCCACCCGCTCGGTCAAGCGTTGGCGATCATAGGCATAGAAAGGGGTTTGCCCGACGCGCAGCGCCAGTTGAGTCACAGGCATACCGCCAAGCCACACGCAATCATTAATGACCGGAAACTGGGACAGGGGTGAATGCACTGGGCGATGGGTGCTCATGGTTTGCTCTCGATAAACAACTCAGCTAACTCAGCAGCCAACACTTTGCGGTCAATCTTGCCGTTTGGATTACGGGGTAAATCGGTTTGGCGGTTGACAATTTGCAGCGGAACCATGAAGTTCGGCAGATGTTGCTTGCAGTGATTGATCAGCTCGCTCTCGCTGGCAGCGCGTTCCAGCGACTTGACAACAGCTACCACAGCCTGACCCAGGGCTGGATGCGGAATGCCGAGCGCCGCCGCCTCGGCGATCCGGCCGCTGCTGTAAAGCACGTCTTCAATCTCGGTAGGACTGATCCGGTAGCCAGACGTTTTAATCATGTCGTCTTTGCGACCGATAAAATACAGAAAGCCTTGCTGATCGGCGCGCACCGTATCCCCAGACCACACCGCAATTTCAACCAGGGGTAGACCGGATTCTTGGCCAGGAACCGGGCGAAACCGTTCAGCGGTCTTGACTGGATCGTTCCAGTAACCCTGCGCGACCAATGAACCGCGATGGATCAATTCGCCGGGTTCATCAGGCGCACACGGTGCGCCATCCTCGCGCACCACCAGAATTTCGGCGTTAGGAATCGCCTTACCGATGGAATCCGGCCGCCGGTCGATTTCTTCCGGTGGCAAATAGGTTGAACGGAAGGCTTCAGTCAGGCCATACATCAGGAAAGGCGTGGTATTGGGCAAAGCCTGCCGCAGGGCCGCCAGGGTCGCGCGCGGCATCGCACCACCTGAGTTGGTGAAATAACGCAAGCTTTCCGCTGCTGCCTTTGGCCATTCAAGCTGGGCGAGCTGCACCCACATCGGCGGCACGGCCGCCAGTCCGGTAACTTTTTCACGGACGACCGTGGTGATGACATCGCGCGGCAGCAGATAATCCATCAACACCACCGACGCGCCGACTGCAAAAGCAGTGGTCAGTTGACTTAAGCCATAATCGAAACTCAGCGGCAGAATCGCCAGAATGCGGTCAGCGGCCTGATTAGCCAAATAATCCGAAACGCTATACGCGCCTGTGAGCATATTACGATGCGAAAGCACGACGCCCTTGGGTTTGCCGGTGCTGCCGGAGGTATAGAGAATGGCCGCCATATCGATGTCGATGGCCTGTGTTGCAACTGCACTGGCAGCGCTGGCCGTCAAATCAGACCAGCTCAGGGTTTGCAGCGCGTTGACCGACCCCGAAGCAGCGGCGTCCACCAGCACCAGTGCGCGCAGGTCGGGACATTGGCAGACATGAGCTTGCAAGGCTTCTGCACGGTCACGAGCGGTCACGACAACCCGCACATTACAATCCCGGAGAATGTAAGCGACTTGCTCTGGCTTGAGCAGAGGATTGACCGGCACAAACACCCCATCGGCCAGTGCAGCGCCAAACAGGGCAATGACGGTTTCGCGTCGTTTAGGCAGATAGACGGCGACTCGCTCACCGCGCCGCAGGCCCAGCGCTCGCAGCCCACTGGCGGCGGCTTGAACCTCGGCAGCCAGTGTGGCGTAATCAAGCGCCGTTTGCCGATGGACCACGGCGGTCGCATCGGGGCGACAATTGGCCTGCTCCAGGATGAGTTCGTGCAGCAATCTGACCATGGATAATGGGATTAAAGGCTCTTGAATAAAGAAGATGGGACTAATAATAGTCCTTCCTGGCCCAGTGGGATAATCGATTGCTCAGCGCCCGCCAGTGGCGGACGGTCATTAGGGAAAACTTACCATGCAAGCGTCGTGTTGCCAGTTAGCTTTACTACTTTATATGACAGAGGGCTGCCATCTCTGCGAGCGGGCGGAAGCTTTGCTGCAAGCAGCGGGCGTCGTCATTGAGCGTGTCGACATCGCTGATGATGAGGACCTATTAACGCTCTATGGAACCCGTATTCCGGTGTTGCGACGGTCAGATACCGGTCAAGAATTGGCCTGGCCTTTTGATGGCGTGTTGATCGATCACTTTTTGAGAAGGGGCAAAGAATGACAAGGCAAACACCGTGCGGCTATCGGCTCGCGCTTGCATTAGCCGTGACGCTAAGCCTGGCGCTGCTTGAATATGCGGGCGCTGCGGGCTTGCAAATCTCCGAGCAAACCGTAACTGGTCTGGGCCGCGCCTTCGCTGGCGGTGGGCTAGCCAACGATGATGTTTCTGCCGCCTACTACAATCCGGCCGACCTGATGCTGGATCAAGGGAATCAGGCGCAGATGGGGATGACGTTTATCGGGATCGGCATGAAGACCCATAACACCGGCTCAACGGTCCGCTTACCGGGTAATTTGGGTGCCGTGCTGACCCAGGCAGGTACGACGCCGGTTTTTATTACGAGATCGGTTTGTTCGAAAAATTGCAAAGCGATTTTAGCGATGGCAGCCAAAGCGTAACCCCGCAAAATTGGCAGGATAGTTGGGCATTCAGCATCGGTGCCAGCTACGATTACAGCCCGGAATGGACCTTTCGCTTCGGTTATGTCCATGAACAGACGCCGGTGCCCTCAGCGGAATATCGTACACCGCGCATCCCCGATAATGATCGCAACGCCTTTGCTCTGGGCTTCAGTTACCACCCCAGCGCCCAGCTCTCGCTTGATTTTGGCTACATGTACATCGCCTTCGACAAAGCTCACACCGAGACCACCATCGACTTGATCCCAACCTCTCCTGGGCTGATCACTGACACCTTGCGTCTTGACTATGATGGAACCGGTCATTTGCTGGGTTTGCAGGCTAGCTATCGGTTTTAAGCCTGAGCGGCGACTCGCTTGCCAGTGAAGCCGAGCATCTGCCTCGGCTTTATTTTTAGGGGCGGACGGAGAGATACTGCATTCCGTGGGGTTGTCGGGTTCGACAGCCTGAATCCAGGAGTTTGATCCATGAATAACGCAGCAGCTATCCGGCGGGTGGCGATTCTGGGCGCAGGTGTGATGGGCGCACAGATTGCCGCTCATCTGGCCAACGCCGATGTACCGGTATTGTTGTTCGAGCTACCGGCTAAGGACGGCGATCCCAACGGCATCGCTGCCAAAGCTATCGCGAATCTAGCCAAACTGAACCCAGCGCCGCTCTCCAGCCAACAGCGTGCCGAACTGATCCAGCCTGCCAACTATGATCAGCATCTGGAGGCGTTGCGAAGCTGTGATTTATTGATCGAAGCTATTGCTGAGCGACTGGATTGGAAGGCTGATCTGTATCGACGGATCACCCCTTATCTGAATGACCGGGCGATTCTGGCCACCAACACCTCCGGCCTATCGCTCAATCGGCTCGCGGAATCGGTACCAGAGAACCTGGGCGCGCGCTTTTGCGGCATTCATTTCTTCAATCCGCCGCGTTACATGCCGCTGGCCGAATTGATTCCCGGCCCGGCCACTGATCCGGCCATTCTTGATCTACTGGAGACGTTTCTAGTCAGTACCCTGGGCAAGGGCGTGGTGCGGGGCAAGGATACGCCGAACTTCATAGCCAACCGCATCGGTGTTTTTTCGATGGCGGCCATCATGCACCACACTCAGGCGTTTGGTTTGGGTTTGGATCTGGTCGATGCCCTGACCGGTCCTGCCATTGGCCGGGCTAAGAGCGCCACCTATCGCACGGCCGACATCGTTGGGCTGGATACCATGGATCATGTGTTTAAGGGTTCAGCGCACGCGCTGCCCCATGATCCCTGGCGCTCGTACTACCAGGTGCCTGATTGGTTGGCGGCCTTGCTCGCCAAGGGTGCGCTCGGCCAGAAGAGTGGTACCGGTTTTTATGCAGCCAAGGGTAAGCAGGTTTTTGAGCCAACCACGGGTGCCTATCGGGATGTCGGGGCTAAGCCTGCTGAGGCGGTGCAGGCGATTCTTAAGCTGAAGAACCCTGCCGAAAAATTTGCCGCGCTGCGCGCCAGCGACCATCCGCAAGCGCAATTTCTATGGGCGATCCATCGCGACGTATTCCATTATGCGGCGGTGTTGCTGGCGGAAATCGCCGATAACGCTCGCGATGTCGATTTTGCCATCCGCTGGGGCTACGGCTGGAGCCGGGGGCCGTTTGAAATCTGGCAGGCGGCGGGCTGGCGGCAGGTGGCGGCCTGGATTGCCGAGGATATCGCCGCCGGTAAGGCCTTGACCCCGACTCCGCTGCCCGCCTGGGTTGACCAGGTGGATGGTGTGCATCAGCCGCAAGGCTCCTACTCGGCGGCGGAAAATGTCTACAAGCCGCGCTCCACGCTACCGGTCTATCAGCGTCAGCATTATCCTGAACAGGTCTTGGGCGAAGCGCCGCCTCGTTATGGCGAAACTGTTTTTGAAAATGACGGGGTGCGGTTGTGGACCACCGGCGATGGCATCGGCGTGTTGAGCTTCAAAACCAAGCTACACGTCATCGGCGAGGAGGTATTGGACGGCGTGTTGGAAAGCTTAACAATCGCCGAGCACCAATTCAGTGGACTGGTTCTCTGGCAGACCGAAGCGCCGTTCAGCGCTGGGGCTGATCTAGCCCAGGCTGCGCCAGTGATGCGGGCTGGCGATTTCGCGGCGATTGCAGCCAGCGTCGCCAAATTCCAGCAAACGACCAGCGCGTTGCGCTATTCAGCGATTCCAGTAGTCGGCGCTGTGCAAGGCTTGGCGTTGGGTGGCGGCTGCGAGTTTTTGATGCACTGCGACCGCGTGGTAGCGGCGCTGGAAAGCTATATCGGTCTGGTCGAGGTCGGCGTCGGTTTAATCCCGGCCGGTGGGGGCTGTAAGGAATTTGCCCTGCGAGCCGCAATACAAGCCAAAGACGGCGAGCTGTGGCCGTTTCTGCGGCCGTATTTTGAGGCGATGGCAATGGCCAAGGTTTCGGGCAGCGCCGAGGAAGCCCAGCAGCTTGGCTACCTTAAGCCGTCTGATATGATCCTCTTTAATCCGCATGAGTTGTTGTATGTCGCCAAGGTGCAAGTACGAGCATTGGCGGACACCGGTTACCGGCCACCCCAACCGCGTTCGATTCGCGTAGCGGGGCGGACTGGCATCGCCGCGTGCCAGATGGCCTTAGTCAATCTGCGCGATGGCGGTTTTATCTCGGCCCACGATCACCAGTTAGGGCTTAGCATCGCTGCCGCGCTCTGCGGCGGTGAGGTGGACGCTAATACACGAGTCGATGAGGCGTGGCTACTGGGTCTGGAGCGCCAGGCTTTCGTCGAACTGGCCAGGAATCCGCTCAGTCAGGCCCGCATTGAGCATATGCTTAAAACCGGCAAACCGCTGCGCAACTGATCGCGGAGGACATGATCATGAGTAAGCAAGTTCAGGAGGCTTACATCGTAGCCGCCGCGCGAACGCCGGTTGGCAAGGTGCGTGGTGCGTTCCGCAATACCCGCCCAGACGATCTGCTGGCTCACGTCTTGCGTGGGGTGGTGGCGCAATGTCCGGGTCTGGACCCGAAACAAATCGGCGATGTCATCGTCGGTTGCGCCATGCCGGAAGCCGAGCAGGGGATGAATATGGCCCGGATGGGTTTACTGCTGGCCGGTTTGCCGGATAGTGTGCCGGGCATGACCATCAACCGGTTTTGCGCCTCCGGCCTGCAAGCGGTAGCACAAGCCGCCGACCGCATCCGGTTAGGCGAGGCTGATGTCATGCTCGCGGCGGGTGCCGAAACGATGACAATGATCCCCATGGGCGGCCATCAGCTGGCTCTTAATCCTGAAGTGTTCGCCAGGGAAGAAAATATTGGCATCGCCTACGGCATGGGCTTGACGGCGGAGAAAGTGGCGGAGCAGTGGAAAATCTCCCGCGCGGATCAGGATGCGTTTGCAGTGGAAAGCCATCGCCGTGCTGTTGCCGCGATCGCTGAGGGCGAATTCAAGCCGGAGATTCTTCCCTATACCATCATCTCGCGTGCGCCGGACAGTGGCACGCTGCAAGTGCAAGTTCGCGAACGTGTTATCGAGCACGATGAAGGGCCGCGCGCCGATTCCACTTTGGAGGCTTTAGCAAAACTCAAGCCGGTGTTCGCGGTGCAGGGCAGCGTCACAGCCGGTAACAGTTCACAGATGAGTGATGGCGCTGGCGCGGTGCTGCTGATGAGCGAGCGGATGATCAAGCAATTCAACGTGCAACCGCTGGCGCGTTTCGTCAGTTACGCAGTGGTCGGTGTGCCGCCCCGGATTATGGGTATCGGGCCGATTGCAGCGATTCCGAACGCTTTGGAACGCGCGGGCCTAAAGCAGGATGATCTTGACTGGATTGAGCTAAACGAAGCCTTTGCGGCGCAGAGTTTGGCGGTCATCCGCGAGTTAAACCTGGATGCAGCCAGGGTCAATCCGTTGGGTGGGGCGATTGCGCTTGGTCATCCTCTGGGGGCTACTGGCGCAATTCGCCTCGCTACCTTGCTTTATGGACTGCGGCGTCATGGTAAAAAATACGGTATGGTCACGATGTGTATCGGTACCGGCATGGGCGCCGCCGGCGTGTTTGAGGCGCTTTAAACCGAACGAGAAGGAAGATTGGCTATGGTGGCAATGCGTGTGGAAGCCTCTCGCGGCTGGGGCTGGATTGTCGAGGGTTGGCGCTTATTCGCCCAAGCGCCTGGAATCTGGTTAGTGATCATGCTGATCTATTTTGGGATCAGCGTGGTTTTAGCTTTCATCCCCTTCGTAGGCACATTAGCTTCAGTGATGTTGGGGCCGGTGTTGGCCGGTGGGATGCTCTATGGCGCGGCGGAATTAGCCCAGGGTAGGCCACTGGAGATAGGCCACCTGTTTCAGGGATTTAAGGATCAGGATCGGCTGGGTCCGCTGGCAGTGCTTGGCTTAATTGGTTTGGCTGGCGGGTTTGCAGCCGGCTTGGTGATGTTCCTGTTCATGGGTGGCGGCTTGATATTGGGCGGTGTTTTGGATACGACAGGAGCTATTATTCCTCCCCAAACCATGACGGGTATTTTCGCTGGCGCAGGTTTGCTAGCGCTCTTGTTTATCCTCTTAATCAGCGTTTTGATCGGCATGGCCTTCTTCTATAGCGTGCCGCTGGTGATGCTGGCTGGCCAATATGTTTGGCCCGCTGTGCAAGACAGCATCGCCGCTTGCTGGCTCAATTTTCTGCCGCTTTTAGTGTTTGGCCTGATTTACATCATCCTCGTCGTGGTAGCGAGCATCCCGCTTGGACTTGGTTTCTTCGTTTTAGGGCCGGTGACCGTGGGAGCGTTGTACGCCAGCTACCGGGACGTGTTTGAAAGGCCCGGTAGGCCCTCCATCAATTTGGCGAAATAGCGGGCTTGCCTGGAATAGATCGGGGGAGGGCGCTGGATGCGCCCGCCTTGGGTTGATGCTTAACCGAATTTGAATTCTTCGATAAGAAGCTGAAGCTGTACCAGAGCTTGGGTATTGATGCTTAGCACCCGAAAACCCGTATCGTAGAAATCCGGGTTGACATCCCGACCCGTCCAGAGGCTCTCCGCTTCCACCTCTAAACGCTGGCGTGGCGTATCTTCCTTAGGGATGTCTACCCATAGATGAAAGGTTTTATTGAGGGGGATGGGCTTGTCGCTCACCAAGCGCATTCCTTCCTTGTTGATATCGACGATATGGCCCAGCAACTGGTTGGTTTCCTGGTCATAAACGCGCAAATACATGACCAGATACCAACGCTTGACCCGGCGTTTTTCAGCTCCTGAAGAGTCATCGGTATTCATTGCGACCTCACGATGCGTGTTGGTTTGAAAGTTGTCGGCCTGTTTAGCCGACTGGAGTGTTTAGCAGCAGAGAAAGGATCAGGCCGCCGATCCGAGAGCGGTGCGGTGATTGCGGTATTGTTCAAGCGGGCACGGCCGGGTTTAAGCTATAGGTGACGGTCAGGCTGGCCTGATCCAGAATATGGCCTGCTATCGCGGCCCGAACGTCCGGACCGGTAAACTCGCCCTCGACTGGACAGCGCGCCACATCAAGCGCGTAAAGTGTGAAAATGTAATGATGCACCAGGCTGTCGTTCCAGGGCGGACAGGGACCGTCGTAGCCAAAATAGCTGCCGCTCATCGCCGGATCGCCTGCAAACCATTCGCGGTAGTTGTTGATCCCTTGTCGAGTGCTGCGCGGGCCAGCAGGACCTGGCTTGCCGCCAGGCGTGACGCCATCGGAAAATTCGCCCGCATCGATCCGCGCGGGTTCGGGAGCCAGATCGACCAAAACCCAGTGGTAAAAGTCAGCGCGGGGCAGGTCGGGTGGAACTTGCCGACCTTGCTGATTCACGTCATCCGCGCGAGTCGGGACATCAGGATCGTGGCAAATCAACGCCAGTGAACGAGTTCCGGCTGGCAAGTCACCCCATGCCAAGGGTGGATTGCGGTTGGTGCTAAGCGCCACATGATCCTTGGGATCAATGACCCCGAAGGCGTATTCCGCAGGAATCGGCTGTTGATCGCGCAGCGCCGGGCTGTTCAGATACATGAAATTCTCCTTGGTGGACGATAGAGTTGTAGGCGGACAAAGCAGTAGCCTATGTCGGCAAGACTGCGCATCCAGGAACCGGACCGAGCCGCTCCAGTGAGAAAAGCGGTCAGTTGGGGAGGAGCATCATCAGCAAAACACTGCCCTTCGCCAAGGGTTCCGAGCCATCGTATGAGTTTTTCGCGCCCATACTCTTTTATCCGTCATATTATGGTGATTCACGCGACTTTCAAGCGGATTTTCGCATCGCCTGCGATCCGTAAACGGGTTCGCGTCGATCACGCCGGACGCTGTATCAAGTCTTGACAGTAAGGCGAACCAGTGAAGCAAGCGGATTTGAGTAAGCAGTCAATCCAAGGCCAGACCCCGCCCGAAAATTTGCCCCATCCGGCGGTTATTTTTCGCGATAGTCAGGAGAAAACGGTAGTGCGGCGCTCACCGCTTAAGATCTGGTTGCACATGGTCGGCGTGCTGTTGATTTTATTCAGCATCACCATGCTGCCGCCGCTAGGGGTGGCCTGGTATTACAGCGAATACAGCGTGTTCGAGCCGTTTGTGGAAACCCTGGCCGCAACCCTGGCGCTGGGCCTGCTGTGTTGGGGGCCGGTTTGCCGTACCCCGATCGACTTGCGCAATCGGGATGGCTTTATTCTCGTTGTAGCCTTTTGGCTGCTAGCCTGCCTAATCGGTGCTGTGCCCTTCATGTTATCGACGACGCCGCCCATGCCATTGGTCGATGCGGTGTTTGAAACGGTTTCCGGTTTGACCACGACCGGTGCGACGGTTCTCTCCGGTTTGGATCGGATGCCCAAGGCTATTCTTTACTATCGGGCGCAACTGCATTTTTTGGGGGGTATCGGGATTGTGGTGCTGGCGGTTGCGCTATTGCCGATGTTGGGGATTGGCGGTATGCAGCTTTACCGGGCCTCAACGCCGGGACCGATGAAAGACGAAAAGCTCACGCCACGTATTACTGAGACAGCCAAGAACCTCTGGTACATCTACGTCGGATTAAATACAGCGTGCTTCCTGGCTTATTGGCTGGCGGGAATGACGCCGTTCGATGCCATTTGCTATAGCTTCAGCACCGTTGCGCTCGGCGGATTCGCGCCCCATGACGCCAGCATCGGCTATTACCAAAAACCGATCTTTGAGTGGACCACCTCATTTTTCATGCTGATGTCCATGGTCAATTTTGCTTTATATTTCCTGGCTTGGCGCGCGCGAAGTCTTAAGGTGATCTTGCGTGATTCCGAATTTCGATTTTGTATGGCAGTGGTGGCAGGAATTGTGGCGCTGGCTGTGCTGCATCTGTATGTCAACGAAACGCCGTGGTGGCAGGCGGTAAATTTGGGCGTTTTTCAAGGCATTTCGATTCTTTCCGGCACTGGCCTGGTCATTGCCGGCTACCCGATACACGACGCCTGGCCTTCTTTTGTGCCACTGCTGCTGTTGCTGGCCAGTTTCTTTGGCGGTTGCGTCGGTTCGACGTGTGGCGGGATCAAGGCGATTCGCTTCCTTTTGATGTACAAGCAAAGTATGCGGGAATCAAAGTTGCTGATCCGCCCAGCTGCGCAAATCACCATTAAACTCGGTGGCCAGCCAGTGCCTGATCAGGTCATGCGGGCAGTTTGGGCATTTTATTATCTTTATATTTTTTGTTATTGCGCCTTCTCGTTGGCGCTCGCGGCAACGGGTGTTGATCTGGTGACAGCCTTTGGCTCGGTCGCCGCATGTCTGAATAACATGGGGGTCGGCCTGGGCGAGACGGCCGGGGGGTTTAGCGTGCTTAACAATACAGCCACCTGGTTGATGTCACTGGCTATGCTGCTAGGTCGACTTGAATTGTTTCCTTTGTTGTTGCTGTTTCTACCTGATTTCTGGAAATAAGGGATCTACATAGTGAATGAAGTTACTCTCGATCCACCGGGGAACGACAAGCCGCCGACGGTTGAGCCGCCCAGGTCCACCGCGCTCACCGCCCGAAATCCGCCGAATTGGCCCCTGAAGCTGGATAGTCCGCAATGGCAAATCATCAGCCAGCGTTCGCCTCTGAAAACGGCGCTTTATATGGTCGGCGTGCTGATGATGCTGTTTAGCACCACCATGCTGCCGCCGATGGCAGTCGCCTGGTACTACGATGGCCATTCGGTCGTTCTGCCGTTCGCCGAGGCCATGGGGGTGATGCTGGTTTTGGGTCTGTTGTGCTGGCTGCCGGTTTGTCGTTACAAAATCGATCTGCGTAATCGGGACGGCTTTGCGGTAGTCGTGGCGTTTTGGTTTTTGCTGTCATTGATCGGCGCTTTACCGTTTATGCTTTCAGAAAATCCCCATATGCACCTGGTGGACGCTTTCTTTGAAACGGTATCTGGTTTAACAACTACCGGCGCTACTGTGCTATCGAATCTCGATACTATGCCAAAAGCCATCGTTTATTACCGGGCACAGCTCAATTTTCTCGGTGGTATGGGCGTTATTGTACTAGCGGTGGCATTGCTGCCGATGCTCGGCGTCGGTGGGATGCAGTTGTACAAGGCTGAAACGCCAGGGCCAATGAAAGACGAAAAGCTCACGCCACGCATCACCGAAACCGCCAAAAATCTCTGGTATATCTATGTCGGTTTGAACGTAGCTTGCACCTTATCGTACTGGGCCGGTGGGATGAATTTATTTAATGCAGTCTGCTACAGTTTTTCGACGATGGCCCTGGGGGGGTTCGCCCCTCACGACGCCAGCCTGGGGTACTTCAATAGTCCGGTTCTTGAATTGCTCGCTGGGTTTTTTACTTATTTAGCCGCAGTCAATTTCGCGCTGTATTTTCTGGCATGGCGCTCGCGTAGTATCAAAGCAGTATTACGCGATGCTGAATTTAAATTCTTTACTGTGGTTATGGTCGCCATCATTAGCGTTACCTGTTCCTATCTTTACGTTAACGGTAAGTTCTCGTTGTGGGAATCGTTTTACCACGGGTTTTTCCAAAGCCTTTCCATTGTCACCAGTAACGGTTTAACTTCAGCAGGCTATCCAGCTGACTGGCCGATCTTTGTACCGCTGCTGCTGCTGTTGGGGAGTTTTTTTGGCGGCTGTGTCGGCTCCACTTGTGGCGGTATCAAAGCGATTCGCTTTCTTCTACTCTACAAGCAGAGCGTGCGAGAAGCACGGCTATTGATTCGCCCATCCGCACAAATTGCAGTCAAGCTGGGTAATCAACCCGTTTCCGACCGGGTAATGCAAGCCGTGTGGGGATTTTATTATCTATACATCTTCAGTTATTGCTTTATGGCTTTGGGGTTAGTGATCAATGGAGCTGATATAGTGACTGCCTTTGGTTCGGCGGCAGCGGGCCTTAACAATATGGGCGTGGGACTTGGAGAGACAGCGACCGGTTTTAGCGTACTTAACGATACATCCACTTGGCTACTGTCGTTTTCGATGCTGGTTGGACGACTGGAGGTATTCCCCCTGCTGTTGTTGTTCCTGCCGGATTTTTGGAAGTAAGCTGATGCGCGGTCAACACCAAGGCTATACCGGCGAGCTGCCGCCGGGTCAGTTCAACATGGCGCGCTATTGCCTGGCCGCCGCAACGCAAGCCACACCGGACAAAGTGGCGCTGATCGTGGTTTCTGATGCCCATGCGCCGATTGAACAGGCAGAGCGTTGGACTTACCGCCAATTGGACGATGCGGTGCGACGAGTGGCGGCCGGGTTGCGGCAGTCCGGTCTGGAGCCGGGCGAGCGATTGATGATTCGCATGGGCAATACCAGCGATTATGCGTTGATATTCTTTGGGGCCATTGCCGCCGGTTGCGTACCCTTGCCTTCATCGGCGCAGCTTACCCAGGAGGAGGCGGATTTCCTGTTGACCGACTCCGGCGCTCGCCTGATGGCGATGTCTGATGAATTAGCGATTGCGCCGCCACCTGATGTGCAGGTGTTAAGTCCTGCTCAGGTCAGCGCATTGCGCACCGACTACCCACCCATTGACTACGCCGCCACCGCTGCCGACGATCCCGCCTTTCTGGTTTATACCTCTGGCACCACAGGTCGGCCCAAGGGCGTACTGCACGCCCAACGCTCAGCCTGGGGGCGACGGCCCATGTATCAGGGATGGTATGGCATTCGTTCTGACGATGTGATCCTGCACGCTGGAGCGTTCAACTGGACTTATACGCTGGGCGTTGGCTTGACCGATCCCTGGGCCAATGGCGCGGCGACGGTTCTCTATAACGGTCCGCGTGATGTCACCGTCTGGCCGCTGTTGATGGCGAATTTTCGAGCCACCCTGTTTGCAGCGGTGCCGGGGGTCTATCGGCAGATTTTGAAGTATACGGATTTGCGTGATTTTGACTTGTCGAGTCTGCGCCATGGACTGACAGCCGGTGAGGCGTTAAGCGTGGCCTTACTGGAGCAGTGGCGAGCGACCACCGGCAAGGCGCTGTATGAAGCATTGGGGATGAGCGAATGTTCCACCTATATTTCATCTTCACCGAGTGTGCCGGTTAACCCGGGTAGTCCCGGCAAGCCTCAGCAGGGACGCTGCGTCGTGGCGTTGCCGGTTGAGAGCGGTGAGGAGCCGCTGCCGCCGGGCGAAACCGGTTTGCTGGCGGTGCATCGCAGCGATCCGGGATTAATGCTGGGCTATTGGAACCGGCCGGACGAGGAGGATTTAGTCTATCGCGGTGAATGGTTTCTCGGTGGCGATCTCGTCCATTTCGACACCGACGGCTATATGACTTATCACGGCCGCAATGACGACGTGATGAACGCCATGGGCTATCGCGTCTCACCGCTGGAAGTCGAGCATTGCTTAAGTCAGCATCCGGCGGTGGCGGAAGTAGCGGTAACGGAATTGGTAGTCCGCGAAGGCGTTTCAGTGATTGCGGCTTTCGTGGTGCCGCGCGATCCTGATGAACCGGAAGGCGTCGATGCTGCGCCCTTGCTAGCCTATGCGCATAACCATCTGGCGGCGTATAAATGTCCGCGCGAAGTCATTTTTATCGATAGCCTGCCCCGTACTGCCAACGGTAAGGTTCGGCGGCGCGATCTGGCGGGATGGAAAGCGGAACGTCATTGATAGGGCAAGACGAACGGGCCTTATTCACCGGTGCTGGATGAGTTGTTGAACCGCTGCCAGATGCTCTGGCTCGTTATGACACATCCCCTGAAACGCGGCGCATAAATCCAGAAAATCCTTCAATTCCATACGCTGGGCCATCTTCATCAGCCGCTTGGTCAAGCGTAGGGCTTTTGGCGGTTGCGCAGCGAAGCGAGCGGCGATTTCACCCACACGAGTCATGAGTTGATCCGGTTCGACGACTTCCAGCACGATACCCAAGGCTTTTGCTTCTGTCGCATCGACGAGGCGACCGCTTAAGGTCAGTTCGAAAGCCTGCTGGTAACCGATTAAGCGTTGCAGAAACCACGCACCGCCATCGCCGGGGATGATGCCAAGATTAAGAAAGGTTTCGCCGAATTTCGCCCGTGCGGAGGCGATGCGCAGATCCGCCATGTTGGCCAGATCAAAACCGGCCCCGATGGCCGGGCCATTGACAGCCGCGATAATCGGGATTTCCACTGCCTGCAACGCCAGCGGGATGCGTTGAATGCCACGCCGGTAGCGGGTCGCCACGTCGGCAACGTCACCGGCGAAATCGCCCCGACGCTCGGCCATGTCCTTAATATTCCCACCAGCACAAAAAGCCGAGCCAGCTCCGGTGATGATCAGGGCCGATACCTCATCGCCGTGGTTGACCCATTCCGCCACGGTGACGAGATCATTGATCAATGCGGTGCCGGTCAGGGCATTACGCACGTCGTCGCGGTTAAGCGTGAGCGTAGCGACCCGGCCTTCCAGCCTTAACAGGGCATCGGTGAGTGTTGGGAGCGTCATGGCGGTTTGCTCTGGCTGCTAATGATGTGGCGCTTGGCAAGCGGGCCTCCAACCTTGCCGGAGGCCCTGGCGACTAGCGGCTGTAATGATTACGGCTTGATCCGTCAAAAGCTACCCGATTTTAGGCAGCAGCGCTTGAAACAACCTCCCGGAGCCGCACGGGCAGGGATCATTGCGCCCTAGCTTTTCCAATAAGTCCTTGCATCCGCCGACGACGCGATGGCCTTTCTTGACCTGCGTCTCGGACGGGAAACCTTTACGGCGTTTACTGGAGACCTCGAAAGGACATCAGTTGTGTAACGTGTGATTTCATGGGACACCTCCTCTCGAATCACCCCCAGGGTGAAGGGTCAGCATCATACACCGGATCATCCCGATAGGCGTTTTTCATGAAAAGATTGATGTACAGTTTCAGGAAGCGATGCGACAGCTTTGCTATTATTAACTAATAACAGGAACGCAAGTCCCTTAAGCTTCATCAGGCATCGTTGCGTCCGGTTAGACGCTTGACGCTTTTCTCCATTACGCGGGTCGCCGCGTATTCGCGGAACTACTGTTCACCGCTATGTTGTTGTCCTTTTTATTGATTCTATCGATCGCGCTGCTCGGTATTAGCGCTTATGGCATTGTCTCGTCACGCCGCCCGCAGGGCAGTCGCCGCGTCTATGCGGCCACGTTCGCTGTTTGCGCTCTGTTTCTGTTGCTGGCGAGCGGCTATCTGGCGGTTCGCCCACAGGCACTGTCGCTAACCCTGCCCTTGGGCCTGCCGTGGTTGGGGATGCATTTCCGACTGGATGCGCTGTCGGCGTTTTTCCTGGTTGTTGTCAATCTGGGTGGAGCGGTCGCTAGCTGGTTCGCCTTGGGCTATGGTCAGCACGAACGCGCGCCAGAACGGGTGTTACCGTTTTATCCGGCTTTTTTAGCTGGGATGAATCTGGTGCTGTTGGCCGATGATGCCTTTTCCTTTCTGTTCGCCTGGGAGTTCATGTCACTGGGTTCCTGGGCGCTGGTGATGGCCCATCACCGTGATTCCGCCAATGCCCGCGCAGGTTATCTCTATCTGGTGATGGCCTGCTTTGGTACCTTGGCCTTGCTGCTGGCGTTTGGCCTGCTGGCCGGCCCTGACGGGGGCTACAATTTCGCCGCCATGCGCGCTCAGCCAATGACGCCTGGATTATCGGCGCTGGTGCTTGCGCTGGCGCTGATGGGGGCCGGTTCCAAGGCGGGCCTGGTTCCTTTACATGTCTGGCTGCCGCTCGCGCATCCCGCCGCGCCCAGTCACGTTTCGGCGTTGATGAGCGGCGTAATGACCAAGGTCGCCGTCTATGGCTTCATCCGCATTGTCTTTGATTTGTTGGGCGAGCCAGTGCTGTGGTGGTGGGGCGGGGTGGTGTTGGCCGTGGGCGGTGTCACCGCTGTACTGGGCGTGTTGTATGCGCTGATGCAGCATGACCTTAAGCGCTTGCTGGCTTATCACACGGTGGAGAATATCGGCATCATCTTCATCGGCTTAGGGCTGGCTTTGGCGTTTCAGGCGAATCTGATGTATTTCAACGCTGCCCTTGCCCTGACCGCCGCGCTGTTTCATGTGCTTAACCACTCGGTGTTTAAAAGTTTGCTGTTTCTAGGCACAGGTGCCGTGCTGGCCGCTACCGGCGAGCGGGATATGGAGCGCCTGGGTGGCCTGATTCATCCCATGCCGTGGACTGCGCTGGCCTTTCTGATCGGCTCGGCGGCGATTTCGGCGCTACCACCCTTGAATGGCTTCGTCTCGGAATGGCTGACGTTTCAGGCCATTTTGATCAGCCCGGAATTGCCGCAATGGTTTCTCAAGTTTCTGGTACCAGCGGTTGGTGCCTTGTTAGCCTTATCCGCCGCACTCGCCGCCGCCTGTTTCGTCAAAGCCTTCGGCATCACCTTTTTGGGTCGTCCCCGTTCGCCGGTAGCCGCGCAGGCCCGCGAGACCGACCGCTACGCACTGACTGCGATGTTCGTATTGGCCGGATTATGCCTGGCAGCGGGGGTCTTGCCGGGCCTGGTGGTGGATGGCTTGGCACCGGTGGTTGGTTTACTCAATGGCGGTGCCCGGCTGACTTCTCAGCACAGTCAGCCCTGGTTAACCCTGGTACCGGTGGGGCCGCTGAAAAGTTCTTATAACGGTTTTTTGTTATTGTTGTTTATGGTTTTATCGGCCGTCGCTGCCGCCTGGTTAATTCACCGCTTCGCCTCCGACACGACTCGGCGCGGTCCAGCCTGGGATTGCGGGTTTCCCGAAACCAGCCCCATGACCCAGTACACGGCAGGCAGTTTTGCCCAACCGATTCGTCGGGTTTTCGGCAGCATTGTCTTTCAAGCGCGGGAACGGGTGACCATGCCGCCGCCGGGCGATCAAAAAGCAGCGCGATTCGAGGTGGAACTGCATGATCCAATTTGGGAGCGTCTTTACCAACCACTGGCGGATGCCGTCATTGCGCTTTCGACCCGTTTCAATTATTTGCAATATCTCACCATCCGCCACTACCTGAGCCTGGTATTTGGCGCTTTGGTCTTGCTACTGCTGGGGATGGTGATATGGCGCTGATCGACTATCTGGTCCAGGGTTGCCAGATGGCGCTGGTCTTGCTGCTTGCGCCCCTGCTGACTGGCTGGGTGCGCTGGGTCAAGGCGCGGCTGCTGCGCCGCCGTGGTCCATCACCGCTGCAACCTTACCGCGATTTATTCAAGCTGTTGCGTAAGGACGTGATTTTAGCTGATTCCGCATCCTGGCTGTTTCGGATCGCGCCTTATCTGATCTTTGCAGCGCTGTGGGTGGCGGCCTCGTTGGCACCGACGTTTGCAGGGGGTTTGCCGTTTAGCTGGACGGCGGATTTGATCGCGATTGTCGCTTTGCTCGGTACTGCGCGGTTTTTTCTGGCGTTGGCGGGATTGGATGTGGGCACCAGCTTCGGCGGGATCGGCTCCAGCCGGGAAATGATGATCGCGTCGCTGGCTGAGCCGGCCATGCTGATGATGGTGTTTACCCTGTCGTTACTGGCTGGCACCACGGAGCTATCGGCGGTGGCCCACTTTATGATGACCGCCCATGTGGGTTTACGGATGTCGCTGGGTTTGTCGCTGATGGCGCTGGTTATGGTGGCGATTGCTGAGAATGCCCGCATTCCGGTGGACAACCCGGCTACCCATCTGGAGCTGACCATGGTCCATGAGGCGATGGTGCTGGAATATTCCGGCCGCCATTTAGCGTTGATTGAGCTAGGGGCAGCGCTGAAGTTGGTGCTGTATCTGTCCTTGCTGGGCTGTATTTTTGCGCCCTGGGGCATGGCGATGGCCGGTGCCGGACTGAACGCTTATCTCATCGGCGTCGCTGTGTATGTTGCTAAGCTGTCGGCAGGCGGAGTGTTGCTGGCGTTATTTGAGACCAGCATCGCCAAGATGCGCGTCTTTCGCGTCGATCAATTCCTGGGGGCCGCCCTGATGTTAGGACTGCTCGGCGCGCTGTTGCTGTTCGTGTCGCGGAGCCTGTGATGAATAGTTTGGCCTTTGATATTGCTCACGCGCTTGCTGGCAGCATGGTGGTGCTGAGCTTTTTACTGCTCTATCAGGATCGAGTCTACGCGCTATTGAACGTGTTTGCCCTGCACTCGTTGGCGCTGGCGCTGGCGGTGGGTTGGCAGGCTTATCTTCAGGAGGCGCACCATCTTTATGTCACGGCAGTCGTCGCTCTGCTGTTCAAGGCCATCGTCATTCCGACCGCTTTGCATCGCATCGTTCGGCAACTGGATATTCACCGCACGCTGGAAGTCGTTGGCGGCGTCGGGCGGGACATGCTGGCTGGCGCGGCGCTGGTGGCGTTAGCAATTATGGTGATGCTGCCCGTGACCGAAGGCTCGAACCCACTGGCCCGACAGGATTTAGCCTTCGCGCTGGCAGTCATCCTGTTGGGATTACTGTTGATGGTGAACCGCCACAATGCGATTAGCCTGGTGATTGGCTTCATGTCGCTGGAAAATGGCCTGGTGCTGGCTGCGGCTGGCGCACTGGGCATGCCGCTGGTGGTAGAGATCAGCGTTGCTTTCTCGGTGCTGATCGCGTTGATTGTCATCGGTGTTTTCTTGTTCCGTATCCGGGAGCGCTTTGATAGCGTCGATATGCAAGCGATGGATACCTTCCGGGAGGGTCGGCGCAAATGAGTGCATTAGGCGCTCTGGCCATGACCTTGTTGTTGGCGGTTCCAGCCAGCGTTGGTCTGGGATTGGTGCGGCTGTCCGATTATCGGCGTGGCGCGCGTTTGAGCATCGCCGCAACGCTCATCAGTTTGCTGTCCGCTATCACCCTGATCTGGGCACGCCCTGAAACGAATCTGTATTTACAGGTGGATGATTTTAATATCTATCTGATTGTGTTGAACAATTTCGTTAGTTTCACAACTAGCCTGTTCAGCGCTAGCTACATCGCCCACGAGTTGGAAACAGGCAAGCTGACGCCTAAATACCTGCGCTTTTATCATGCGATGTACCAGGCATTGGTATTCGCGATGAATCTAGGGTTGCTTGCCAACAATATTGGCTTGTTGTGGGTAGCGATTGAATTAGCGACTCTGGTGACGGTGTTGATGGTGGGCCTTTACCGAACCCCTGCCGCGTTGGAAGCCGCCTGGAAATATTTCATCCTGGGAAGTCTGGGCATTGCGCTGGCTTTGTTCGGTACCATTTTGATTTATCTGGCGGCGCAGCCGGTGATGGGTCAGGGCTTGCCCGCCATGGCCTGGGATCGGTTGCTGGTCCATGCCGCAAAGTTTGATCCAGCCTTGCTCAATCTGGCTTTCGTCTTCCTGTTGCTCGGTTACGGCACCAAGGCGGGATTGGTGCCCTTGCACGCCTGGTTGCCTGACGCGCATGCCGAGGGGCCGACGCCGATTTCGGCGGTGTTGTCAGGTTTATTGCTGAATGTGGCGCTGTACGCGATCCTGCGTTTCAAGATGCTGATGAGCGCCAATCCATCGGCGCTAGCTCCGGGGCCGCTGATGATTATGCTGGGCCTGCTGTCGCTGCTATTCGCCGGGTTGATGCTTTATCGCCGGGGGGATATCAAGCGGCTGTTTGCCTATTCGTCCATCGAACACATGGGCATCATGAGCTTTGCGTTCGGCATGGGTGGGCCGCTGGCCAATTTTGCCGGTCTACTGCACATGACCATGCACAGTCTGACCAAATCGGCGATTTTCTTCGCGGTCGGCCATATCTCCCAGGTCAAGGGTACGCAGCGCATCTCGACGATTCGGGGCTTGACGGCTACCCACCCGCTGCTGGGCTGGGGTCTGGTAGCCGGGGTGATCGCCATCGCCGGGATGCCGCCCTTTGGCGTGTTCATGAGTGAATTTCTGGTGGTGAGTTCCACCTTTGCCCGACAACCGTGGTTGGCCTTACCGCTGGTGATCGGTTTGCTGTTAGCCTTTGGCACGCTGTTATGGCGGTTGCACGGTTTAGCTTTCGGTGTGCCAGACAATGCACCGACGGTAGCGATCCAGGCCAGTATCTGGCCAATGCTCATTCACTTGGGCTTGGTGTTGCTAGCCGGTCTCTGGCTACCAGGACCTCTGGTCGCCTGGTTCCATCATGTCGCGGTGTGGTTGGGGTGAGAGAAACCGATGAGCGTTGGCGCTAAATTATCAGAGGTACTAGCGGCGGGCCAACCGGTTGCTGACCATCACCCCTGGCCGCGCACCCTGGCGACGGCCGAAATCTGGCAGGAGTTACTGCAAGGTTTGGCAGGTGGCGCGTGGACCCTGCTGGGTTTATGGGGAGAACCCAGTATGGTGCATCTGGCGCTTATCGATGCCGACGGCGTGCTGGGTGTCGCTAGTTTACCCTGTCCGGACGGGCGGTTCCCCTCGGTGGGTCGCCGCCATCCGCCTGCCCAGCGCCTGGAACGCAGCATCGCCGATTTGCTCGGCTTGCAAGCCATTGATGCGCCCGACGTGCGGCCGTGGTTGGATCATGGTCGCTGGCCAGTGACGCATCCACTGGGTACGGCTTCAGGGTCGCCACGGGCGTTGGCCCCGTACACGTTTTTGCCCACGGAAGGCGAAAGCCTCCACCAAATTCCGGTAGGCCCAGTCCACGCTGGCATCATTGAACCGGGTCATTTTCGCTTTACGGCCAATGGCGAGGCCGTGGTGCGGTTGGAGGAACGGCTGGGCTACGTACACAAGGGCATCGAAACCTTGTTGAGTGGTCTGAGTATTGAGCAGGCGGCGCGATTGGTGGGCCGCGTGTCCGGTGATAGCACAGTCGCTTACGCTCTGGCCTTTGCCCGCGCTGTTGAGGCGGCAACCGTAACCGTGATCCCTGAACGCGCCCACTGGCTGCGGGCATTAATGGCAGAACTGGAGCGACTGGCCAATCACTGCGGCGATATCGGGGCGATTTGCAACGACGCTGCTTTCGCATTGATGCTGGCGCACTGTTCGCTGTTGCGCGAGCGCGTATTGCGTGTCAGTGCAACCTGTTTTGGCCACCGATTGCTGATGGATGGTATTGTCCCTGGCGGCGTTAAGCTTGATCTAGCGCCAGAGGCTATACCGGCGGTACGCGAGCTAATCAGTGAGTTTCGTCGGCGTTTTCCGCCGCTGGTCGATCTTTATGACAACACTGCCTCATTACAGAATCGTACCGTCAGCACCGGCTTTGTCCGCCCGACCCTGATCAAGCAATTCGGTTGCGGCGGCGTTATCGGTCGGGCTGGCGGTCGAGCTTTTGACGCACGGCGTCAGCCAGGGTACCCGCCTTATGATCAGCTTGAATTTGTTCCGCCGTTATTGACCGACAGCGATGTCAACGCGCGGATTTGGGTGCGCATTCACGAGGTTGAGCAGAGCTTGGCGCTGATTGAGCAGATTTTGCAGGGGTTGCCGACAGGAGCGGTGAATGTGGAGATCCAGCGATCGGGCGAGATTTGCGAAGGTATGGCGCTGGTTGAGGGCTTTCGTGGCGATGTGATGGTCTGGCTGCGGTTGAACGCCGACGGTACCGTGGCGCGCTGCCATCCGCGCGATCCCTCGTGGTTTCAGTGGCCGTTACTGGAAGCTGCCATCGAAAACAACATCGTGGCGGATTTTCCACTCTGCAATAAATCGTTCAACTGCTCCTATTCGGGCCACGATCTCTAAATTCCGCCACCATGCGTAAACTCTTGTTTCAAAATCTGCTGCGATTGCCTTTAACGGTGGCCGCACCACCGCCTTCTGCGACAGCACTGGCGGAGTTGGCGGCTAAAGTGGATCAATCGGCGCGCCGTCGACTCGGCCGCAGCCTGGCGATTCGTGAAGTAGACGCGGGGTCCTGTAATGGCTGTGAGTTGGAAATCCATGCGCTTAACAATCCATTTTATGATCTTGAGCGCTTCGGTTTTCATTTCGTTGCCTCGCCACGCCACGCCGATGTCTTGCTGGTAACCGGACCGGTGACTGCTAACATGCGGGAAGGGTTGGAGCGAACTTATCGTGCGACTCCAGACCCTAAGTGGGTGGTGGCGGTCGGCGATTGTGGGCGGGATGGCGGTGTTTTCGCCGGTAGCTACGCCTGCGTGGGTGGCGTCTCTGCGGTGATTCCAGTGGATCTGCATATTTCGGGTTGTCCACCGAATCCTATGCAGTTGCTGGAAGGGTTGCTCGCGCTATTACAAGTGGCCTGATGCTATGTTGATGTTGCCCAACGCGTTTCAGCCTGGTTTGTTGCCGGTGGCTAAGGACGGGGAACCGACTCAATGGTTTGTATTCGCTGGCGGCAATCTATTGGTGCGACCGACCTCTGAGGGTGTCGAACTGCCGGTCGCTGGAGTCTGGCCCTTCGCCAAACTGCTAACGACACGCCGTCTCTACTTGGGGTTATGGCATGGTCAACCTTGTCATGCCGCTGAAGTCGATGCCCTCACCGCGCCGCCGGGGATGAAGTTTGAGAGCCTGCGCGCTTTGTGGTCGCGTCTGGATGAGTCGCTGCTAGGGGTCGCCAGTCTTGCAGCGCAGTTAATCGAATGGGATCGCACCCATCAGTTTTGCGGCTGTTGTGGAGCGCCGACCCAGCGGCGAGCCGACGAGCGCGCGCGGCATTGCCCAGCCTGTGATTCAATGGCTTATCCGCGCCTGGCACCCGTGGTGATGGTTCGAATCGTGCGGGATGGGCAGATTCTGCTGGCGCGGGCACCACGATTTGCGCCTGGTGTCTACAGTGTGTTGGCAGGCTTTGTCGAAGCAGGCGAGACGCTGGAACAGGCGATTCATCGGGAAGTGTTGGAAGAGGTCAATATCCAGATCTGCAAGGTGCGCTATTTCGCCAGCCAATCCTGGCCGTTTCCCCATTCGCTGATGATCGCCTTCACCGCCGATTACCTGGCTGGGGATTTGCGCGCCGATGGCCGGGAGATCGTTGAGGTTGGCTGGTTTGCGCGCGATGCCTTGCCCGGCTTGCCCAGCCCGATGAGTATGGCGTGGCGGTTGATTCAGGATTTCGTGGTGGGCAACGACTGATGGGGTTATCTCAAAAATCAGAGAGCGATTGGCCCGGCAACGAAGCCCGGTTTGTAGCGTTATGGCAGCGCACGCTGCCACCAGTGGCGGCAGTCGCTTCTACAGTTTATGCGCGTCTAAGGACGCTCTATGGTGAGTCCCACCGTCGCTACCACAGTTTTAACCATATCCAGCGTTGTTTGTGTGCGTTCGATCAGGTGGCGGATGGGGTGGCAAACCCGGATACCATTGAAATGGCCCTTTGGTTTCACGACGCGATTTACATTCCTGGGGCGAAAGACAATGAGTGGCGCAGCGCTGAATTATTTCGTGGCTATGCTGCGGCCTGCGCCAATTCAACCTTCGTGCAGCGGGTGGGGGAGCTGATTATGGCGACCACTCATGCGGGCATCCCTGACCAGGCCGATGAGCGATTCATCACCGACATCGACCTTTGTAGCTTTGGGCTAGGCTGGGAACAGTTCGCAGCGGACGGTCGGCAGATCAGAGCCGAATGTCCCCAAATGAGCGATCAAAAGTATTTTGCCGGCTTGCTGCGGTTTTTGCAGGGTCTCTTAAACCGGCCGACCTTTTTTTTTACGGAGCATTTCGAGCAGCGCTACGGGCAAATCGCCCGGGCGAATACGTTGCGCTTAATCGAGGAGCTACAGGCTCACGGGTATGATGGCCGCTAACGGGAAAAATTCTCAGGATCGTGCGGAAACCGTGCTAGGGGATCTCAGTTCCCTGGTCTCCGTATTAGATGATCAATCAGCATCGCGCCAGCGTGTCTCGGCGACAGTGCTGTTCGCTGATATTTGCGGCAGTACCCAGCTCTTTGAAAAGTTCGGCGATTGGCAAGCCCGACAAATTGAAAGCCATATTCTGGATCTACTGTCGGCTAAAACCATGCAATTCGATGGCACCGTCATCAAGACCATCGGCGATGAAATCATGAGCCGTTTTCCGGGCGCAGAGGATGCGGTGAAGGCCGCCTGCGAGATGCAAGAGACTGTTAAAAGCGACCCCGCGTTAACCGAGCTGATCATTTCCATCAAGATTGGCCTGCACCATGGTCAGGTTCTGGTGGAACAGGACGATTTATTCGGCGACGCCGTGAATGTGGCGGCGCGTATGGTTTCCCAGGCCAAGGCTGATCAGATCATTACCACTAGGGAAACCATCGGTTTTTTGCCAGAGAAGCTCCAGCAAACGACGCGAAATCTCGGCCAGGCATGGGTGCGGGGCAAGCAAGATGAGATGGAAATCTTTGAGGTCATCTGGCAGGAAGGGGGTGCAGGTCTGACCCAACTGGTCAATAGCCGTCAACAAGAAGAGATGCGCAACCTGTTATTTGCGCGCCTGATCCTGGAGTATCGTGGTGAAAAGATTGAAGTTGAACCAAGCGCGAAAACTTTCAGCCTGGGACGGGGGTATCGCAATCAGTTGGTTATTGATCAGGAAATGGTCTCCCGCAGTCACGCGGATATTCAATTTCGGCAGGGTAAATTTATCCTGATTGATCACAGTACCAACGGCACTTATCTATTGCTGGAGAACGGTTCGCGCTTTTTCGTGCGGCGCGAGGAATTTACTCTGCATGATCGGGGATACATTTGCCTGGGACATGCCATTGCCGACGATGACGCGGATGTGATCCAGTACCAGTGCATCCATACCTGATCACTGAATGGAGCAGGGTTATCACAACACCTGTTTTAAGAAGGCCTTGGCGCGGGGTTCTTTGGGCGCAGTAAAAAACTCGGCAGGCGGCGCATCCTCCAGAATTTTGCCCACGTCCATGAATAGCACTCGCTGGGCGACTTCGCGGGCAAAGCCCATCTCGTGAGTTACTACCGCCATGGTCATGCCCTCTCGCGCCAATTGCTGCATGACATCCAGCACTTCGCCAACCATCTCCGGGTCCAGCGCGCTGGTTGGCTCATCAAACAGCATCACCTTAGGGTCCATCGCCAGCGCCCGAGCAATGGCGACCCGCTGCTGTTGCCCGCCTGATAGCCGAGAGGGATACTCAGACGCTTTCTCGGCGATCCCGACTTTGTTCAATAGGGCCATCGCTTTGGCATCGGCTTCTGCGGCGGTGCGTTTGCGAACGATTCGCTGAGCGAGCGTGACGTTTTCGAAGACGGTCTTATGCGGGAACAGATTGAAATGCTGAAAGACCATCCCGACCTCTCGGCGCACCGTATTGATGTTGGTCTTGCTATCTCCCAGATCAACGCCATCAATAATCACCTGTCCGGCGTCGAACGCTTCCAGGCCATTGAGACAGCGTAAAAATGTTGATTTCCCGGAACCGGATGGGCCGATGATCACCACCACTTCGCCTTTGCTGACGTGGGTGGATACGTTATCGACCGCGCGGATTGGCTGGCCTCGCCCCGCAAACACTTTGACCAGATTATTGACTTCAATCACTGCGGGCGAATCTCCGTTCAAGCCAGAACAACAACTGTGAGAGCAAGGAAGTGACGAGCAGATACAGCAAAGCCACGGTAAACCAGATTTCGAAGGTGGCGAAACTGGAGGTAATGATTTCCCGGCCACTCTTAGTCAGGTCGGTAATTGCAATGACGGACACCAACGATGAGTCCTTGATCAAGCTAATAAATTGACCGGCTAAGGGCGGCAGTACGCGCTTGAGAGCTTGCGGCAGCACGATGTAGGTCATGGTTTGCGCCGCTGTCATACCCAGCGAGCGCGCGGCCTCGGTTTGGCCTCTGGCAATGGATTGAATACCAGCGCGAATGATTTCGGCGGTATAAGCGCCGACAAACAGAGCCAAGGCACCGATACCGGCGACGACCCGATCCAGATTGAGCACCGTGCCAATGAAAAAATAGAAAATGAAAATCTGCACCAGCAGCGGTGTGCCGCGAATCAACTCGATATAAAAAACCGCTAAGCCACGCAAGGTAGGATTGGGCGACAGCCGACACAGGCCGGTGATCAGGCCGATCAATAAGCCAATAAAGCCGGAAACAAAGGAAATCCAGATCGTGACCCACAAGCCTCGCGACAGCGGCCCGACTTGCCAGTGGCGTTGTGCGCCAAGGTCATCGCCTTCGGCTACGGTATCGCCGACTTTGACTTTAAGGGTATCGGTTTCGACCGCCACCGAGACCGCTGGATTGCCGTTAGCCGGTGTGATCTCTACCCGACTCTCAGCGCCATTCGGGCTAATTTTATTGATCGTTCCAGCGACCGGCGTGGTCTGGCTATCCTCCGCTTGATAGAAAAAATACTGGGGGACTCGCGCCCAGCGCCACTCGTAATTCACGCGCTTGGTCGCGATCCACAGCCCAGCAGCCAGGCTTAGCAAAATCAGCGCCAGTAGCCCATACCAGGGCCACTGGACAGCGGGTCTTTTCAGCGGCACGGCTTACTGCACGTCTTTCAGCCAATCGGTACTCTTGAACCACTTCTTATGCAGTTTTTCGTGGGTTCCGTCTTTTTTAGTCTTGGCGAGGAAACTGTTGATCGATTTGAGAAATTCTGGATCACCCTTGGCGATGGCCCAACCGATGGGTTCATCGGTGAACGGCTGATCGAGAAACACCAGTTTGCCCTCACCGCGCTGGACGTTGGCCACCAAATTGTAAGGCGCATCATAAATGAAGGCGTCGACTTTGCCGTTGACCACTTCCATGACGCCTTCCGCCTCGGTTTCGTAGGAGAAATATTTGGCCTTAGCGATATGTTTCTTGGCGGCGATTTCCCCGGTGGTACCTAGCTTGGAGGCGACTTTATACTCCGGCTTGTCAAGATCTTTATAGGACTTGACTTTACCGGCCAGGTCCTTGCGCAGGAGGATAGTCTGCCCGATCAGCATGTAGGGGTCGGAAAAATCGACCTTTTCCCGACGTTCGTCGGTGATGGTCATGCCGCTCATGATGATGTCGCATTTGTTGGTAAGTAACGCCGGAATGATGCCATCCCATGCGGTGCTGACCAGCTCCAGCTTGGCAGCACCCAGGTCCTTGACCATCAATTCGGCAAGATCAGGATCGAAACCGATGATTTTTCCGCGTTTATCGGTCATTTCAAACGGCATATAGGCCGGTTCCAGACAAACCCGTAATCCGTCTTTCTTAATTTGCTCCAGCTTGCCGGCCCAAACCGGGGCGGTGCTCAGGCCAAGCGCGACGAGCGCAGCCAGCGCGACGAGACGGTTTTTCATGCGCGATTTCTCTCTTTGGGGGTGGTTGATATGGAAAATGGTTAAAACCAGACCTGAGCCGGTGAGTCCAGCTTAAGGTCTGTAAGCATAGTGTAATATTTATTTTAAGTGGAAAATCAATCCATCTTGCCTCAGGTCGATTTTCCTTCATCCAGTAATTCCCGGATAATCATGGACGTGCCGCACTTGGGGCAGCGCGGCATCTCCTCGATGGGGATATAGATCAGCGAGGTATAGCGGCATTTCGGGCATTGGATTTGAACCGGTTCCGCTCTATCGCGCTGCATGGGTTAACTCCTCAGTGGGCGCTGCTTGGGTGGTAAGACATTCGATAGCCTGGGCAAAGCGCTGCAAGCCCTCTTCGATCATTGAATCAGGAATAATGAGGGACGGGGCCAGACGGATCACATCCGGCCCGGCCACCAGCACCAGCAGCCCTTCGTCCAGGGCCGCCTTAATGAAATCCCGGCTACGGCCGCGCCAGGGTTCGGCCAATTCGCAGCCGAGCAACAAACCCCTGCCGCGCAATTCCTGAAATACATCAAACTGTTGGTTGATTCGTTGCAACCCGGCCATGAACAGCGCGTGTTTATGGCGTACCCCGGCCAGTAGCGTGGGATCGGCCAGCAATTCCAGCGCTGCACCAGCGACCGCGCAGGCCAGCGGATTGCCGCCATAGGTGGTGCCGTGGCTACCGACGGTGAGACTGGCAGCGATCGTCGATGTGGTCAGCATGGCGCTGATCGGGAAGCCGCCGCCAAGACCTTTGGCCGTGGTGAGAATATCCGGCGTCACCCCATAGCCCATATAGGCGTAAAGATGGCCAGTGCGACCGTTGCCACACTGCACCTCATCAAAAATCAGCAAGGCGCGGTGACGGTCGCATAAGTCGCGTACACCGTGCAGGAATTCGGGCGTGGCGCTAGTGACGCCGCCTTCCCCCTGCACCGGTTCCAAAATCACCGCGCAGGTGCGGTCGGATACAGCGGCAGTCAGGGCGTTCAGGTCATTAAACGGTACGTGGGTGATGCCCGGTGGCAGTGGCTCGAAGCCTTCGGTGTATTTTGGTTGGCCGCCAACTGTGACTGTAAACAGCGTGCGACCATGAAAGGATTGGGTAAAGGCGATGATTTCACGCTTGTCCGGCCCGCCGTGATCGGCGGCGTATTTGCGCGCCAGCTTGAGCGCGGCCTCGTTAGCTTCAGCGCCGGAATTGGCGAAAAACACCCGCTCGGCAAAGGTTAATTCGCACAGCCGACTGGCCAGCTTCAATGCAGGCTCGTTGACCAGCACGTTGCTGACATGCCAAAGCTTCTGTGCCTGTTCAGTCAGAGCCGCGACCAGGTTGGGGTGAGCGTGGCCCAGCACGCTGACAGCAATGCCGCCAGCAAAATCGATGTAGTCTCGGCCTTCCTGATCCCACAGGCGCGAGCCTTCACCGCGCACCGGCACAATTGCCGCCGGAGCATAGTTGGGCGTCATCACTTCATCAAACAGCGCGCGGGTGATGGAAGACTGATTCATCGTGCAGATCCTAGGCCGGATTAAAAAACCAGATATTACGCGAAAGCGCTCTGCGCTCATGCAGGGTTAAGAATTATTTCGGACAATTCAAAACAACGCAAAATTAATATCCTGATTACCCGCGCCCCCTGCAAAGGGTCAGCAAAGCTTATCCTGGTGGTGAGCAGGGTCATGGTCATGGTCATGGTCATGGTCATGGTCATGGTCATGGCTCGTCTGCGGGATGCCTTGCCAGTGTTCGCGACCGATGACCGGCACGCGGTATGCGCAAAATTGGCAGTTCATATGCGCATCGCCGTTTTCCGCCTCGGCCAGCCGCTCCAGAAAGGTAGCGACCACCAGCGGATGGGCGTTTAAATACGGCGCAACGAGCGCTTGCACATCGGCATGGCGGCCTTGATAGTCCTCAACAGTGGTGCGCACCTGCGCAACCAGGCGACCGGTAAATAGCAGATAGGGAAATACGATGACCCGCTTGAAACCTAAAAGATGGGTCCGTTCGAGCGCATCAGCCATCAGTGGCGCGGTGACGGCGGTATAAGCAGTTTCCGCCCAGCCAAAACCCATGCCTTCCCACAAGATTCGGGTGATTTTACTGATGTTGGAATTGGCGTCGGGATCGGAGCTACCGCGCCCAATGACCAGCAACAGCGTATCTTTGCGCTGGTAATCCGGGCCGAAGCTCGCCTCAATGCTCTCAATGCGTTCGCGCGCCACTTGCAGAAGATGAGGATGAACCCCCAAATCCGCGCCGAAACGGATGTGCATTTCCGGATGTTTGGCGTGAAAAGCGCCAAGCAACGCCGGTAGATCGTTTTTGACATGGCCAGCCGCCATTAACAGCGCCGGTAAGGCCGTGATGTGGCGGAAGCCTTGTTGCCGGAGTTGTTCTAAAGCGTCCGGTACGCTGGGATCAACCAGTTCCAGAAAGCCAGCAAGGCAGGTCCGGTCGGGTAGGGCGTGTTGTAATTGCTTAGCCAGATGATGAAATTCGGCAACGCCTGCGGCAAGCCGGGTGCCGTGGCCGATTAACAAAATGGCGGGATTGGATGGCGGAGACTGGATCATCAGGATTAAGGACATAACAGTGGGGAGTGATTGACTATGATTGTACAAAGCGCAACGTGCATTGTCGGATCTTTTACGCGGTGGCTTGTGCGGTTTCGCGCGTTGTTGTAAAGCCAATCGCTGCGGGTTAGCCCCGATAAGGACAAGCCCATGAATCTAAACCAGCGACAACAAGAAATTCTGCAACGGGTGCGGGAAACCGGTTCGGTCGGTATTGAAGAATTGGCCGCCTATTTCAACGTCACCCCACAAACCATCCGCCGCGACATCAACATCCTGTGTGAAGCGGGTTTATTGCGACGTTTTCACGGTGGCGCGGGGTTGCCCTCCAGCGTGGAGAATATCGCCTATCCCACCCGCCAGGTGCTGCATCATGACGAAAAGCGTCGTATCGGTCGGCTGGTGGCCCAACATATTCCCGATCAATCGTCGCTGCTGATCAACATCGGCACTACGACCGAAGAAGTGGCCAAAGCGCTGGTCGATCACGCCGACATGCGGGTGATCACCAATAACCTCAACGTCGCGATGCTGCTATCGGACAATCCCAGTTTTGAAGTCATTGTCGCCGGTGGCCTGGTGCGGCGGCGGGATCGCGGCGTAATCGGCGAGGCGACCATCGATTTTATTAAACAGTTCAAGGTCGATTTTGGAATTATCGGCATCTCCGGCATTGATCTGGACGGTGCCTTGCTCGATTTCGACTACCGCGAAGTGCGGGTCTCGCAAGCGATCATCGCCAATTCCCGCCAGGTGTTGCTGGTCACCGATCACAGTAAATTTGGCCGCAATGCGATGGTCAGGCTTGGCTCTATCGCCGAGGTGGACATGCTGTTTACCGATCAACCCCCGCCAGAGGCGATGACTGAACTGCTGGCGCAAGCCCAGGTGCAGGTGTTCGTCGCTTGATCATCGAATTTTCATTTTTGTTCGGATCGGCAATTTTTTTTCATTATCGTCCCTTCAAGACGAATTTTAAGCCGCTATACTGCAAGATAAGCTTTCTTTTGAAAATCTTGACGGGTCATTAAAGGAAAGGGGCCAGCGGTTATGAACGCAGGGTACGTACTCGCCATCGATCAGGGCACCACCGGTTCCACGGTGCTGATCTTTGATCATGACGGCCAGATCAGGAGCCGGGCTTATTCAGAATTTACCCAGCATTATCCCAGGCCGGGCTGGGTCGAGCATGATGCTGAAGAAATCTGGCTCATCACCGTCAAGGTCATCGCTCAGGCGCTACGGGCGGCCAATATCCGCGCCAGCGAGTTGCGCGCCATCGGCATCACCAACCAGCGGGAAACGGTGGTGCTGTGGGATCGAGTCACCAGTCAACCCATCGCCAACGCCATCGTCTGGCAAGACCGGCGCACCGCTCGCTTGTGCGATGAATTAAAGCAGCAAGGGCTGGAAGAGTCGGTACGGCGCAAGACCGGCCTGGTGATCGATCCTTACTTTTCCGGCACCAAGGTCAAGTGGCTGCTGGATAACGTGGCCGGATTGCGCGGACGCGCTGAGCGGGGCGAGATTGCCTTCGGCACTATCGATTCCTGGCTGGTCTGGCGACTGACCGGCGGCAAGGCCCACGTTACCGACTATTCCAACGCCTCACGCACCTTGCTTTATAACATCGAGCAATTGTGCTGGGATGAAGAGATTCTGGAACGGCTGGACATTCCCAGGGCCATCCTGCCGGAGGTTAAACCGTCTTCCTGGGTGTATGGTGAAACCGACCCGGAGATGTTTTTTGGAACCCGGCGGATTCCGGTGGCGTGCATTGCGGGCGATCAGCAGGCGGCGCTATTCGGCCAAGCCTGTCACAGTCCGGGGCTGGCCAAAAATACCTATGGCACCGGCTCGTTCGTGCTGATGAATACCGGTCACCAGCGGGTGCTGAGCAACGAAAAACTGCTGACTACCATCGCCTGGGGCATCGGCGACGAACCGGTCGAATACGCGCTGGAAGGGGCGATTTTCATCACCGGCGCGGCGGTGCAATGGCTGCGGGACGGCTTGCAGATGATCCAGTCAGCGGCAGAAATCGAGGGGTTAGCCCGTTCAGTCGCCCATAATGAAGGCGTCTATTTCGTCCCCGCTTTAGTCGGGCTGGGTGCGCCGCACTGGGACCCTTACGCGCGCGGTTTGCTGATCGGCCTCACCCGTGGAACTCACCAAGGCCATATCGCCCGCGCGGTGTTGGAAAGCATCGCTTATCAAACCCGCGACGTGATCGAAGCGATGCAGCGCGATTCTGGCATCACCTTGCAAGAACTACGCTGCGATGGCGGCGCGTCGGTGAACAGCCTGCTGATGCAGTTTCAAGCCGATATTCTCGGCGTGCCGGTGGAAGTGCCGCGCATCGTTGATACCACGGCGCTCGGTGCGGCGTATCTGGCCGGGCTGGCGGTGGGTTTTTGGGAAAATCGCGCCGAACTGGCGCAGAAATGGCAACTCGATCATCGCTATACGCCGCAGGACTCTGATGAGAAGCGCGAGCGGTTATTCCGGCGTTGGCATCAGGCCGTCGAGCGGGCCAGGGGCTGGGCGCTGGATGATGAATGAGCCGCAGTCGCCTGAGCCTGGGCCGATGACCCTGCGCGAAAATAACGTCCGCAAGCTGGGACAGGGCGTTTACGATGTGCTGATCATCGGCGGCGGCATTAACGGTGCGGTATCAGCGGCGGCGCTGGCGGGCAAAGGCGCGCGGGTGGCATTGATCGATCAGCGTGATTTCGCCGGTTTCACCAGCCAGCAATCGTCCAATCTGGCGTGGGGCGGCATCAAATATCTGGAAAGCGGCGATTACGGCCTGGTTCGAAAGCTGTGCCTCAGTCGCAACCATTTGATCGACTGTTATCCGTCCCGCGTCAAGGAAATCCGCTTTCTCGCCACGATTGATCGCGGATTTCGCTGGTCGCCGTGGTTTCTGTGGATGGGGACCTGGGTCTATTGGCTATTCGGCAATGGCTTCACCCGGATGCCGCGTCTGTTGGGCAAACGCGCGATTGAGCGCGAAGAGGCGGTCATTAACCTGGGCAATGCCGTGGGTGGCTTTGAGTATTCGGATGCCTATCTCTGCGATAACGATTCGCGCTTCGTATTCCAGTTCGTGCGCTCGGCGATGGACCGGGGCGGCATCGCCGCCAATTACGTGACGGCGCTTGGCTCGCGGCGCGAGCAAGGCGTCTGGTTAACCCGCGCTCGCGACCTCACCACAGCTCAGCCTATTGAAATCCGCTCCAGGGTGCTGATCAACGCCGCCGGGCCGTTTGTGGATGAACTCAATCAACGAAGCGGCGAGCAGACCGAACACCATCATCTGTTTTCCAAGGGCATTCATTTAATTGTGCCAAGAATCGCCGCCAGCGCGCGGATTCTGACCTTTTTCGCCGATGACGGTCGCTTGTTTTTCGCGATTCCGATGGGGGAGCGCACCTGTATCGGCACCACGGATAGCCGCGTTGACAGTCCCTTTACCGAGGTGACCGAGCAGGATCGTGAATTTGTGCTAGATAACATCAACAAACGCTTGCGCTTGCCCAAGCCGCTGACTCGCGAGGACATCATCGCCGAACGGTGCGGGGTGCGGCCGCTGGTGGTGAAAATGCAAGGCGACAGTCAGAATCGCGACTGGTTGCAGTTGTCGCGCAAGCACGAAATCGATGTTAATCAACAGCAGGCCCATCTGAGTATCTTCGGCGGCAAGCTCACCGATTGCGTTAATGTCGGCAATGAAGTCGCCGCGATTGTGGCCGACTTAGGTATTGCGTTGCCATACCGCCACTACCAATGGTATGGCGAACCGCATCGCTCGGTGCAGGCGGAATACCGGCATCAGGCGCAATTAATGGATTTGGACAGCTACACTTTTCCCGGAGCGATGGAGAGCTTGACCAGCCGCTTGTGGCGACGCTATGGCGAGAAAGCCCTGCAATTGCTGGAAGATATTCGCGAAGATCCGCGCCAGGCCGAGGTGTTGATCAAAGGTACCGAATATCGCCGCTGCGAGATCCGGCTGGCCAAACGGCAGGAAATGATCGTCAAGCTGGATGATTTTCTGCGGCGGCGCTCCAAAATCGCGTTGGTGGTGCGGCGGGAAGCTATCCGCCGCGCGCCCGGTTTACTGGAAGCCTGCGAACTGCTGTTTGGCGATCAGGCTCAGGAGAAACTAGACGAATACTTTCAAGAACTGCCGGTAATGGCAAAGGCTGAGCAATCCATGCAACAACCGGTGCCCGTTGCGCCATGCAATTGATCCTGGAAGGCGTCGCCAAGCGTGTCGGTGCAGCTATGCACTTGTATCCGCTGGATTTTGCTTTACAGCCACGCTCAGTCACTGTGCTGTTGGGCGCGACTCAGGCGGGCAAAACCACGCTGATGCGGTTGATGGCGGGGCTGGATACGCCCAGTCAGGGCCGGGTTTTGGTGGATAGTCAGGATGTCACCGGTCGGCCGGTTCGTGAGCGCAATGTGGCGATGGTTTATCAGCAATTCATCAATTACCCGTCGCTGCGGGTGTTTGACAATATCGCCTCGCCGCTGAAACTGCGCGGCAATCTTGACCGCGCCGCGATTGATCGACGAGTGCGCGAGCTGGCGGCCAGACTGCACATCGATCCTTTTCTGGATCGGTTGCCCGCTGAACTGTCCGGCGGTCAGCAGCAGCGGGTGGCCTTAGCCCGCGCTTTGGCCAAGGAAGCGCCCTTGATGCTACTGGATGAGCCACTGGTTAACCTCGATTACAAATTGCGCGAGGAATTGCGCGAGGAACTGTCCGCCCTGTTCGCCAGCGGCGATTCAACCGTGGTCTACGCCACCACTGAGCCGACCGAAGCACTGTTGCTGGGCGGTTATACGGCGGTGTTGGATGCGGGCGAATTATTGCAGTACGGCCCGACCGCTGAGGTGTTTCATCGGCCACAATCAATCCGGGTGGCCCGCGCCTTCAGCGATCCGCCGATCAATCTATTAGCCGGTCGGATTTTGGCGACGGGCCTCCAGTTAGCCGCTGACACGCCACTGGCTGTCGTATTGCCGGTCATGGTCAAATTGTTGGCCGACGCTAGTGATCGCGTAACAGTCGGCATTCGCGCGGGTGCCTTGCGCGTGCAGGCGCGATCTGGCGATGTGGCGCTGACCGGTCGGGTCGAATTGGCCGAGATTTCCGGCTCCGATACTTTTGTCCATGTCGCAGCGGCAGTCGGTCCACTGGTCGCGCAATTGACCGGTGTGCATGAGTTTGAACTGGGTGCGGCCATCACCTTGTCTATCGATCCGGCGCAGGTCTATGTCTTCGATGCGCGCGGTGCGCTGTTAGTAGCGCCTGCCATGCCGGGAGTGCGCTGAGGTGGCCCGCATTGATCTTGACCTTGCCCATTCCTATTTGCCCAAGCCACAGCAGGATAGCGATTACGCGCTGTTGCCGCTGCAAATGAGCTTTGCCGATGGTGGTGCCTATGCGCTGCTAGGACCGTCGGGCTGTGGCAAAACCACGTTGCTCAATATCATTTCCGGCCTGGTGCAGCCCTCACAAGGCGCGGTGCGCTTTGACGGCGCAGACGTGACCGCCCGCAGCCCGCAACAGCGCAACATTGCCCAGGTATTTCAGTTTCCGGTGGTCTACGACACCATGACGGTGGCTGACAATCTGGCCTTTCCGCTGCGCAATCGCGGGGAAACGCCGGAGCGGATCAAGGCCCGTGTTGGCCGGATTGCGGAGATGCTGGAATTAAGCGGCCAACTGCACCAGCGCGCCGCTCATCTTGCCGCCGACGCTAAACAGAAAATTTCGCTGGGGCGTGGTTTGGTGCGTGAGGATGTCAGCGCGGTGTTGTTTGATGAGCCGCTGACGGTGATCGACCCCCATCTGAAATGGCAACTGCGGCGCAAGCTCAAACAAATCCATCACGAATTGAAACTGACCCTGATCTACGTCACCCATGATCAGGTCGAGGCGCTGACTTTTGCTGATCAAGTGGTGGTGATGACGCGCGGCCAGGTGGTGCAGATTGGCACCGCCGCCGAATTATAGCAAAATCGAATAAAAGTGATCATAATTGATTGGAGCGAAAGAGAGCATCGACAGAGCAGAGGGTTTGTTTGCGAATGGCTTTGGCCTGCGCCCATTTGTGCTCGATGGGGTTGAGGTCTGGC